>Ga0315274_10001051_pt1 | contig 42947 bp, 38 predicted proteins | sample YL17G02_20_MG_FD_203700 | JGI IMG/M metagenome (GOLD analysis project Ga0315274, IMG submission 203700) | Sediment microbial communities from Yellowstone Lake, YNP, Wyoming, USA - YL17G02_20 | ecosystem: Environmental > Aquatic > Freshwater > Lake > Sediment | place: USA: Wyoming | collected...
GACAGCCCAAACCACCTAAACCACCCGAAAAAGTCTGGATCAATCCACCCCAATTACCCGAGAAATCGGTTCAATTATACACTAATTGCAAACCCGGAGTGTCCTAAAATGCTTGACACATTCCGAAATGCCCGCCAGCTCCGGTTATCCCTTTATCTAGATCAGGGCCGGAAATAAGGCGAGCCCGGCCTTGCGCGGACCCCGGGGCCTGGCCCGAGGGGCCTGACCCCATGATTGTCCGCGCATCGAACAATGAAAAAACGCAGCCGAACCTGTAAGGTTCCGGTGTTTCGGTGTTCCGGTGTTAAGAACTTCGGAACATGCTCGGGCATCGTCGCTCGAGCTTCCGAAACTGCGGAACTATTTTGTAGCTCCACTGCGTCGTAACAATGCGCTGTCAAAGAACGGTCATTAGTCGCTGTCATCCGAGAGCCGGCACGCGGCGTCGCGCACCAGGGGTCTGGCCGGTCAGGAATTCACGGGGTCAGGCCCGAGGGGTCTGGCCTTATCATCGCAGTTCGTTCTCCTGCGAAAAGGCCTGACCCCATTTTGCCTGACCCCACCTGACCGGCCTGACCCCATGATTTAGGGCGCGGCGCTGCGGCACAGATGCGGGAGAGAACTGCGGCGGTCAAATGTCGTGGCAGAGGAGGCGCGAGGCGGCTCTGCGATAGAGCGCTGTTCAACTCGCCGTCCGGCGGGGGACGCCGAACGCCCGGGTGAGTCTTGACATCCCCGGACTCCTCCTCCCCGTTCCTTCATGCCTGATCAGTGCGGAGCTGTTCCATCCTGCGCGGCCCGATTGGGCCGCGAGTTGCAAAGGTTCAAAGTGTCAAAGTTCCAAGGCCATTCGTCCGGCTTTGCAACCGTGCAACTTTTGAACCCTGCACCTTTTTTCAGGAGACCGGCGGGGGAAAGTTACAAAGTCAGCAAAGTAAAAAAGTTGCAAAGCCAAAATTTCTGGCCCTGTAACCTTGGAACCTGTAACCTTGCAACTTCTTCCCGCCCGGCTCTCTGCACTGCCGTTTGTCCTGTCGATAATCGACAGGACTTCTCCTCCCTCTATTAATAGCAAAAAAAGTACGCCCAAATCGCGATTGAAATCGCTCGCACGGAATTGAATTTGAAAGGGAATATCGGTTTTCGTGCAAATTGACCGAGTTTCAATCCGGTTAAACAGAATTAATTGCCTTTATTTATCAAGTTTTTACGCCGGTTTTTTGTTTAATCAGGTTGAACAAAATCGCCAAATAACAAGGGTCAGGAAATATAAGGGGATGAGGGCGAGTCCCGCGGAGTCCCGCTCTAAGGCGGGACGAGGCGGGATTGCCGGCAGTTTTCGGCAGTTTTCCAAGGTGCGAAAAGGCAAGTCGCAGGGGTCTGAAAATGATTCGCGACTTCCGCCTTCGCCCAAAAGGCGCTTCGGCGGACTAGAAAGTCGCTTCCGCCTTCGCTTCCGTTCTCCGTAGCAGTACTACTGCGAAGGATGAAAAAGCTTCGGCGGACAGGCGCACATTGAAGAAGTTCCGAGGCCTGTCCGAAGACCTGTCCAATTGGGGGACGGACACTCCTGTCTGTCATTTGACGCCCACTTGGGACGAAGGAGGATTTAGCGCTTTTCGTGAAGAACTGACCCCGGACGTTGAAATTCCTTAAGTTTAAAGTATAGACCTGACCCCTCGCGTTTCCACCGGATCATAAGTCACAAGTCACGCTCTGACCCCACCGGATCATTGAAATTCCTTAAGTTTAAAGTATAGACCTGACCCCTCGCGTTTCACCGAATCATAAGTCACAAGTCACGCTCTGACCCCACCGGATCATTGACTTTTTCTGTATCGCGATCTATTTCATTGCTTCCCGGCATTTGATTTATTCCTAATTGCCAATTCCATTCATGCCCTCATATGAGAAACTTATTGTTGTTTTTGAATAGACCATTTTTCTCGTCAGGTGAAAGCAATCAATGCAAACGACTATTCCGCACTTGCATTCAACATATCTGCTGACCTCCCTTGAACGCCCGCTACAGATATTTATGTTACTAAACCAGCCCATGCTTACCTCCTTGATCAAGGTTTTTGATAATATTGTATTGGCCCTAGTTTCTTAGACAAAAAATTTGCATGAAGCGGCCATCCCGAAATCTTAATTTATTTTTAAGGTCGGACCACAAAACCAAAAACACTCATGACCTAACTCCTGTAACCTCTATTGCTTTTTTAGCATCGCCAATTTTTATGAATTGTTTCCATTCCTCATCTAGAATTCTGACATTGCCGAAAACTTTTGCCTGATCCACAAATTTTTTGGAATAAGAATTTGACCACAACAATATTTCAAAAGCCCAATTACAAGTCTGTATATCATGAAATATTGACATGAAATCCTTGTCGCCAGTGCAGAGAATAATTTTTTTGTTTTGTACAGGATCTCTACTTGTAAAAAGGGTCTTTGCAATCTCCCATGCAATTTTCAGATCGATTCCCTTTTCTTCCAAATTACCTGTTTTGAAGCTTGGATATTTTGGAAATGTGAAAACTTCAAAACCTGCTGATTGGCATTTGCTAATCATGCTCCCTGGAAGATCTGAACCACAAATTACAGTTCGTCTTAATTCGCCACTTTTTTGAATAAATTTCCTAAGTGCAAAATAATCTACATAGGGAGTTTTGCCTGGAGATAATTTTGCCACATTTCTTACATGCTTATACCCCTCTATAAAGAGGAAAGAATTATCTATAAAAACGTATATTTGGTTCTCCATATTTACCCTCCTTGTTAATTTGTAATCGCCCTTTTCAAAGCCTTGTATCGCCTCCCTATTGTTGGACATCACACTAGCATAAAGCGGCCAACCTTATCAAGTACCTTTTCCTGGCCTCGGCTCGTGCTACGTAGCGTCCCGCTTTAAGGCGGGACTGCAGAGTAGCATCGGGCTCAAGAACCCGAGCCGTTCGATGCGCCACTCTCGGTTATATAGTTCCACGAACTTTACCATTACCCCTCCTCCCTTGGCTGTGAGTTTAACCCATTTCAATGTCATCTCCGGTCCTAAAATTCTTTCAAAGCAAAAAGGCGCTCCTATATTGAGCGCCTTGAACTACTGGCGTCTCCCTATCCTTCTCCGCTCTTATCTTTCGAAGTCCAGGCACAAGCTGGTAGAGCTTCGAAGGACTTCGCAAACTGCTCCGCTTCTTCCCCTAGATACTAGCTACTAACTACGATCTACCATTCTCCGATGCCATTGAGCAACATAGCTCATTTTGAAAATGATGTCAAGTCGAGATTGATTCGGGACTTCCGCCTTCGCCCAAAAGGCGCTACGGCGGACAGGAAAGTCCCTCGCACATTGAACACTGTATTCTCTGCTCTCTCCCTGTCTAGCAGGGTGTTGAAAAATGCATGCCCGCCCGATTCTTGCGCAATGCATTTTGCCCTCTGCCCCGATAACCGTCTGATTTTGTGGGGTCAGGCCTCTTCGCGGAAGTCCGAACTTCGATGCTGAGGCCAGACCCCTCGACTTTTTCAACACCCTGCTAGGGGTGTAATCAGGGGTTTGGGACCACGCTGGGCTGGGGAGTTCCGGTTTTTTGGGGATCTGTCTGGTATTGGGGCAGGAGTTTCTGGAGGGCCTTGGCTTCGGCGGCTCTATGGGCGAAGAGCCTGATTATGGTGTTGTAGGTTTTGTCGGCCTTGTCGAACTCCCGAAGCCGGGCGTAGATTTCGGCCATGAGGAACAGGGCGTCTTCGATGGATGGCATTTCCGGGTCTTTGTTGAGCGCGTATTCCAAAGTCAGTTTGGCCAGGGGGTAATTGCCTTTCTGGTAGTAACAGAACGCTTCCTTGTAAGACGCCCATCCCTTTCGCATATCGCGTTCCGGCAGGGACTTGGCCAGGAATTGGTAATGATAGAGCGCCCGGTCAAAGTCTCCCTCGGCCTCGTATTTCTGGGCCAGTTCCATATTTTTTTCCGGGTCCCCGGTGAAGGCCAGCTTGCGGCGGATTTCGCCGGCCTTTCCAGGCGCCGGTTTTTTGGACCCGGGATGGTCTTTGAGATAGATAAAAAGGAACACGCCTCCCGCGGCAACGCATAAAATGGCGCCAACGATGAGGCCGCGGACGGTCCTTTTCTTCATCTCATTTGCCCCTTTCCTGCTTGAGCTTGTTGAATGTTTCCCAGAACTGAGCCTCGCTTATGACGTCGGCGATATTCTTGCCATAACGCAAAAAAGCTATTTTGCCTTCCGGGTTGATGATGAAGCTGGCGGGCTTTTGCAGCTCGTCGCCTTCAAAGGCGCCGTGGAGGTTTCCCTTGAGGGTGGCCCTGACGGTGGCGACCATGACCGACGGCGCGAGGAAAGCTCCGACTCCTCCTTTTTCCGCGCCATAGAGGTCGTAGAGTTTTCGGGGGTGGTCTCCGATCAGGTAGTGCATGCCCTTTTTCAGGGAGTAGTCCTTGACCCGCTTGTCCGTGCTCTGCACGACCACGAACAGCTCCAGGCCCGCGTCCTTGTATTTCGGCTGGTTGGCGCGCAACTCGTTGAGCTTTTCCAGGCAGAGCGGGCATCCGAGGTGGCGGAGGAAATGGAGCGCCACCCATTTGCCCTTGAAGTCGTCCGGAAATTTTACGTTCTTGCCGTCGGGACTATCGAATTCGAATTTGGGGGCAATGTCTCCAATCTTTAACATTTGTTCCTCCTGTTATTTAGTCCGCTTTTCCGCCCCGGGGGTTCCCGACTCGGCCTTAGTTCGTCGCAGGCCGGCGCGGCGATTTCTTCAGACCAGTTTAGCCGTCCGCGCGATATTAATCCAATCAGGCAACAGGAGAGGCCTTCACTTTGCTCAAGCTTTTCCATCAAGGACCTGTTGCCCAAAACATTTTTCCCCGCCCTTGAGGGGAGGGGATTAAGTCGGAGACACTCCGAAGCCTTGGCGAAGGAGTGGGGAGGGTGATTATTCATCAACACAATGAATCACCCTCTCCTAAATCCTCCCCCCTCCGAGGGGGAGGACTTTGAGGATTTTGATTCGGGCGACAGGCCCTCAAGACCCGCCCCCGGAGATTTCCAGGAATACTCCCCTGCTTTTTTTTATAGCTGCGCTCAGATTTTCCAGGATTTCAAATTGTTCCTCGCATTCAATGCCCATGCTGACGTCCGGCTTGTTTTTACCATGATAGTCCGAACCAGCGGTGATGAACAATCCCAATTCTTTTGCGCGCTTCTTCCACAGCGCGGACTGCTCCGGGCTATGATAGCTGGTGTAAATTTCGATGCCCGCAAGTCCGGCGTCCCGGAGGCCGCGCACGTGCTCCAGCGGGGTGTCCGAGGGATGCGCGAGCACGGGCACGGCTGAAAGCGCAATCGCCTTGGAGATGGCTCGGTCGCAGGGCATTTCTTCAAAGGGCACGAATGCGGGCTTTCCGGCCTTGAGCCAATCGAGGTAGAAGTTCATGAAAGGCGATTTTGAGCGCGGCCCGCTGAGGTAGTTCTGCACGCGCGGGTCGCCTCGTCCCTCGGGGGCGCTGCTTAATGCCCGGACGTAGTCGCCGCCGGTCGGCATTTTGCCCCGGCTGATCTGCATCAGGGCTTGATACTCGATTTTGAAGCCGAGTTCCTTGAGCCTGCTCACCCGCCTCCGGGTCTGATTGAGCTTGGCCGTTTTTATTTCCTCCATCCAGTCTCGGCAGGCCGGGCCGGAAAAATTGATGCCGTAGGCGAGCAGGTGGAGGTCCTTGTCCCGCCAGAGGGTGTCGATTTCCACTGCGGGGAAGAACGGTATTTGGGCCTCTTGCGCCAGTTTGAAAGTCTCGGCCAGGCTGTCAACGGTGTTGTGGTCGGCAATGCTGAAGGCCTTGAGCTTTTTGTCCCGGGCCAGGCGGACGATTTCCGCAGGGGTTTCGGAACCGTCCGAGGCAACGGTGTGGATGTGGAGATCGATCATTGCTTGCGGCTTACTTCTTGCCCAGGAACTGGTCCTGGTCTTTCCTTCCCTGCCAGTTGTCGGAGGCGGCGTCCATGCCGATCAAAACCCCGAAGTTGTCGATCCATTCCGCGGGGAAGAGGGATTTCAGCAGAGGAACGAATTTAACGATGAACGGCTCCTTGATCGAGACCAGCTCGCGCAGGCAGGCCTTGTAAATCTTGTTGGTCATCTGCTCGGTGGTGAGCCAGGGGTTGAATATGGGCGGCTTGGTGCCTTCGAACATCCCGGTCTTGACAAAGCTCGGGTGCACGAGGGTGATCTTGACCCCGCGCTTTCCCTGGTTCTTGAGCTCCGCGCGCAGCGCGTCGCCCAGGCCGAGCACCGCGTATTTGGTCGCGCAATAGGTCACCAGGTTTCCCACCCCCACCAGCCCTGCGGCGCTGGACATGAGGATGATGTGGCCGTCGTCCTTGGCGATCATGTCCGGCAGGAAAGCCTTGACGGTCCAGATCACTCCATTGATGTTGACCTCCAGGGTCTTGGCGATTTTTTCATCCGGAAGAGTTGCGAATGACCCGGCATAGACGATGCCGGCGTTGGCGTCAACGATATCGATGAACCCGAGCTTGCCTTTGATCTCCGCGGCCCTTTGGTAAACCTGCTCGCGGTTGGTCACGTCGCAGACCGCGGTGTAACACTCGGCGCCGAGCGCCTTGATCTCTTCCGCGGCCTTCTCAAGGTCTTGCGGCCGGATGTCCCAGAGCACGATCCGCGCGCCGTCTTTGGCGAACTTCTTGGCCAATTCCTTGCCCATCCCCAATGCCCCGCCCGTGATCAAAACATTCTTTCCCTTTACACTCTTCATAAATCCTCCTTACCCGAAAAGATATATCATTATGGTTTGATCTCTTGCCATTTGTCAAACCAGCCGGCGCCGTACCCCTAGACTCCCTTGACCAAAATTGGTAATGGCTATATTTTTATGGAGTCCGGCTGCGAATTGAAGGAGGGTCGAAAATGCTTATGAACCCGTCGATTTTCCGGGAGTATGACATCCGGGGCGTAGCGGGCAAGGATTTTGACGAGGACTTTGCCTGCAACCTGGGCCGGGCGTTCGCCCGGAAAATGGCTGAGCAGGGCGGGAAAAAAGCCGCTTGCGGCCGCGACTGCCGCGTGAGTTCGCCGTCGCTCCAGCAAGCCTTGATCAAGGGCATGACCGACTCGGGCCTGGAAGTGACCAACATCGGCGTCGTGACCACTCCCATGCTCTACTTCAGTCTCTTCCACCTCAACGCCGACGGCGGAGTCATGGCCTCGGGCAGCCACAACCCTCCGGACCAGAACGGCTTCAAGGTCTGCGTGGGCAAGGAGACCATCTGGGGTCAACAAATCCTGGAGCTGCAAAAAATAATCGAGCGGAAGGACTACCCCTCGGGCAAAGGCGCGGTCAAAGACTACGAACTCAACACGCCCTACATTGATTACATAGTCAAGAACATAAAGCTGGCGCGCCCCCTCAGGGTGATCATCGACGCGGGCAACGGGACCGCGGGCCCGGTGGCGCCGGTGGTGCTGCGCAAGCTCGGCTGCGAAGTCGCCTGCATGTATTGCGAGATGGACGGCACTTTCCCCAACCACCACCCGGACCCCACGGTGGAGAAAAACGTGGCGGAGATCCGCCGGCGCGTGGTCGCGGAAAAAGCCGACGTGGGGATCGCCTACGACGGGGACGCGGACCGGATCGGCGTGATCGATGACCAGGGCAAAATCCTCTGGGGCGACATGCTGATGATCCTTCTGAGCCGGGCGCTTTTGAAGGAGGTTCCGGGGTCGATCATAGTCGGCGAGGTCAAATGTTCGCACCGGTTGTTTGACGATATATCGGCTCACCGCGGGAAGCCGCTGATGTGGAAAGCGGGCCACAGCCTGATCAAGGCGAAGATGAGGGAGGTCGGCGCGCAACTGGGCGGGGAGATGAGCGGGCACATCTTTTACAAGAACCGATGGTTCGGGTTTGACGACGCGATTTACACCTCGGCCCGGGTGCTCGAAATCCTTTCCCAAAGCCCCAAGCCGCTCTCGGAACTGCTGGCGGACGTGCCGGCTTCGTTCACCACCCCGGAGCTCCGCATCAAGTCGAGCGACGCGAAAAAATTCGAAATCGTGGAAAAGGTCAAGGATCATTTCGCGAAACTGGGTTATAAGATCAATGACGTTGACGGCATGCGGCTGATGTTCCCGGACGGCTGGGGCCTGGTCCGCGCTTCCAACACCCAGCCCATGCTGGTCATGCGCTTCGAGGCCGACACCGAGCCGCGGCTGGAGGAGATCAAGAAGTTGGTTGAGGACCAGGTCAACTTGCTCAATCTAGTTTGAGCATTCAGCCGGCCTGCTGGTTGACGGACTGGCCGTTCTCGCTTTCCTCCTCAGGTGGCGAGTGGGCTGGCGCCAGGCGACTCCTTTTGACGGCTGCGGGCCGCCGGCCGGCTCTACTGTCAAACCGATGGTCACGCCATGCTCTTCAACCTGCTCAGCGATCCGCAGGCCAAAAACAATCTGCTCGCCGACGAATTTGTCTCCGTTCTCTCCGAAAAAAAATTGCCCTCACTCAATTCCGCCCTCGCGCATCTCAAGACCGCCCTGGACAATTTCAATTTCTTCATCAGCCGGCATCGCGATAAATTCCGCGAAATGCCCGGGGGCCTTTAGTCCCGGTCCGCTGGTTGACACCAATTCTCGAAATGATTAGATTAATATCGCGGCTGGGCGATTTACCGCATGAAGCATCTGCCCGGCAAGGGAGGGAGCGAGCATGAAAAGGTTTTTGAGGAAGAAAGCGGTCATCCTTCTGGTGCTGGTCTGTTTCACCCTGCCCACTTTTCAATGCGGGCTGATCCTTTATCCCGAGCGCAATGGTCAGAAGCAGGGCGATATCGACGTCCGGGTCCTGGTGATGGACTGCCTGTGGTTAATCGTGGGCGTCGTCCCGGGAGTGGTGGCCCTGGTCGTGGACTTCGCGACCGGGTGCATCTACGAGCCGGGCAAGACCGGCGAAGCGCCCAAGGCCAAGCCCGGACAGAAATTGTCGCTCAACCTGCGCGGGCCTGCGCCGGCGGACGCTGACCTGATGGTTACCCTCACCGGCAAAGACCAGCCGGCCGTGCCCCTTCTCGCCCGGCACTTCCAGCAGGGCGAGGAAAAGTTCGGGCCGCTGACTTTCGCCATGCCCAAGGACCTCGCGGCCGGCGATTATGAACTCGCAATCTCGGTCAACGGCGTGGAAAACGCATCCTGGCCGGTTGAGGTGACGGACTAGCAGGCTGTTGAAAAATTATCTCCCTCCCCCTGGGAGGGGGGAGGGTCGGGGAGAGGGTCGCTTCTTGGAATCGCAGTCGCAAGGGCCGCAGACCCGCGCCAATCAAGGCTCCGACCACCCTCTCCTTGTTCCTCTCCCCTCCGAGGGAGAGGAAACAATTTTGGGCCGACCGTGCCAAAACCGGCTTTTTCAACACCCTGCGAGATGTTTCTCGAAAAATTTTTTGCCCCGGCCCTTCAAAAGCAAAGGGTCCGCGGTGCGGACAACTTTTGGCCGCGGAGGAAAATCTTCTTTGCGTTGTTGGCGGCTTTGCGCCAAATGCGGCAAATGAGATAATGACCGGTGGTCTTGAAGGAGGTTCCATGGGCATTTTCAAGGATAAAATAGCGATTGTCACCGGCTCTGCCTCGGGCATCGGAAGGGCCGTATCCGAGGGGCTGGCCGCGGCCGGGGCCAGGGTGGTCATGGCGGACCTGAACGAGAAGCTCCTGAAAGAGGCCGTCGCGGCAATCGTCAAGTCCGGCTTTTCCGCCCAAGCCGCGCCACTGGACGTGCGGGAATTCAGCGCGGTCAAAAAATTGGTGGACGACACCGTGGCCGAGCGCGGCCGGCTGGACTATCTCTTCAACAACGCCGGGATTTCGATCATGGGCGAGGCCCAGCTCTTTGACTACGGCGACTGGAAAGACCTGCTGGACGTTAACCTGATCGGAGTGGTCAATGGCGTGCACGCGGCTTATCCCATAATGGTCAAGCAGGGCTTCGGACACATCGTCAATACCGGCTCGCTGGCCGGACTGATCCCAACCCCGGGAGAGGTTTCCTACGTCGCCAGCAAATACGCCGTGGTCGGACTGTCCAACGCGCTCCGCATCGAAGGCCGGGACCTCGGAGTCAAGGTCTCAGTGGTCTGCCCCGGACTAATCGACACCCCGATCAAGGACAACAACAAACTCATCAACATGGATCGCGCCAAAGTCATGCACCTTGTGCCCAAAATGATGCCCGCACAGCAATGCGCCAAAATCATCCTCCGCGGAGTCGAGAAAAATCAGGCCATCATTCTCGTCACCGGCCTGACCAAATTATTCTGGGCGCTCCAGCGAATCTCGCCGGCGCTCGTCCGATACATCTGGCTCCGCAACATGAGGACCTTCAGGGACCTCGTAAAGCCCACTTCCCGCTAATTCCCCGGCAGAGCCCCGTCTCCCAATCGGCGTTGACGATTGAAATGATTTCGGCTAAATTCAAGGGTCAAAGATCGGGGGAGGTGGTTGATGAGGACGTTGTTGATCTATCCCCGGTTCCAATGGGCTGAGCACGGACAGTTGCAGGAGCCGCTGGGGATATTGCAGATTGCGTCGGTGCTGACCGGGCACGGGCATGAGGTGAGGTTTCTCGATTTCACTCACGAGCAAAACCTGGACAGGCTCGATGCCCAGGTCGCGTGGGCGGACGCGGCCGGAATGACCGTTTCGAGCGTGCTCTTCAACCGCGCCATTTTCATTCTCAAGAACATCAAGCAGTCCCGTCCGGACCTGCCGGTGATCGCGGGCGGGCCGCACCCGACCGCGGACCCCGAGGGCACGCTCCGCGCCGGGTTTGACTTTGCGGTGGTGGGCGAGGGCGAGCAGAGCGCGGTCGAGCTTTTCCGCTCGCTGGAGAACAATAACGGAGGCACGGGCATCGCCGGGGTCTGGACCATCAAGGACCGGAAGCTGGTCCCGGCCGAGCCGCGAGCCCTGATTCCGGACCTGGACACCATCCCGTTCCCGACCCGCGAGTTGCTTGACTACAAGACCTACCTCAAGACCGGCATGCTCCAGGTCGGGTTCTGCCTCTCGCGCGGCTGCCCGTTCTCATGCAAGTTCTGCAAGCCCATGCAGGACATGCTGTTCGGGAAAAAATTGCGCAAGCGCTCGCCGGAGAGCGTTGCCGAGGAAATTGACCGGGCGGTCGCGCTCACCGGCCATAATTTTCTGCTGTTCCGCGACGACTGCCTGTTCGCGCTGAAGCGGGAGTGGTTTGAGCGGTTCCGGCAGGAGCTGGAAGCCCGGAGGTTAAAAATCGCTTTCAGCGGTCAGACCCGGGTGAGCGACATGGACGAGGACACGCTGGTGCTGCTCAAGTCCATCGGCCTGGTCGGACTGGCCTTCGGGGTTGAGAGCGGCTCGCAGAAGATCGTGGACTATTACCGCAAGAACTTCAAGGTCGAGCAATCCCACAAGGCGTTTGAGCTCTGCCACAAGCACGGGATCGGCACGCACTGCTTCATCATACTGGGCGCTCCGGAGGAGACGCCGGAGGACGTGGCCAAGACCGTGGAGCTTGTGCGCCGGTTGAAGCCGGAGTCGATCACGATCTCGCGGCTGACCCCCGCGCCCGGCACCTATCTCCACCAGGAACACCTTGCCGCGGGAATCCTCAACGACGTCTCGTGGGAGGAATGGGACTTCTACAAGAACCGGTCTCCGATCAAGCTCAAGTACCTTTCCGAAGAAGACCTGATGCGGGCGGAAAACGAACTGCGGGCAATGGTCGCGGGCAGTGTCCTTTACCCGCGCCGGGAAATATTAGGCTGCGATCAAATCGGCAAGTGACAAGGAGGGCGGCGAATGAAGATATTCCTGGACTCGGCCAACCTGGAGGAGATCAAACAGACCGCGAGCCTGGGGCTTCTTGACGGCGTGACCACCAATCCTTCGCTGGTGGCCAAGGAGAAAAAACCCTTCCGGCGGCTTTTGCTGGAGATCTGCGAGATCGTCAAGGGGCCGGTGAGCGGGGAGGTTATCTGCTGCGAGACCAAGGGCATGATCGAAGAGGGCCGGAGGCTGCACAAGCTGCATCCCAACCTGGTCTGCAAAATACCCATGACCAGGGACGGGCTCCAGGCGGTCAAGGTCCTGGAAGAAGAGGGCGCGCGCTGCAACGTCACGCTCGTGTTTTCCCCGCTCCAGGCCATACTCGCGGCCAAGGCCGGGGCCAGCTTTATTTCTCCTTTCATCGGCCGGCTGGACGACATCGGCCAGCGCGGCATGGAATTGATCGAGCAGATGAAAATCATCTGGGGCAATTACGGGTTTGAGACCGAGGTCATCGTGGCATCCATCCGCCACCCGGTGCACGTGCTGGAAGCGGCCATGATCGGAGCGGACATCGTCACCGTGCCTTTCAAAGTGATCGAGCAGTTCACCAAGCACCCGCTCACCGACGCGGGCATCGAGCGGTTCCTCGCCGACTGGAAAAAGGCCGGAGTGCAGTTTGACGTCTGAACCAAACCGGGTACTCCGAATAGCCGGGCTCAGCCTTGACGGCATCGCCATGATGGCGCCGCTGGCCGGGGTCACGGACTCGCCCATGCGCCGGACGGTGAAAAAAATGGGCGCCTCGCTGGTGTTCACGGAAATGGTGAGCGCGACCGGTCTGCTCAAGTCGCCGGGCGAGGCAAGGTCGTTCCATTACCACCTTCTCTCGGCCCATCCCGAGGAGCGGCCTTTGGCGGTTCAGCTTTTTGGCGCGGAGCCGGAGCTCATGGCCAGGGCCGCAAGGCTTCTGGCCGAGACCGACGCGGACATGATCAACGTCAACATGGGCTGCCCGGTGCCCAAGGTGGTGAGGCGGGGCGAAGGGGTGGCCCTGATGAAGGACCCGGAGCGAGTCAGGCTTATGCTGGCGGAAATGAGGAAAGCGATAGCGGGCGTGCCGCTCACGGTCAAGCTCCGGTCCGGGTTCGCGCCCGAACTGATCAACGCCCCGGAAATATGCCGCATCGCCGAGGGCGAGGGCGCGGATGCCGTGATCGTGCACGGCCGCTCCGGGAAGCAGGGCTATGCCGGCAGGGCCGACCGGGCCGTGATCCGGGACTGCGTCAAGGCGGTGAAAATACCGGTGATCGCCAACGGCGACTTGAAGACCCCGGCCGACGTCGCCTCGGTCATGAGCGAGACCGGCTGCGCAGGCGCCATGATCGCAAGGGGCGCGCTCGGAAACCCCTGGATCTTCCGCGCCATTAAAAACCCCGGCGCCCCGCGGCCCGACATGCGCGAAAGAAAAGAAATGATCCTTTGGCACTTCTCAATGATCGACCAGGTTTACGACCAATACGACGCCGGCGCCTGCATGAGAAAATTCCTGGTCTGGTACTCCAAAGGTATCCCGGGAGGGATTGAGCTTAGAAGAGAATTGAGTGGAATTAAAAACAAGGCAGCCGCGCTGGAGGCGGTGGATAAGTTCTTCTCCCATGAGGAAAGCCATCCCGCCGGTCAGGGAGATGGGGGATTGAGAGAAGGGATACTTATCTGACGGACCGGCTAAGATGGCTTACGGCCTTTTTATGTTGCAATAGATATGCCAGTTCTGACAATTTAAAATATATAGCGATTTCAACAGGTTAAAAATTACGGCAAAAGCCAGCCGGGCCTAACTTGACAAAAATAGAAACAGGAGTGACAAAAATTGCATACCTGCGTTGATAATCTTCAGCTCCAAGCCAGGAGGTGTATAAAAAAATGAACAGATTCGACCTGGTAATAATTGGCGCGGGTCCGGCCGGCTATGTTGCAGCTTTGGCCGCGGCTCAGGTTGGGGCGAGTGTTTGCGTGGTTGAGAAGGACGAGTTGGGTGGAGTTTGTCTAAACCGGGGCTGCATTCCGACCAAGGCTTTGCTCAAGACCGCGGAGTTGCTTTCGGAGATTCGCTCGGCTGAAGAATTCGGCATCCGACTCGATACCCCCAGCCCGACTGCTCCGGCGGTCAGCTTCAAGTCAGAGGTCGGCTTTGGCGCGAGCATGGGCAAGCCTCCGTTCCTGGACCTTGCCCGGGCCATGGAGCGCAAGGACGAGGTGGTGGCCACTCTGGTGCGGGGCGTGGAATCGCTTTTCAAGTCGTGGAAGGTCACGGTCAAGAATGGCGAGGCTCGGTTCAAGGACCGGAGCACGGTGATTGTGAATTCCGGCCAGGCCGAGGATGAACTTTCCGCGGGCGCGGTGCTGATCGCCACCGGGTCTTCGCCGGCCCAGCTCCCGGCGCTTCCCATCGACGGGCTCCGCGTGCTGAGCAGCGACCATTTGCTCAAGGTAACCGAAATACCGCGCAACATTTTGATCGTGGGCGCGGGCGCCATCGGCTGCGAGTGGGCGTTCATCATGAGACATTTCGGGGCCGAGGTCACGGTGATTGAGATGCTGCCCCAGGTGGCGCCGCTGGAGGATGATATGATCGGCGCGCTCCTTGCGCGCGAAATGAAAAAGCTCAAGGTCAAGCTCCTGCTGGGGGACGGCATCGCCAAGGTCTCGCAGGTTACCGACGGCGTGATCGCCAAGACCGAGTCGGGCCAGGAGCTCAGAGCGGAGCGGGTGCTGGTGAGCGTGGGCCGGAAACCCAACAGCGGCAAACTGGGCCTGGAGAAAATCGGGGTTGAACTGGACCAGCGCGGGTTTATCAAAGTGAATTCCAGGATGGAGACCTCGGCGCCGAAAATCTACGCGGCCGGGGACGTGGCCGGGGGCATGCTGCTCGCGCACAAGGCCTCGGCCGAGGGCAAAGTCGCGGCCGCGAACGCGCTGGGCAAAAACCGCGAAATGGATTACTCGGTGGTGCCGGCCGCGATCTTCACCTCGCCCGAAGTCGCCTCGGTGGGTCTCAAGGAAAGAGAGGCGAAGGAAAAGGGGCTGAACTACGGCATCGGCGGTTTCCCGGTGCGCGCGCTCGGCAAAGCGCAGGCCATGGGCGAGATCGCGGGAGAAATCAAGCTGGTCTTTGACAAGGACACGCAAAAAATCCTGGGCTGCCACATCGTCGGCCCGCGCGCGTCCGAACTGATCCACGAGGCCGCGCTCGCCATCAAGCTCGGCGCAAAGGTCAGCGACATCGCCGGAACCATCCACGCGCACCCCACCCTCTCCGAGGGACTGATGGAAGCCGCACAAGCCTGCCTCGGCTACGCCATCCACCAGCCCAAACCGAAATGAGAGGAAAGAGGAACCCTCCGGCGCTCCGGAGTTCCGGTGTTCATGGGTTTCGGTGTTCAGGAGTTCCGGTGTTCCGGGGTTCCGGGGTTCTGAAAAAAATACATCTAGTTTATCTGACACATTTTCATTCCGTCTGCCTATGTTTTAATCCCTTGAAATCAGAAGCCTTAAGATAGACAATTAATTTGTTCATCATCGCGCCAAGACGCCTGCACTCCCCGGTCAGGTCTTCATGAGTCTTCCGGTCAATATAATTTTGATCGAGAGCCACGTCCAGCTGCGCGCTCACTTCTCCGCAAGAGCCCCGGGCAATATGCAAGAACATAATAAATTCCTTGTTATTGTTCCGCTCGAATCCTTCCGCGATATTTGACATGATTGAAACCGACGCCTGGCGGATCTGGTTGACAAGACCATAGTCTTTGGAAAATGAGGGCCTCTTCGTCAGCTCATAGATCTGGCTGCTCAAGTGGCGAGCCTCTTGATAGATTCTCAGGTCTCTGAAGGCCTTGACCTTTCCTTTTTTATTTTGCTCTTCCAAACTGTTCCCTCCTTCCTCCAAAATCCCCGGTGACCATGGAACCATCGCAACATCGGAACTCCGAAACACCGGAACACCGTAACATTCTCTTGGCATTCCAACATCGGAACCCCGGAACCCCGAAACATCGGAACCATCCTAATCGCCCTTTGCGATTGCCTCTTCCCTCGGATCCGCTCCGCCGACAAGATGCCCGTTCTTGTCGCGGATGATGGCGCAGACCGCTCCCATGGTGACCGCGGGCGGGGCCAGGACTTCAACCTTGTAGTTTCGTTTTTTCAGGAATTCGGCGCGGTCCTTGATCGCCTCTTCAATCTGGATTTTCCCGGGGTAGTAGAAATGGGGCGAGAACGAGTCGGCAAAGTTGAGGGACTTGAAGCGCGGGGCGTTGATCGCGGCCTGCGGGTCCATCCCGAACTCCACGACGTTCAAGAACACCTGGACCATGGCCTGGGGCTGCTGGTCTCCTCCGGGAGTGCCGAAGGCCATGAACAGCTGGCCGTCCTTGGTGACCATGCTGGGGTTGGGCGTGAGCCTCGGGCGCTTGTGCGGGGCAACCTGCGCGGGATGACCGTCCTTCAACCGGAACTGCTGCACGCGGTTCCCGAGCATGAACCCGTATCCCGGCACCATTGGCGAATAAGGAAAATCCGAGGGCGTGAGCGAAAAGGCGTTGCCCTGCTTGTCCACCACGCAAAGATAAGTGGTGTCGTGGCCGGCGCGGTGAGGGGGCAGGCTGGCCGGAATGAGATGCGGCTTGTAAACGTGTTCCGGCCCGGGCCGGCCCTCATATTTCCAGGGGTTTCCGGCCTTGGGCGCTTTCCCGAACCCGCGTTTGGGATCGATCAGCTTGGCGCGCTCCCCGGCGTAGTCCTTGCTCAAAAGCCCGCGGATGGGCACGTCCACAAACTGCGGGTCGCCGAAATAAGCCTCGCGGTCAGCGTATGCCAGCTCAATGGCCTGGGCAACAGTTGCGATGTATTCCGGACTGTTGTGCCGAAGCGATTTGAGGTCAATATTTTCCAGGATTTGCAAAATCATGGGCACGGTCGGACCCTGGCACCAGGTGTCATTGCTGTAAACCGTGTATCCCTTGTAGTCTCCCGCGACCGGTTTTTCCCAGCGGCCGCGGTACCATGCAAGGTCTTCTTTCGTCATGGGCCCGTTGAAATCGCGGTGCAGCCTGGCAATCGCGTCCGCAATCTCGCCCTCATAGAACACCGCGCGCGCCGCCTCCAGGCCCTTGATCCGGTCGCCCGATTTCTTGAGTTCCGCCTGCTCGGCCTCGGCCATCAAACGCAGCATTTTGGCCAGATCCTTTTGAAAGAGTATCTTTCCGGGTTGCGGCCCGTCCGGCTCAAACGGCTTCCAGAAAAGCGAATAGTTGTAAGGCCACTTATACTTGATCAACGCAAGCTCAACTCCCGAAATCTTCATGAAATTGGCGGTGGTGGTATTGAGCGGGTGACCTTCGTCCGCCAGCTTGATCGCAGAGGCCGAAACCCGGCTGAAACTCATGGTCCCGAACCGCTCCAGGATTGCGATCCAGGCGTCGGGCGAGGCCGGGATCAGTTGCGCGTTGATCCCGAAGATGGGCGCCACTATCCAGCCGTGACCGCGCAGGTATTCCACCGTCGTCTTTTCCGGGGCCGGGCCCAGGCCGTTGTAGCTCAACACCTGGCCGGTCTTGGCTTCATAAAGCAGAGTCGGCGCCACGCCCACCATTCCCGCGGAAATCGGGCGCGTGACATTGAGAGCCATGGTGGCGGCTACCCCAGCGTCAAAGGCATTCCCGCCCTGACGCAAGATCTCCAGCCCGGCCTCGGTCGCAAGGGAATGACCCGAGGCAACCATGTATTTGTCCGATTGCGCGGGTTTGTCCCATTGGCCTGACGCGGCCAAACCAGGCGAAAGCATCACCGCCAAGAAGACCCAAACCATCCTCTTCATGTCCTTCCCTCCTTCTCTGTCCGTGAGCAAATTATATCATTGTCTCTGAAACGGTTTAGGACTTTGCCGGGAACAGTTCCTTTAAGACCGACATGAATTGCTCAGCCTGAAACTCATGCCGATAGTACTTGCTTTCCCGCAAGCGGATCATTCCTAACGCATCAAGATCGGAGAAATATTCAGCGACCAGCTTGCCTGCCTCCACAACATAAGGGTCTTGCTTGTTTTCATCACGCAATTGGAGCGCGTATTCCCATTCTTTCTCGATCGTTGTTGCAAGTATCGAGTACAGGTCCAAAGCATGGTGTCTTCCATAATCTTTCGTTTTATCTTCATAGCGGTCCTTGAAGGCAAACAACTTCATCATCAAAAAGGTATAGGGATGGGGCAGAAACACTTCAGCTTGACATGCCTCGCCCGCACTGAGGTTCCCGGCCAATGCTATTGGCAACAGCCCCTTTTCCAAAGTGGGCGCTTCATTGACGAGGTGGGCATGAATGCCAACTGAAGGGTCGGGCTTGGCGCGGTGGCCATCCGTCTTTACGGGGGTCCCTTGAAAACAACTTTGCGGGCCGGTAAGAAGGTCGATTTTAATGCTGCCCGCCTTATCGCCTCCAGGCCCCGGCTTCACAAATTGGTAATTCTTCGCGGTTTCCACAACGTCGTAGTGGAGCCTGGTGATTGCCTCCGACAGGGGTACTAATTTACCAGGCGTTATGAGCAGCTCAGGCTTTAGAAACAAGTCCAAATCGCTGGTGGACCTGGGTTCCGGCCTTTCCTGCAAGACTGTCGGTTGACTCCCTTGCGGCACGTTGATGGCTTGGAGATAGATGCCAAAGCCCCCGCCGATTATTAGCTTGATGTCCGTTCCCTGCAATTCATGGAGCAGGTCAAGCAACGCTGAAGTAAGGTCTTGAAACCTGTTCATGGCTTAGCCTTCGCAAGACCTTTCAGAAGAAAGGACTTTACCTGCTCCGCAGTTTCACGGTCGCGCTTGTCGCCTGCCATCAACTCGAGGTAAACCTGCACGGGCGAGGCCCACCCAAAGTCTTCTTCTTCTCGCGCATCGAAATAGACGGTCTCGTCGTCCGTCTCGATGAGTTCTAGGTTAGGGAAGCGATCGGTCTTGCTGTATGGCAGCCGCTTAAGCAAATCTTCCAAACCGGGGCAATAAACCGACAAAACATCTCCTCGCTGCATTACCGCATATCGGTTCACCGATGAAATCCCGGTGGCGATAAGCGGTAAGCCCAGTGCCCGAGATTCTCCCCTAAGCATTCTGAAAAGCATCCCGGCCTCGGGGACTTTGATGCCGGCTCGTTGCTTGATATTTGGAGGAGAATAGTTTTCCGACAGTTTCTCCAACAGCTTATCAGGTTGCAGCAGGCGAATCCTTTCTTTGCGGGTGATGACAAGGTCTTCTTCCAGCGTTTTTATTACCTTCGATACCGTGGAAAGGCTCATGGGTCTCTTGACCCCTGAACTCACCAGCAGGTTGCGCCTGTTGATTTCTGCCAGGATTTCCTGGACGGAGTCAAACCCAATACCAGCCAGAAATACGCGCCCTACCAGGGAACTGTTCTTTCGGTAAATATTTTTGATGGGGGCTGAGGAAGAAAAGATGTTTCTATTCCCGCCGCGGAATATGGCAAAGTCGGGGGACGCTACTACCACACAATTGCCGCAAAGGTCAATGCCGCTGACACCTTGCCGCTCAAGCTCCTGCAATTGTTCTTCGCTGAGAAAAGGCAGAAACAGCATTGGGAGATAGCCTTTGGTCAGTGATGCATTCTTTAGGAGGCTGAGGCCCTCTTGAAAAATTTTGGGGGTCGAAAGGGATTTGCATTCCAGAGCGAATTTGGCCGTCCGCCCGCGCCATGACGCCGCGACTACTGCATCGGCGCGAAAAGAGCCAATTTCTCGCTCGGCTCCAAGGCAGCGGAAAGAAAGAGGAGGCAGCGACAGCTTGCCCCCGCACAGCCGCTCAATCATCTCTCTTTGCTTTGGCAATTTCCTGATATTAGTCATTTTCTTAAATAAGAAAATATCATTTTTCAGGAAAATGTCAAGCATTTTCCGGCCAAGCCGATGTAAGCCGGCGCTTCCCCCGGTTGTTGCCTTCAGCCGTTGTTTTTGGGCTGGGTTGTGGGCGCGGTCATTGGGATGCCCGGTCGAACAAGGGCGCTGGTTTATTCTTGCACTGGCTTGGTTTCCAGCTACAATTGACTATTGGCGATTAACCTGCTAGAAAAAGGTTTGCTTCATGGGCAGCCCATAAGTCCGGTCAAAGGAGGAAGCGATGTACAAGAAGTCGATACCCAAGGAGATCCTGGATTTTGTGGACACGATTCAAAAATTCGTAAAAAAGGACTGCGAGCCGATTGACGAATTGATTGAGGAACAGGGAAAAATTCCCGAATCGGTGGTGCAGAAAGTGCGCGAGCTGGGCCTGTTCGGCATGACCATCCCCCCGGAGTACGGCGGGATCGGGATCGGCGCCACCGGCTACTGCCTGGTGGCCAAGGCGCTCGGGAACGCCCACGGCGCTTTCCGGGGCCTGATCGCGGTCAACAACGGCATCGGCTCCCAGGCCATCCTGATCGCGGGCTCCGAGGCGCAGAAGAAAAAATACCTGCCGGACATCGCCTCGGGCAAAAAAATCGCGGCCTTCTGCCTGACCGAGCCGGGCGCGGGCTCGGACGCCGCGGCCATGACCACCACCGCGGTCAAAGACGGCAAATACTGGGTGCTCAACGGTCTCAAGCATTTCATCACCAACGGCCCGATCGCGGACGTGCACACCGTGCTGGCGCTGACCGACAAGGAAAAGCGGGCCAAGGGCGGCATCACCGCGTTCATCGTGGACAAGGGCACGCCCGGGCTGAAAGTGGGACAACTCCACCACCACATGGGCTCCAAGGCCGCGGTGCAGTCGGAAATGATTTTTGAGGACTGCCGGGTTCCCGAGGAAAACGTTATCGGCAACGTGGGCGAAGGCTTCCGCACCGCGATGAAGACCCTGGACATCGGCCGGCTCACGCTCGCGGCCAGCTGCATCGGGTACGCGGAGAAGCTTTTGAAAATGGGCGGCGACTACGCCAAGGTCCGGGTCCAGTTCGGAAAGCCGATCGCGGAATTCCAGGCCATCCAGTGGATGCTCGCGGACTGCGCCACGGAAATCTACGCGGCCAACAGCATGATGATGGACGCAGCGCTCCGTTACGACGCGGGCGAGCGCGTGGGCCCCCTGGCTTCCATGGCCAAGCTCTACGCCAGCGAGATCGCCTGCAAGGTGGCCGACCGCATCCTCCAGGTCCACGGCGGCATGGGCTACATGGTGGAAACCAAGGTCGAGCGCTACTACCGCGAGCTCAGGCTCTTCCGGATCGTGGAGGGCACCAGCGAAATCCAGCGGCTGGTCATCTCCCGGGCGGTGCTCAAAGACGAAATTCAATTTTGATTCTTGCGAGAAGTCGCTCGCATAAAAAGGAATCGGGACTAAAGTCCCTCGCACAGAAGAAAGAAGATTGTTAATGGCGCGCGTGGCGATAGTCGGGACTTGGCAGGTCAAATCCGAAAAGGAGAAGCGCGAGGACCATATCACCGAGCTGGTGTATGAGGCGGTCTCGGGCCTGCTCGGAAAACTGGGCATGGAGATCAGCCAGGTGGACAACGTCGTTTCCTGCTCCCAGGATTTCCTCGACGGAAGGACCATCTCCAACCGGACCATTCCCGAGGTCGAGGGCGCTTATCTCAAGTCCGAGGCCAAGGTCGCGGGCGACGGGTCCCAGGCGGTCTTCTACGGCATGATCCGGATCCTGTCCGGAAAATATAAGACCTGCCTGGTGCTCGCTCACGCCAAGATGAGCGAGGGCAGCCAGAACGTGATCGCCAACGCCATGTTCGACCCCATCTATCAGCGCGCGCTGGGTCTGGACGAGATCGCCGCGGGCGCGCTCCAGGCCCGGGCCTACATGACCCGCTACAAAATCTCGCCGGGAAAAACCGCGGCGGCCGCGGCCAAAGCGCTAACCCTGGCGGCCGGGAACGAAAATGTTTTTCGCGGCGGAAAAACCAACGCTTATGAAGTGCTGGCCTCCAGGGTGCTGGCCAGCCCGATACATGAACTTGAGGCCTTTGTCCCTTGCGACGGCGCCTGCGCCCTGATGCTGGCCTCGGAAGACCAGGCGGATAGCTGGACCAAAAATCCGGTCTGGATCGAAGGCGCAGGCACGGCCATGGAAGAGTATTATCTCGGCGACCGCGAACTGTCCTCTGCCCGGGCCTTGAAGCAAGCGGCCAAAAGAGCTTACCAAATGGCCGGGATCGACCATCCGGAAAAACAAATCAACCTGGTCGAGCTTTCCGATTACTTCAGCTACCAGGAACTTCTGTATCCGGAGGCGCTCGGGCTTTGCGGCCCGGGCAAGGGAGCGGAAATTCTTGCGTCCGGAAAGACCATGCCGGAGGGCAAACTCCCGGTCAATCCTTCGGGCGGAGTGCTGGGCGGAAACCCGCTGTGCGTTGCCGGCCTGACCCGGGTGATCGAGGCCGCCAACCAGGTCCGGGGCGAGTCCGGAAAAATCCAGGTTAAAAAGCCGGTGCGCGTTGCCCTGGCCCAGGGCTCGTACGGCCCGGCCGGACAGAGCCAGTGCGTGGTAATTTTGAGTGCTGACAAACGGATGTAAAATTTTTGCTCGGCAATTTGGAAAAGAGTTTCCCCTCCCTTGAGGGGAGGGGAATAAGGGGAGGGTGAAGCGACCCTCTCCCCCGCCCTCCCCCCTCCCAGGGGGAGGGAGTTATGAGGACGCTATTTGGAAAGGAAACAAATGGCAAGAAGAGCGGCAGTCATAGCCACGGGCCAGACTTATCACAAGTCCAAGCGGCGGGACGTTAACATCCCGGAGCTTATTCACGAGGCGGTGAAGGCCTGTCTGGATGACGCGCAACTGGGCATCAAGGACATCGACGCAGTCCTGATCGGAAACATGGAGCACTTTGAAGGCGTGTATAACCCGGACCTCTGGGCGGTGGACGCCACCGGCGCTTATCTCAAGCACTCCCTGAAGATCACCACCGGCGGCACCACCGGCGCGAGCGTGGCCCATGCCGGGTATTACCACGTTGCTTCCGGCCTCTTTGACTGCGCGCTCTGCATCGGCTGGGAAAAACAGTCGGACGGAGACACCACCGCGGGACTGATCTTCCAGGCCGACCCCCTGTTCGAGCGGTCCAACATGGCCGGCGCAATCGGGACGTTTGCGCTCGCCGCAAGCGAATACATGGACAAGTTCGGGATCACCGAGGAGCAGGCGGCAAAAGTCGCGGTCAAGAACCGCGGCAACGCCATGAACAACCCCTATGCGCATTTGCGCCGGACGGTCACAATCCAGGACGTGCTCACTTCCCCGCCGCTCGCCCACCCGATCAAGCTCCTGGACATGTGCCCGACCTCGGACGGGGCCTGCGCCATCATTGTGGCGAGCGAGAAAGTCGCGAAGAAGAGTCCGAACAAACCGGCCTGGTTCAAGGCGCTCGCCACCCGCCACGACCAGCCCTTCAATTCCGACCTGCCACTGCTCATCAACATGCGCTCGCTTAGCAGCGCGGCCAAAGAGGCCTACGCCCAGGCCGGGATCACCAACCCCCGCAAGCAGCTGGACGTGGCCGAACTCTATGAGCCGTGCACCTTCGCCGAACTCGCCTGGTACGAGGCGCTAGGGTTCTGCGAACCGGGAGCAGGCGGAAAAATGATCGACTCCGGCGCCACCGAAATGGCCGGCGACATCCCGGTCAACCCCTCGGGAGGGGTCATCTCCACCAATTGCATCGGCGCAACCGCCATGATCCGGGTGGCCGAGGCCGCGCTCCAGGTCATGGGCAAGGCCGGCGACCGCCAGGTGGACGGCGTGAAGACCGCTCTGGCCACCGGCTTTGGGGGCAGTTTCTGGACCGAGATCGCAATCCTGGAAGGGGACTGAAATGACCAATCAAACTGTAGGGGCAGGCCTTGCCCTGCCCGAGCAGGCTGTTGAAAGATCGAGGGGTCTGGCCTCAGCGTCGCAGTTCGGGCTTCAGCGAAGAGGCCTGACCCCGGAAAAATCGCGCCAGGGCTTGAAAGGGAACTGAAATGACCGAACAAACCAAACCCGAAATCGGACTTTTGGAAATCAGCTCCCCGGCCAATTTCCCCTATAACTATTCCTGCGGACGGGTCGGAAGCTTCTTCTTCAAGGCGCTCCGGGACGAAAAAAAATTCTACGGCCGCAAATGCCCGCAATGCGGCAAGGTTTACATACCGCCCCGGCCGGTCTGCGGCCCGTGCTTTGCGCCCACCAATGAATGGGTGGAGGTCGGCCCGCAGGGAGTCCTCGAGTGCTTCACCGTGGTCAGTTTTTCCTTCCTCGACCCCATGACCGGAAAGAAGCGGCCGGTGCCGTATGGATACGGCCTGATCAAACTCGACCGCGCCGACTCCCGCATCCAGCATTTTCTTTCCGTGAACGAGGCGAGCCAGCTCCGGGTGGGGATGCGGATGGAGGCGGTGTTCAACGAGGTCCGCGAGGGCAAACTCAGCGACATCAAATGGTTCAAGCCGGTGGAATAAAGGAGCAAGGGGTCTGGCCTCATCATCGAAGCTCGGTCCTCGGCGAAAAGGCCTGACCCCACTGGATTGGAGGAGTGATTTGGTGAAAGCAGAACAAGAAATTTTGGTTTCGCACCAGGTATTGCAAGTGCCGTTCAACTATTCGGCCGGGCCCGTGGCCGGCAAATTCCTGGCCGCGCTCCGCGATGAGAAGAAAATCCTGGGCATCAAATGCCCGAAATGCGGCATCGTCTATGTGCCTCCCCGGGGAAATTGCGGCAAATGCCTGAGTTCGCTCAAGGACTGGGTGGAGCTTTCCGGCCGGGGAAAAATCCAGAGCTTCACCCGCATCAACTACCAGGAGCCGACTCATCCGGCGCACCCGGAGCAGTTCATCCTTGCGGTCATCAAGCTGGAGGGCGCGGACACCGGTCTCACCCACCTGGTGGGCGAGGTTTTGGAGGACGAGCTTGAAGTCGGGACTTTGCTGGAGCCGGTTTTCCGGGACTACCGCAAGGGCGAAATCCTGGACATCAGGTATTTCCGGCCGGTCAGAAAGTGAATTGGTAAAAATGGTGAAACTGGTAAAAATGGTAAAGCTGGTAAAAGGACAAGATGAACCGGACCAATTTTACCAGCTTGACCAATTTAACCAACTTTACCAGAAAAAAAGGAGGGGAAAATGGCGGAGACATTTTATACCAAGGAACAGTTGGCGTTGCGGGAAAAATACCGGGCTCTGGTCAAGGAGCACATCATCCCGCGGGTGCGGGAGATTGACGAGAAGGACCGGATTCCCAAGGACCTGGTCGAAAAACTGGCCAAGGCCCCTTTCCACCTGCCCGCGCTCAGCGTGCCCAAGAAATACGGCGGGCATGAAATCGGCAAGGTCGAGGTCTGCATCATTGCCGAGGAAATCGGATACGGATGCCCCGCGGTCATTCCGTTCCTCGAAATCGCCCAGCTCTACACTTACGTGCTCAAGCTGGGCGGGACCGAGGACCAGAAAAAGCGGTTCCTCGGAAGAATCGCCCAAGGCGAGATCGGCTGCTACGCGCTCACCGACGAAGCCTCCGGCTCCGACCCCGCGAGCATGAAAAGCACCGCGGCCAAAACCGCGGACGGCTTTGTGCTCAACGGCCGGAAGCGCCTGATCTCCTACGCTGACTTCTCTGACATCTTTGCGCTGTTCGCCAACGAGGACCCGAAGGAAGGCTCCAAGGCGATCAGCGCGTTCATGGTGGACAAGGACACGCCCGGGCTGAAGCTGGACAAGCACAACGTGCTCTCCGGCCTGCGCGGGCACCGGGCATACGAACTCAAGCTCGACAACTTGAAGGTGCCTTTTGAAAACCGGATCGGCGAAAAGGGCGAGGGGCTCAAGCTCGCGCTCAAAGTGCTCAGCAACACCCGGATCAGCCTTTCCTTCGGACACGTCGGACTCGCCCGCGCCGCACTCGAGACCGCGGTCAAGTTCGCCCGCGAACGAATAATCAACGGCCAGCCCATTTCCAAGCACCAGGGGATCAGCTTCCCGGTCGCGGAAATCGCCAGCGAAATCGACGCGGCCCGGCTCATGGCCTTTCGCGCCGCGGTCTTGAGCGAGCGCAATGTCGACCACCGCAAGGAAACGAGCATGGCCAAAATTCTGGCCGGGAGAGTGATGCTCCGCTCAGTGGAGCAGGCCAACCTCATCCTCGGCGGGTTCGGCGCAGACCAGGAATGGCCGGTCGAACGCCACCTCCGCGACGCCTTCGCCTGGATCGCGGCCCAGGGCACCCCCGAAATCCACCGGGTGATCGTGGCCCGGGAGATTTTTGCAAAATAACTTGAGGTTTAAGTAATGGCCAGGAAGTTTGACCGGTTCTTCCATGCCCGGAGTGTTGTAATTATCGGGCTGTCGCCCAGCGCCCAGAACCTGGGCAGGAACATCGTGGCCAATTTGAAAAGATGGCGCTATGCCGGAAAAATTTACGGCGTCAGCCCGAGCGCGGGAGAAAACGACGGCGTGCCAATCTTCACCTCCCTGGACGAGCTTCCGGAAAAGCCGGAACTCGCGCTCATCTTCACCAAGGCCGCGATCGTGCCGGAGATACTTTTGGACTGCGCCCGTAACGGGATTCAACAGGTGGCGGTCTCGAGCGCGGGTTTTGAGGAAACCGGCAAGCCCGAGGGGATTGAACTGGCGGCCAGGGTCAAAACCATCTGCAAGGAAAAAGGGATTGACCTGGTCGGGCCCAACGGCATCGCAACCTCCTGGACCCAGAACGGGCTGTGCCTTTCCTTCATGCCCCTGGACTTCCCGCCCCCGGGAAAAATCGCCTTTGTCACCCAGAGCGGGGGCGTGGGCACCAGCATGTGCGAAAAAATGGCCACCGAGGCTTTCCCGCTCGGCAAACTTGTGAGCCTGGGCAACAAGACCGTGCTGGACGAGGTTGACTTTCTGGAATATTTTGCGCAAGACCCGGAGACCGATGTCATCTGCATTTACCTTGAGGACATGCGCCGGGGCCGGGAGTTCTGGGAGGCGGCCAAAAAAACGACCAAGCCGGTGATCGTTTACAAGGCCAACATCAGCCCCTACGGCGAGTCCGCGGCAAGCTCGCACACCGCGGCGCTCAAAAACGACGTGGCGGTGATGGACGGCGCGTTCCGGCAGGCCGGGGTCATGCGCGCGCAATCGCTGGCCGAGATGCTGAACCTTGCCCGCGCGTTCTCCATGCCGGCGCTGAAAGGCAACCGCATGCTGGTGATGTCGCCGAGCGGAGGACTCTCCGTGATCCTGGCCGACCTGGCCTGGAAACACGGGTTTCAGCTCCCGCCCATCCCGCAAGACCTCCTGGAAAAATACTCCAGCCAGCGCCGGGCCGGGGTGATCGAGTTCAAAAACCCGCTTGATTTCGGAGACCTCTACAGCGCGGAGCTGCAGAGGAACTTCGTGCGCGAGGTGCTGGCGCGCGAGGAGTTCGACTGCCTGGCCATGGCCTATCTCTACCGCGACCCCGAGGTGCTCGAAAAATACTACAAGACCCTGGCCCAGCTCCAGCGCGACCTGATCGCGGAATTCAACCAGACCGTGGATATGACCCAAAAACCGGTCGGGTTCGTGCTCACCGTGCCCTTCCGCATCAAGGAGCAAATCCTGGCCCGGAGCAAATACCCGATTTACGACGCGCCCGAAGACGCGGTCGGGGTGCTGGCCCGGATGCGCGATTTTTACCGGCGCCTGGACAAATCCAACCCCGGGCGCGGAGCAAAGGAGGAGCCAATTGAATTTCGCCATGAACGATGAGCTCAGGATGCTCAAGGAGCAGGTGCGCAAGTTCTGCGAGAGCGAGCTTGCGCCCAAGGCCCGGGAGCTGGACGAGACCCAGCAGTTCCCCTACGAGGTCTATAAAAAGGCCGCGGCCCTGGGATACATCGGATCCTACCTGCCCGCGGAATACGGCGGGGCCGGCGGAGACCTCTTTTCCAAGGCCGTCATCTACGAGGAGTTCGTGAGGGCCTGCTTCGGCTTCAACCTCTCGGTCAACGCCGCGGACCTGCTCTTCTGCAACAACCTCAACAAGCACGGCAACGAGGAGCAGAAAAAGAAATACATCCCGCCCGTGTGCCGGGGCGAGACTCTGGCCTGCTGGGCGCTGACCGAGCCGGGAAGCGGCTCCGACGCGCTCTCCATCAAATCATCCTGCGTGCGCGACGGCGATTACTTCATCTTGAACGGCCAGAAGACCTTCATCACCAACGCGCCCGACGCTCAATATTTCGTCGTGCTCACCCGGGAGCCGGGCAGCAAGAAAATGGAAGGCGGCACCGCGTTCATCCTGGAGCGGGGCATGAAGGGCTTCAGCACCGGGCCCAAATTCGACAAGATGGGCGGACGCTGCTCGCCCACCGGCGAAATCTTCATGGAGGACCTGCGCGTGTCCCATACCCAAGTGCTGGGCCAGCCGGGAAGGGCTTTCCACCAGATGTTCGCCTCGCTGGACGTGGAGCGCGCGCTCACCCCTTTCAGCTCCATCGGCATCGCCCAGGCCGCGCTGGAAGTGGCCGCGAAATATTCGCTGGAGCGGGTCCAGTTCGGAAAGCCGATCTGCGAATACCAGTTGATCCAGGAGAAGCTGGCGCGGATCGCCACCGGGGTGGAGGTTGCGCGGACCTTCGCCTACAAGGTGGTGTGGATGGTCACCCAGGGCCGGAAGATCACGAAGGAAGCCGCGATGATCAAATATTACGCCAGCCGCATGGTCCAGCACGCGGTGCACGACGCGCTCCAGGTCTTCGGCGGATACGGGTACATGAAGGAATACCCGATTGAAAGATATTACCGCGACGCGCGAATGCTCGAGATCGGCGCCGGCACCACCGAAATCCAGAAAACCATCATCGCCCGCGAACTGCTGCGGGAATTCAAAGAGAAATAGAATCGCGACTGAAGTCGCTCGCACATTTGAAATAAATCGAGGGGTCTGGCCTCAGCATCGCAGTTCGGGCTTCAGCGAAGAGGCCTGACCCCGTCGGAATAACTCGGAGGCAAGGATGGCGGAGTTGAAAGACAAGGTGATCATCACGGTCGCGCCCACGGGTTCGATCCCGACCCGGAAGGACAGCCCTTATCTGCCAATCACCGCGGAGGAAATTGGGGAGGAAACCAAACGCTCTTTTGACGCGGGCGCCGGCGTGGTCCACCTCCACGCCCGTAATCCCGACACCGGAGAGCCAACCTCGGACCTCGAAGTCTTCCGCGCATACCTCGAACAAATCCGCAAACGCTGCCCGATCATCACCCAGATCACCACCGGCGGGGGCGCAACCACGCTCGGGCTGGGGCCGGAGGCGCGGCTCAAGGCGGTGGAGGAATTGCGGCCGGACTCGGCCTCGCTCAACGCCGGGTCCATGAACTTCGGGAGAAAACTGTTCCCCAACCCGCCCGAGGTGATGGAGCTTTTCGCTCAACGCATGAAGGAGCTCAAGGTCAAGCCCGAGTTCGAAGTTTACGACCTGGGCATGATCGCAAACGCGCTCCAGTGGGTGATCAAGCCCGGACTCGCGGACGCGCCCTATCGCTTCTCCTTTGTCATGGGCGTGATGGGCGGAATCCCGGCAACGCTCCGGAACCTCGCCATCCTCATCGACGACCTCCCGGAAAACTCCACCTGGCAGGTCATCGGCATCGGCAAGCACCAGCTCTCGCTCGGCGCCGCGGGAGTGGCAGCGGGCGGAGGCCTGCGCGTGGGATTTGAAGACAATTTATATCTCAGGAAAGGCGTGCTGGCCAAGTCCAACGCCGAACTGGTCGAAGCCGCGGTGAAAATTATCGAAGGAATGGGTAAAGAAGTAGCGAGTGTCAAAGAAGCGAAGGAGATAATTGGGATCAAATGAGATCGGGGCCACTTGTCCGCCGTAGCGACGCGTAATCGCGGGGCGAAGGCGGATGGGCAAGCAGGTCGCGAGCATCAAAAAGGCAAGAGAGATAATTGGGATCTGAGTAGCCGACATCCAGTAGCCAGGGCAAAAATCAGCTATTGCTTGCTTTGTTTTATTTTTGCAATTGCCTGCAGCGCCAGATTTACGGTTGCTTTCCGGTCTCGGCCGAATCTGCCGGCTGAGCTTGATGGTTTGAATGCAGCGATCCTTTCCAAATCTCTTATCGCGCGAGGTTCTCGCAAATCTCCCAGTTGCCGGATAATCATTTCATCGCGGTAGATGCCAATCGGATATTCTTCCTCCGGCAACTCCTGGATTTGCGAGAGCAGTCGCAGAAGAGCAAGTCTCACTTCCTCCGTGTCGGGAGAGGGTTTCCATATCTTCCGATTTCCTTCAGGGTCCCCAGTCCAGACCGGCCCGATGGGGATATCCAGTTTCTGGGGATTGCGATGAGGATGATTGGCGCAATAAGTATAGAACGGATCCTCTATATCCAGTTCTCTGATAATACAAAAATCTGGCTCAGGGTCATGATCGTGTTCGTAACCTGCTTCCATTTTGTTTTTCGCATTAAACCAGCAAGTTCCGCAACAATCTGAACCACCATTCGGCATAAGCTCCTCCTCAAATCCAAAGACATTATATCATTCCATGCAAAGGCATTCACGCGCTACTATCTCATTTGACTTTAACATTCAGTCATCATCTAATTGATTCAATCACATTCGGTTCAGGGGTGGCTAAGAGGTTGACATCCAGCAAGGCGAATCGCGACTTGCTTCGGCGTAACGACGTGTAATCGCGGGGCGAAGGCGGATGGGCAAGCAGGTGGCAAGCGCGAAAGAGGCAAGAGAGATTATTGGGGTTAGAGCTTCAATTGTCAGTTGATGAATCGCGAGCAAGCTCGCTCGCACAAGAAGAAGGAGCCTGGGGGTCTGGCCTCATCATCGCAGCCCGGGCTTCTGCGAAGAGGCCTGACCCCATAAACTGTTTGTGTGCGGACGAGGGCGTCCGCACCCCTAAAAAGGAGTGAAAAATGGAAATCGTGCTGGGAAAGAGCATGGCCGAACTTGAGATCGGGGAGAGCGCTTCGCACGGCAAGACCATCACCGAGACCGACATCAACCTTTACGCCGGCATCACCGGCGATTTCAACCCGCTGCACGTCAACGAGGAATACGCGAAGACCACCCGGTTCGGGACCAGGATCGCTCACGGGGGCCTGGCCGAGGGCCTGATCGCGCCGGTGGTGGGCATGAAGCTGCCCGGCCCGGGAACCATTGCGCTGGAGCGGAGCGTGCGCTTCAAGGCTCCGGTCAAGATCGGGGACACCATCACGGCCACGGCCACGGTGGCGGAAAAAATAGTCGAGAAAAACATCGTGGTGCTCAAGTGCGAGTGGAAGAACCAGCGCGGCGAACTGGTGATGGAGGGCACGGTTAAGTGCATGCCGCCGAAGAAATAGTAGTTAGTAGATAGTAGTTAGTAGTTAGGGGAAGAGGCTATTGCGGGCTGAGGGCCGGCCGGATTTTTAGTTGGGGCTTGAGCCCGGGATTTTGTTGAACTGGACCCGGTCGAGCCTGAACTCTTTCAGCTTTGCGGGGAAGTCGATCCGGACCTGGGCAATCGGCCCGGAGAACAGCCAGGCCGGATAGTCGATGCAGTCCAGGTCGCACCTGCCTTGAGAGCAGGAGAATTCAATCTTGCGGTCTTCCCGGAAAGGCTCTGCTCTCGGACGCCAGTAGAGCTCCAGGCGCAGGGCTTTCCGGCCCCGGGCATCATACCAGATCATCAGTCCCGTTGCTTGGTCGTTTTCCAGGCCCGGGGTGTTGAAAACAAGGTAGGGGTCCGCTCCCGAGACCTGGAATGAATTGAATTTTGGAGAAGGCCTTAAGTCCGCGAGGTGGTCCAACTCCCGGCTCTGAGGGCCGGCCCAGACAACGTATGCCGTGGTCGGCGCGGTGGTCACCCGGGCAAGCAGACCCTTGGTTCTCGCGGTCTGGTCAAGATATGCCTGCATGGTCCAGTCCCATTGGAAATAGTAGTCCGCGTTGGAGAACTTAAGCGGTTTCTTGCCGCGCGGATACGCCGTGGGCGAGAAATACAATTTGCTCCAGTCAACCCCGCTGGTCTTTATTGCGACAAACTGTTCCTCGGAAAGGACCAGGCCGCTTATTTGGGCCTTGTATTTCCCCGCCCGGTCCGCGGGGTTGCTTTTGCGCGCGAGCGTGAGCGCCTTGGCCGCGTCCTCCAGCCGGCCCTGCTTGAGCCAGACCAGGGCCTCGTGCTCGCGGGAGAGCGCCGGCGAAAAGCCCAATTCCGCGGCGTGCGCCAGTAATGAAATCGCCTGCGCGGAAAGTTCGCTCCGCGAGAACAGGTGCCCGAGCAGAAGCCCGTAATTGAAATAAGTCAATCCCATCCACGAAGGCGAAAGTTTCAGGCGCGCAATCACCTGGTCAAAACTCGGGATTGTTTCCGCGGCCTTGACCGGCAAATACCCCATCTGCGAAAGCGTCCGGTAAAAATAAAGCGCGGCCTGGTAAGAACCTTGGAGGTTGAAATGGCAGTGGTCCATGAAGAGGTTGAACCCGGCCAGGCCCGAGGGCGAAATTCCGTCAAAATGGGAATCAAGGTCCATGCAGGCCAGATTTTTTTCCCGGCAATATTGCAGCAGCGCCTGGTTGTCCGCCCAGGTGGTCTCCTGCTGAAAATCGCTGAGCGCAACCGCTTTTTCAAAACTGGCCCGGGCCTCCGAAATCTGCCCTGATTTTTGCTGGACCATGCCCAGATAAAACCACCATAACGCGAACTCCGGGTCTTCCGCGATTGAGCGCTCAATGATTGCCCCTGCGGCCTCCAGTTCATTTTTCCGGATCAAAGCCCAAGGGTCCGCGGAAAGAGCGCTCGGGACAAATCCTTTCCTGTGCACCGACCTTATCGGCGGCCATTCGCTCCGGTTCGCGGACATGGTCGAGATCACCAGCACCGTCCCGGCGTTTGCCGCCATCTTGGACATTAGCTCAAGGTTGCGCATCCAAACCTCTCGGGCTTTGACCTTGCGCGAAAGCGGCCAGAACCTCGGACCCTTCCCCTCCGCCAAAAAATATTTGCCGATCATGATGTGCACCGCGCCCGCCTCAAGGATTTCTCTTTCCAGGAGCAAGACCGCTCCCACCACCCGCGAGTTGAGCACCAGCGACCTTCCGGCCCGGAAAATCAGGGGATGGTCAACCGAATTGACCCGGCTGTAAGTGAGCTGCTCGTTGTTGCCGAGGTAAACCAGCACCAGGTCGGGCTTCAAGCGCAACGCCTGTTCAAGCATGGGCTCGCCCAGCATGGAACTCGCGCCTTCCTGGGCGAAATTCAGGACCTCAAATTTCCGCTCCGGATAAGACAACTCAAAAATGGCTTGCATTTGTTCGGGGAACCCGGCTCCGGTAAAAGGCGTGCCGTGAGCCGCGGAGCAGCCAAGCACGATCATGCGGAAAACATCCGCGGGCTTCGGGACCAGAACCCGTTCCTTGTCCGGTGTCTTGAAAACCTCGGCATCACCCTCCCGGCCAACCCTTTCCACCAGCCGCCAGCGCGGCTCGAAAAGTCCGATCCCCGCTTCCAGGATGAGAAAAAACCCTAAGACCGCGACAACTGCGAAGAGAATATTTTTGAACGGCCGGTTCCGGCTCGATGCCATAAAATTTATTCTATTCCAATTCCTCGCCTGCGCCAATCTTTGGGGTCGGGCCCCAAGAATTCAGAAACTCAGTTTCCAGTTGAGCGGGCCGGGGGTGGCTGTTGTAAAGACCAGCTTGACAAGGTTTGCCTCCTGCTCAACGTGGAAAGTCGCGTTAGATACCGTGGCCTTGTCCAGGGTGAAGTCCTCAGGCCGGTAGAAATACAGCCGGTATTCGAAACCCGGCACTGCGGCCTGGACGCCCGCGAGCGTCCTTGCTTCCGGGTCCCAGGAAATATTTTTGATCTCAATTGCTCCCTGGGTGAAGTGGCGGTTATAGGATAGAAAGATGGGATGGCCCTTGAGTTCGCGCAGGGCAATGATCGCGGAGGACCTGGGCTTGAGCAAAACCCCCAACTCATCCTCGACCTCGCCCAAAAACTTCTCGTTCCAGAAATCGAACGCCAGATACTTTTTCCCGGGGTCGAGCCCCAGGTCCGAAATCTTCACGGAAATGGTCCTGGTTTTTGCCGGCGTTTTTCTGTTGCCGGTCCAATTCTCTCCCCAGTTGAACAGCCCGAGCACGTCCCATTGTTCAAAATTGGCGCTCACCGGGAGATGCCATATTTCCGGGGTGGCTTTTTCAAAGAGGTCCAGGGGCCGGCCGCTTTTTTTATAAACGGGCAGGATTTTATTTATCGCGTTCACTTCGGCGTCGGTCATGTCCGCCAGCTTGTCGCCGATCTTGACAATGCCCCCGCTCATGGCGACCAGGTTCACGAAACAGAGCGCCTCGTCAAAGGTAAGCGGCGGCACTTTCATTTGAATCCTGCGGTCATTGTTGAAAAAGATGAGGTCCGGGTGGTTGATCCAGATGCGGTAATTCATCCAATAGCGGCGCGCGATCACCCGGGCCGTGGGCACCAGCCCCTGCGCAAATGAAAAATCCTTGGCCACGAACCCCGACTTCCGGTTGTTCCACACCGGCATGTTGTCCAGGCCGAGCCGCATCCCGTCCACAATCCCGTAATTGACGGGAACGATGCCGATGCCGAGCACAAACGCGTCCTCGCCCGCCTCTTCCTTGATGATCCGCATCCCCTGGCGGTAGAGCTCAAACACGGTTTGGCTCCCGTCCCCGATCCGGCTGTACGCGAGCGCGTAATAGACAAAGTCAACCTTGATCCACTTGTATCCCCAGTCCTTGACGTATTTGCGGACCACTTGCCGCAGGTGGTCCTGGACCTCGGGCTTGGAGAGGTCGAGCACGCGCAGGTTTTTGCTGACCAGGAAATTGGGCAGCAGCCCGGTCATTGGGAGGAACCAGTCGGGGTGCCGCTGGTAGATTTCGGAATTGACGTCGGCCTCGAAGGGCGCGATCCATATGCCCGGGACCATGCCCTTGCCGCGGACCTGGTCCGCCATCCATTTCATGCCGCGCGGGAACCTGGCCGGGGCCGCCTCCCAGTCGCCCCAGTGCGGCTGGTAGCCGTCATCGATCTGGAAATAGTTCATCCCGAAAGGCTTGAACCGCGCTGCCGCGAATTCCAGATTCTTCAAGATCGTTTCTTCATCGAGGTCGTGGATATATTCTCCCCAGGAGTTCCAGCCGTCCGGAGTAGGGCCTTGCCAGACCCGGATCTCATTCCACGCCGCGATTGCGTCCGCGTAATTTTCCAGGGCGTCAAATGGCGAGGCCGCGCTAAAATCCAGATATAAAATTTCGGAGCTGAATCCGTCTTTCACCGCTTGCGCCGGCCGGTAGATGCTTTGTCCGGCAAAGGCGCTGAAGCCTCCCCTGCCCCGCTCCAGCCGGGAATTCTTCGCGTCATACCCGGCCAGGATAATATTGCCGGCGCGGTCGCTGGTGAGAAATCCGAAAAGCGCGCTCCGTTTGCTTTCCGGATCATAGAGCACCATGCTCCAGTCCGAGCGCGAGTTTGCGCTGAAAACATTGGCCGGGAACGGAGGCCGCGACCGTCCGGGGTAGAGGTTGACGATAAAATCGAGGTACCAGTTGGAGCCGTTGTCCAGAATCTTGTGCCGGCCGGGATTCTTGCCGATGAACAACCCGCCCTCCGGGCCTTCAACCTTGACCGGCTCAAGCATCTTGACCTTGAGGCCCTGATACGCCGGGCCGACATCGGAAAGCTCAAGACCGGCCGTGAAAAAGGTTTTCCCGTCGTAAAAGCGGAAAACGTTCGCAAGGGTGACGCCGTCGAACGGGCATTTGATTTTGAATTCAATTCCGCTCCCGAGACGGTCAGTGAACGATCTCTGCTCAAAATTTATTTTGCTGGAAGCAGCGCTGGTCACCACGCGCTCGGTCCTCATGCCCGGACCAATGAGCGTGGCCGCGGCAAAGGCGTTTTTGATTATGGGCCTGCCGCGGCCATCCTCCAGGTCCCAGCGGCCCGCGTCAAGGTCGTAACTGAACTTATATGCCCTGGTCTGATAAGACACGCTCCGGTTTTCCGCGGCCCGGGCCGCAAAGGCCATGACCAGCATCAACCAGAGCGCGGCCCTGGTTTTCATTTTCATGTTCCGTCCCTCAACATTTCCAAAAACGCCTCCAGCCGCGTGCGCAGCCGCTGGTCGATTGGCCCCGGGCAGTCACCCTCGATGCTGAGCAGGGGCAGGTCAAAAATTTTCCGCAGCACAATGCCTTCGATCTGGCGGTGACAGAAGGTCTGCGCGTAGTGGATGATGCCGTGGACGTTGCGCTTTTTGAGCTGCTTCTTGATCTCCCGGCCGCGGAAGAAAATATCATAGGGATAGGTGTAGTTGAGATACTGGTCAACCAGGTCTTTGGCCGGCTTGACCATGGCGAACTCCCGCTGCACCTCGTTGTAAACCACTCTGGCGCCCAGTCTTTCCAGGGACTGGTAGAGGTCTTCATAGACCGGAGGCACGCCTAGATACGCCAGCCGTATTTTCTGGGGCATGGCTTCCCGGCCGGAGGCCTCGGCCAGGAACAGGTTTAACTCTTTTTCATAGTTCCCGGGGTCTTGGTTAAAATCGCTGGCCGAGACCAGCCAGAGGTGGTTCTCGCCCCCGGACACCTGCCCGGTCTCCCAGGTCATGCGGTCAAGCGCGGCCAATTTTTTGCGCACGCCGGACAGCCCTTGCCGGACCTTCTCCGCCTGCGAAAGGCTCACGCAGAAATGCCGGGCAAAACGCTCCATCTCCTTCTTGAGTTCTTGCCGGCCGCGCCCCGCGGGAAAAGCAAAGGGAATTTGCTTGATGCCCACCGTGGCATAGACCTCCAGCAGCTTCTCCGTGCTCGAGCAGTCGCCCCGGGTCACGCCCACCACTTCCCGGATTCCCGATTCGACCGCAGCCTGGAAAACGCCCTTGATCCACGAGCAGAGGTTATGGGGGAAGCCGAAGCTTTCCGCCCGGCTGATCATCTCTTCCCGGTCCGGCCGGGTTATGAAGAGGTTGTTGAGGTCTCTGGGCAGGGCCTTGCCGGCCAGGATGATTTCAACCGGGACCGTGGTCGTAATGCCTATGGTTCTCACTGAGCAAGATTTTAGCGGGCATCATCCCCCGCGGCAAATTATTCCTTGTATTCCTCCAAAGCCCGCGCAATGTAATAAGGAAGGCGAGAAATATCTCTTTCCCTGGAAAATTCCCGCGCGAACCATTCCACCGCAAACAAGACCTGCTTCCGAGTAAAACCGTCCTCCAAAAGCCCGGTGATGACCGACAGCGCCTCATCCATCTCATCCGCCCCTGCTCTGCGTTTCTTCAATTCGAAAAATTTCTCCGCGATCTTCTTCAAGGGCAATTCCGGCTTTTCCTTGCTCAACCCCGCGAACTTTTCCACATTCAGCGGCGACTCCACCGGCCGCTCCGGAAGCGCCGCGGGTTTGGCCCGCGCTTCTTTCATTTTGATCTTAACCTGTTTGCCTTCCTCAACCTGATACCCGGCTTTCGCGCCGGTCTCCGCGGGATGAAAAACCCTCCAAAGCGTCCCGCGCACGCTCCGGTGCACCGGCCGGGCAAAACCTTTCCTGACCAGACCCCCCAGGCTGGCGTTCAGCCGCACCAGACTCAAACCCGTTCGCTCCGCCAGTTCCTTCTTGCCCACCCGGCAGAAATTTTTGCCGGTTCCGAAGGACAGCCGGAACAGTTGGAGGTAAACCGCCTGCTCAATCGGGGCCATCTTGCGCAGGGACTGGTCAAGAATCTCCAGGGGGATTGCCAGGCTGGGGCCCTTGATGAGAACGCCGCCCAGCCTTTCCTCGCCGAACTCAAACATGGGCCCGGGCGGAGCCGCTGCCTGCACTTCGCTTTCGATTTTGAGGAACAGGTCGTCCTGTTCTTCTTTTCTGGTCCGCAATTCCCTGCTGCCGGGGATTGGCCGGTAGTATCCTTTTTTCGCTCCCGCCATCTGCCCTTTTATACTCTGAGGGGACGCGCCCTGTCAACCCCGCGCGGTCAAAGTCGGCCGCGCCTGGCCGAACTTGACCGCTCGCGGCCTGGTTGCTAGAATCAACCCGGATGAGCCAGGGACGGCTATTCGCCAAATATTTCTGCATGACCGCGGTTCTTTTGGGCCTGACCCTGGCTGCGCTCCGTATTTTCCAGCCTGAGTTCTGGATCGCAATTTTTCCCGACGACGCCTATTACTATTTGCGCACCGCGCAAAACCTGGCCCGCGGCCTGGGCTCCAGCTTTGACGGGATCAACAAGACCAACGGCTATCATCCGCTCTGGATGCTGGCGCTCTGGCCGCTCGCCTCCATCTTCCGATCGCCGGAATGGCTGCTGCGAGCCGCGCTGGCCGTCCAGGTCTTGTTCGCCGCGGCCGGGTTCGGCTTTCTGGCCTTGGCCTTCCGGGAGAGCGGGAGGAAGATGACCGGCTTCATGATCGCAGCGGCGCTGACGGTCTTGAACCCGCTGCTGGTTTCGACCTTTATTGACGGACTTGAATCCGCGCTTTATTTCATGACCCTTTCGCTCACGTTCCTGCTCTGGGCCAGGATTTCGGAAAAGCCGCCGGCCCGGTCCGCAGCCTGGCTTGGCATTGGAGCGCTGCTCGGAATCGTGTTCCTCTCCCGGCTGGACGGGGGGCTGCTCGCGCTCTGGATGGGCATCGCCATTTTAATTTCAGACCGCCCGCTCAAAAGCCGGATCAAGAAGGCGGCCGGGTTCGGCCTGGGATTTCTGATCATCGCCGCCCCTTACCTTATTTACAATCTAATCGAATTCGGCCACCCGGTCCCGATTTCCGGAAGGGTGAAAGCATTTTTCATGAGCCATGACCCCAAATATCTCGCCGGAGTCGCTGCGCTGTTCGTGGTCGTTGCGGGCTCGACTTTTATTCTTCATTTTGTCCTGCGCCGCAGGCTGAGCGGCTTTGCCGGGACCCTGTTCACCTATGCGGAATTCTGCATCAGCGCCGCGTGCTACTATTTGCTGAGCCCGGCCTTTGCCTTTGCCGTCTGGTACTATCTGCCCGCGCTATTGGTCGCGATCCTGGTCTTTGGCTGGATTTTGTCCTCGCTCCCGGAAAAAGAGCGCAAAGGCCTTGTCTCGGCGCTGGCCGGGGCGGGTCTATTATTCATCTGTCTGGGGTATCTGGTTTTTTTCTTCCCCGGTGCGCAGAGTTTCCTCAAAACGCAGGATGAAGTCACCGTCTGGATCAAGACCCACACCCGCCAGGACGACCTGCTCGCGGCATGGTCCAGCGGGGCTATCGCCTATTTCAGCGGGCGCCAGACCATAAACCTCGACGGGCTGGCCAACTCGCCCGAATATTTCTTCGATTACCGGGCGAAGGGAAAGCGGGACGAGTTCATGAAAAAAATGGGCGTGGACTATATCGTGGTCTATTACCATTTTGACGCCCGGCCGCCCCTGGACAAATTCAGTTTTCCGGTCAAGACCGCGCTCGAGCTGAAAACGAGCTACCGCGGTCCGGGGAACTTTTTTCGGCGGTCAACCATCACCTATTATGTGCTCCAGACGCCGTTTGCGGAAGCGGCTGAATGACCGGGCCCCTGGCCCGCGCCTTTTGATAATAGCCTCCGGAGCGGATATAATTCGAGCCAAGGAGCGAGCATGAAGAAGAGCATAGCCCCTGGGACGTGGCTTTTCCCGCTGCCTGCGGTCATGGTTTCCTGCCAGGAAGAAGACAAGAGGCCGAACATCATAACCATCGCCTGGTGCGGGGTGGTTGCGAGCGAGCCTCCCCTGGTGCACATCGGGGTGCGGCCCGGCAGGTTCTCCCACGGCATCATAATGCGGAGCGGGGAGTTCGTGATCAACATTCCGAACCGGAATTTGCTCAAGGCGACTGATTATTGCGGCAGCGTTTCGGGCAGGAAAGTGGACAAGTTCCGGGCGGCCGGTCTCACCCCGGGCAAGGCAGTTGTGGTCAAAGCGCCGGTGATTGCGGAATGCCCGGTTAACCTGGAGTGCAAAGTAATGGGCAGCCTGCGCTTGGGCACGCACACGCACATCCTGGGAGAGGTGGTGGCGGTCCAGGTCGAACCCAAAATCCTGGACTCGGAAGGGAAACCCCGGATCGACAAGCTTGCGCCGTTTGCTTTTTTTCCGGTTGCGAACCAATATTATTCCATGGGCAAGGTAATCGGCAGGTACGGCTTCAGCAAGAAGGGGAAATGAACGGTTTGCTCCAAATATCTCCGGACTCGATGGCGGTCGGTTATCTCGGGTTGCTGGGATTGTTGATCGCGCTGATCTTATCCGTCATCGCCGCCGCGGGCAGGGAAGACAAGACCAAGGAAGGACTCGGACTCGCGCTGATTATTTTCCTGCTCCTGCTCGGCATCCTGGAAGGGCCGGGCCTGGTCAAGGCGCGGTTCACTAAGCCCCCGGTGGAAGAGACGGTGGCGGCAACCCAGCCGGAGGCGCCGGTTGAACCGGTTGAGCCGGCGCCGGCTGAAACCGTGGCCGAAGCGCCTGCTTTAGAACCGGCTCCAGCCGTTGAAGAGCAGCCCAGGCCGGTTGCGCCCAAACCCGTTCCCGTTCCGGCTCCTGCTCCAACGCCCGCGGCCAAGCCGCGGGTGGTGATCCAGGAACAGCCGAAGCCGGCTGCGCCTGCTCCGAAGCCAGCGCCGGTGGCGGTCCAGCCTCTGCCCAAGCCGGTTGTCCAGCCCGCTCCCAAACCGGTCGAGACTCCGCCCCCGCCCAGGACCGCTCCGGGCGGCGGCTACCGCATGACCATCGGTCCGAGTTCCGCGGGGACCGGCATGATTGACATCCAAATCCGCGGCCCGATCCTTGAGACCAGCAAGTCCATGGCGTCGTCCGCGCATCTTATGATTGTCCTGGACAGCAAGCACACCCTGATCATCCCGCCCACCCGCTACAAAGAGCAGAAGAAGGAAAACGAGTTTGGCGAACAGGTCCTGAGCACGGTAACCTATTTCTGGGAAAACATTCACGCGGCTTTTGATAATGTTCCGCCCGGGCCGCACGCGGTTATGATCGATGTTTCCCTGGCGTCACCCACCACCCACAAGTCCAAGATGATCGGCGCCGGCAACCTGGAGAACGATTACAACGCCATGGTTCAGGTCTCGGAAGGGAGCGCGGTGCCCATGGTGTTCGCGTCCAAAAACTGGATGACCCAGGAGCTGGAGCGGATTAAGTGAACCGAGGCCCCGAGCAATCTATTCCTGGTTGCTAAGTCCTGAGCCCAAAAGCAAGGTCAATACTTGGGAATCGTTTTGCCTTCCAGCGCGGCCTTGATGATCGCTTCCATTTCCTTTTCCGAGCGGCTGCCCTGGATGATGTGGCTGTTCACGACCAGCATGGGCGTGCCTTTGATCCCGATTTTGAGCGCGTCATTGATGTCCGCTCGCACCGCTTCTTTGGGGCTCTCGCCGGCCATGCAGGCCTGGAACTCATCGGGGTCCATTCCGCAGTCAATGGCCATTTGCAGGAGCGAGCCGGGACTGAATGAATCGGCGTTGATCAACTTGTCATAGAAACTCTCAAAGCACCCGGACTGGTAGGCGCATTCCGCGGCGTAGGCCAAAAGGCAGCTACCCGGATGCAAGTTCGTCTTTACCCTGGGGTTACAGTCGCTGTCGAGCGGAAAATTCTTGTAAACGACCCTGAGCCGGGGGCCGAACTCCTCTCGCATGTCCTTGAGCACCTCGTGCATCTCGCGGCAGTACGGGCACTGGAAGTCGCTGAACTCTATGATCGTAACCGGGGCGTGCGCCGGCCCCAGCACCGGGTCATTGCTCACGTCAATTTCAACCCTGGTCTGGCCGCGGTCCATGCGCGGCTTGACTGACTGGCGGTCCATCCGGTTGAACTGGACGATTCCGGCGACCAGCCCGAGGATCACCACGCCCAGAAAAACGCCCAGATAGCGCGGGTCAGTCTTTACCAGATTAAAGTCATCCTTCAACTGCTCGCGCATTTGGCCGGGCCGGTCAAGCGAAAGAACGCCCAGCACGACCAGAGCCGTATTCAGGGCGTAAAGCGCGGTGCACCAGGGGCAGAGGGTCTTGAGCACAAAGCTGGAAACAGCCGCCAGGTAAACGGTGAAGGCGAAGGAAAAAACAGCGATCATCGCCAGATAGTTTTCCAGGTGCTTGAACGGCCGCAGGCGGGTATGGAGCCTAAAGGGGATCAGCGCCATGATGGCGAAATAGACCGCGATCCCATAGACCGAATTCGGGATGTTGAGCAGGACCGCGGAATAATTGCTCAAAGCCACCGCGGCGCAGTTCACCTGCTCGGTAAAGTTGCAGGCCGGGACGTAGTCCACGTCGCGGTAAACTGCGTAATAAATCCGGGTCAGCTCGATGGAAACCGCAAGCCCGATCAGGGCGAGCATCCAGATTGCCTTGAGCAACTTCCGCTTCCTGGCAGTCACGACACTCTCTTTGCCAGCCATACCCCAAAAATATAACGGATGAAAACCGGCAAGTCAATCACGGTCAAGCGCTTGCCCACCCCCGCTTTTGCAGCTTAACCTTTTAGCTTTAGGGGTCAGGCCTCGCGGGGTCTGACCCGAATGGCGCTAAGCTAAGCTCAATAATAATTTTGGCCCAGCGGTTTGATAATAGCCCCGCGCTTATGGTCACCAACTGATTAAATGGACAATCCCGGTCTTGCGTTTCCTAGCCCGGCCATTATGGGCATCAACTAATTAGATGGACAAGGCCGTTTCTGAATTCGATTGGCCCGGCCATTCATGGTTTGGACTGCGATTGAAATTGCTTTTCGATAGCCCGGCCATTCATGCTTGGACTGTGATTGAAATTGCTTTTCGATAGCCCGGCCATTTGTGGTTTGGACTGTGATTGAAATTGCTTTTCGATAGCCCGGCCATTATGGGCATCAACTAATTAGATGGACAAGGCCGTTTCTGAATTCGATTGGCCCGGCCATTCATGGTTTGGACTGCGATTGAAATTGCTTTTCGATAGCCCGGCCATTTATGGTTTGGACTGTGATTGAAATTGCTTTTCGATAGCCCGGCCATTTATGGCCGGGAACTCGACTTTGGCCTATGACTAGATAGTTTCCGTTTTTAGAGTGCTCTTGTGCGGTTATCCATGCGATTT
>Ga0315274_10001052_pt1 | contig 42862 bp, 31 predicted proteins | sample YL17G02_20_MG_FD_203700 | JGI IMG/M metagenome (GOLD analysis project Ga0315274, IMG submission 203700) | Sediment microbial communities from Yellowstone Lake, YNP, Wyoming, USA - YL17G02_20 | ecosystem: Environmental > Aquatic > Freshwater > Lake > Sediment | place: USA: Wyoming | collected...
GTTGAAGTGCGGAAATTTACGGGAACCGGGGAACTTTCGAATATCGACTATGGTTTGTATGTCGAATTCTCTCAGCAGCGATACAAAGTCTTCAAGGCAGACGTTGGAATGCCCGATTGTGAAGACTCGCCCGCCCAATGTATGGCAGGCAGGCTGTGCTTTTTTGTGGATGGCTTCCACTAAACTTTCCTGATGACATGCACTGAAGTTATTTGCAGTTCATAAGATAAAGAGCGCGCGGCTGTAACAGCTTATAAAACGGCAAAGTGGCGGAACATAAAATAGGCGGCGCCAACAAGGCACAGACAAGCCCATAGAAAGTCGAGTTTGAGCGGCTGTCTCATATACACTACGCAAAACAGGGCAAATGTACCCATTGTTATTATTTCCTGAATGATTTTCAGTTGTGAGAGGGAGTAATATTGGATACCTATTCTATTGGCGGGCACCTGGAGGCAGTATTCGAGAAATGCTACACCCCAACTGACTGCAATTGCCAGCAGAAGCGGCTTACCTTTAAGGTCCTTCAAATGCCCATACCAGGCGTATGTCATAAACACATTCGAGCCAATCAGCAAAACAATCGGTGCAATTCTTATCATAGAGAATCCTCTAAAAAGAAACAGTGATTTGACTTTCTGCGGGCGAACATCAACGGCGGGTTATCTTCTCTTTGCCGTTCATGTACGGTCGGAGCACTTTAGGGATTGTTATCGAGCCATCGGAGTTCTGGTAAAGCTCCATGAGAGGTATCAGTATCCGCGGTGAGGCGATAACAGTGTTATTGAGGGTGTGGCAGAAGAAATTCTTTTTGCTGACGGGGTCTTTATATCGCAGGTTCATTCGTCGGGCCTGAAAGTCATAGAATTTGCTTGCGCTGTGAGTCTCGCAGTAATTACCACGTGACGGCATCCAGCCCTCGATGTCGTATTTCTTTGCCTGACCTCTTCCGAGGTCGCCGGTACAGACAATTACGACTCGATAGGGTATTTCAAGAGCCTGCATGACCGCCTCGGCGTTGGACAATATCTCCTCGTGGTATTTGTTGCTCTCCTCGACGCAGTTCTTGCATATAACGACCTGCTCGACCTTGTCGAACTGGTGGATTCGATAGAGGCCGTAGGTGTCTTTTCCGGCAGCACCAGCCTCTCGCCGGAAGCAACTCGACAGACCAACGAATTTGAGAGGTAGCTCGTCAGCCTGTAATATTTCCCCCATGTGAAAGGCTGTCAGCGGCACCTCGGCGGTGCCGGCGAGGTTAAGCTCGTCTTTCTCCATGCGGTAGGTCTGTTCTTCGGCGCCGGGGTAATAGCCCGTGCCGCGCATGGCCTCGTCCTTCATAAGCAGCGGGACGGACATCGGAACATACCCACGCGAAACCATCAGGTCTATGGCGAATCGTAAGACCGCCCAATGCAGTAGGGCGCCATCACCTTTGAGGAAGTAGTTACGTGTCCCTGCTAGTTTAACGCCTCTTTCGACATCAATGACGTCTAAGACAAGGCCCAACTGGACATGGTCCTTGGGTTCAAAATCAAATTTTCGGACTTCGCCTACCTTTTTTATCTCAACATTTTCAGTGTCGTCCTTGCCCTGTGGGACATCCACGTCAGCCGGCTGCGGCACCTGCAACATTAACCGGTCAAATTCCGGCTCAAGTGCTTTGATCTTCTCTCCGTGTGAGGCTTCGGCTTTTTTCAGTTCTGCAAGCTGAGTAAGAGCGGATTCCTTCTGCTGGGCTGTGAGCTTGGGTATTTCCTTTCCGAGCCGATTCTTATCAGCAAGAATCTGCTGAAGTTGGGTCTTTGACGCTGTAAGCTCGCGATATATTTCCAAAAGCCTGTCTATATCAGCATGGAAACCTTTCGCTTTGCATGCCTCTTTGAACCTGGCGGGATTCTCAGCGATTTGTTTGATGTCAATCATAATTCGTCCTGCATGTTGGATTACACAAACCGGCGGTAAAACCTCCGGCTAAATACTATTCATATCTTTTTATGATAACTACATTATTCTGCCCGCCGAATCCGAAAGATTCTTTCATCACCATATTGACTGTCATCTTTCTTGGTTTGTTGGGCACGTAGTCCAGATCGAGGTTAGGGTCAGGATCGTTGAGGTTTATGGTCGGAGGAACGACACCATCGCGTATAGCCAAAACGGACGCGATCGTTTCTGCCGCGCCTGCAGCGCCAATCAGGTGGCCGAGCATACTCTTGACGCTACTGGCGGGGATAGATTTAGCCCTTTCCTTAAAGACTTCCTTTATCGCTAAAGTTTCTATCGAGTCATTTTCGGCAGTGCCGGTGCCATGCGTGTTAATATAGTCGATATCCTTGTAGCTTATTCCGGCATCAATAAGGGCGGCGTTCATAGCCTGTATAGGGCCTCTCGCGTGCTCGTGCATGTCGGTCACTCGGAACGCATCGCTGCTGGAGCCGTAGCCGACAATCTCAGCTAATACTTTCATTCCTCTTCTTTGGGCCGATGTTAGCGATTCAAGGATAAGAATTGCCGCACCTTCGCCGAGGACAAAGCCGTCTCTGCCGGCTGAGAACGGCCTGCAGGCGGTCTGGGGGCTGTCGTTTCGGGTCGAAAGGGCGGTGAGGCGGTTGAAACCGGTGACTCCCATAGGGTGTATCATCGAATGGGCGCCGCCTGTAATCATTACATCCGCGTCACCTCTGCGGATAAGCATAGTCGCTTCACCGATAGCCTGGGTGCTTGCAGCACAGGCTGTCAGGCAGCTTCTTACCGGCCCGCGAGCGCCTGTGAGGAGCGCAATGTGCGCCGCGGCCATATTAGGTTCTTCTTCAAGTTCATAGGTAGGCTTCAAGCCGGCCAATGAGACTTTTGTCCATTTGCCCCAGTCCATTGAGTCAGTGTTGGTGTCCCAACCTGCAGCGAGCGAAGCAAAGAATGTCTCATTGTCGATGGAGCCTTCACCGGCTCCGAGGTAGATTCCCAGCCGGGTGCGGTCGATATCATCGCCTGGTGAAGTCGATTCCACGTCGATTCGCCCTTGTCGGCAAGCCTGAACAGTTGCGCCGATAGTGAAACCGGAACCTCGACTGCAAAATCCGTGCAGGTGAGGTTGGCTGGTATATTTACTGAAATCGTAGTTTTTTACCTCAGCATCAAAAGTTGTTGGAAATGTTGAAGCGTCAAAGATAGTATTTCTACCCATACCGTTTTTACCGGCCAGGATAGCTTGCCAGAATGTCTCCACGTCATTGCCGAGGGGGCAAATAATACCAAGACCTGTTATTGCGACCCGCTCTGTCGGTTTGAGTCTAGCCATTGGATTACAATTCAATTCTCGAACTTCTTTAGTATCACAGCGGCTGTCTGTCCGCCGTGTGTGTAACTGCAGCAAAGTACGTATTTAATATCAGCCTGGCGAGGTTCTTTTAAGATATTCAGGTTGCAGCCCGGCCTTTTTTTGTCGCAGTTTTTAGCGGCAGGTATCAAGCCATTACATATTGCCCGCACCGCAGCGATAATATCGAGTGCGCCACCTGCAGCGCCTGTATTAGTGAGCATGCTCTTGGTTGGCCATGCGGGTACTATTGTAGCAGCTCGGCCGAGTGCGGTCTGAATGGCATTTGCTTCCGCCAGGTCGTCTTCCGGTATGGCAGTGCCATGGGGAATTATTAGGCTCAGATTATCCGGTTGTATTTGGGCTTCAGCCATTGCTTTTTGTATCGCAATCTTGAGGCCTTTTCCGTCAGGTTCGAGCCTTTCACAGACCGGATTTATGCTTGTGCTTTGCCCTATGCCGACTATCTCGGCGAGGATTTTAGCAGATCGCTTCCGTGCGTGATCGAGGTTCTCAAGAACGAGGACGCCGCCTCCCTCGCCAAAAACCGAACCTTTAGCCTCGATATCAAAGGGTCTGCAAGCTAACTCAGCAGAAATGCTATTGTCGGTTACGGCCCTTTTCAAAAAATACTGACGGAGCATGACTAATGGTTTGACTTTTGCTTCGGCACCTCCAGCTAAGGCGATGTCACTGTCGCCGCGTGCAATGATCTGTGTAGCTTCGCCGATGGCCAGATGGGCCGATGCTTCGGCGCAGGTTATGGTGTTGCTGGGGCCTTGAATATCGTGAATGATACCTATGTGGCAGGCAAGCATATTTGGCAGGTACTTCAGCAGCCACAGCGGTGTTAATTGTTCCATGCCGAGCTTGCCCCATTTGCGGATATCAAATGTGCCGTCAGTGGTGCTTGCGGCTACCGCAGGACCGATCTCGACCAGGTCGCAGCTAATCAGGCCCGCGCCCAGGTTGATGGCTGTACGAGTGGGGTCGATATTGACTTTGTCGGGGTCGATGCCCTTAGTAATAAGGCCGCTGTTTGCGAGAGCTTCGTTGGCTGCAATGACCGCCAGTTCGATGTCTCTGGACATTAATTTAATTGCTTTACGGTGACTTTTGGGAACGAGCTGGAGGATATTGTATGAGGGGACCTGTCCTGCAAATTTGCAGGGGAATTCAGGACAGTCAAATCCCTGTATTTTGCTAATCCCGCATTTACCGGCACATAAGCCGGCCCACATCTCGTCCGCCGTTAATCCTAATGGACTGACCGCTCCGAGACCTGCTACCACCACGCGGATCGAGTTCATTGATGACGCTCCGGCTTGCACCCGGTGGCCGCGCGGTTCGAGATCATTTCCTGCAGGAGAGATCCGAGCCCACCGTTGAATACAAAATTCTCCTGCGGGAATTTTTTGCCCGCGAGGTTCTGGTCGATGTGGCTGAACATCAAGTCTATTTCAGCGATTAGCTGATCGCCTCGCGTGATTCTACCGCTTGTACCGGCTGCCTCAGGATTGATGGACTCTATTTTAGCCTCGATTCTTATTGAATCGCCGGGCTGGACGTAATCAAAAAATACCGCCTTACTTATCTTTGCCAGGATGACCTTTTCCTGAAATCGTTTTGCCTCACCAACAAGAATTCCGGCGGTTTGCGCCATAGCTTCTATCATGAGTGTCTCCGGCATAACCGGAAAGCCGGGGAAATGGTCGTGCAGGTGTTCTTCTGCGAGCGTTATATTCTTTATGGCTACAGCGTTTTTGCCGCTGTTGAACTCAATGAATTTGTCTATCCATATCCAACGCATGAATTCCTTGCACGAAGAACAGTTGCGGGGTACATCAGAGCAATCATACCGGCGGCATGACAATCAGGGCGAATTGGTCGTCAGCCGGCATTGAGCTTGCTCTCAACGTAATTTATTATTGCGTTAACGGTAAATAGGTCGGCAAGCTTGTTGATATCGGGGTCTTTTTCAAAGGTTGTCAAGTCTGTATGCGGTAGTTTTTCACGCAATTGCCCCAACCCTTTAGCAGTCAACCTGCCGTTGGCCACGTATTCGGCGCTGTTCATCAAACTTTCGGCGGGGAAGAGTTCTTCTCTGGGAATTTTGATCCCGAATGCTTTTTCGAGTCGAAAAACCATATCCAGGAAGTCAATACTTTCAGCGCCGAGGTCTCTCATCAATGTTGCTTCGGGTCTGACCTCATTATCGTCAACCCCCAAAGCATCGACCAAGACTTGTTGTACCTTCTGGGTGATTTCGTCCCGACTCGTTGTCATACTATGCTACCTCCGGTAGAACATGTTTTGATGAAATTCCCTTTTCAGTTGCATGGCCTAATTATGCTGCCACAGCAGTTTCCATCTTTTTTTGAGGTTGTCAATCACAACGGCGTCGACTGCCGCCATGGCAGCATTGCCGTTGGCGAGGTTAAAATGTCTCAATCCTAACCTGGCTTCCAGGATTTCCTGACCCTCAGCAATGCCCAAACCTGTGAAACTACTGACATTTTCCTTGATAGCTTTGGCCTGAACCATGTATTCTACCTGAGTTCCCGGGGCCACAAAGCTTTTGTATTTTACATTACGTGCCTGCTCAAGCAATATCATGCTGTGAGCGAAATCCTCCGCATCTCTGACGAGCCAGGTGGCCGATTCCACCAATCCCTGTAACAACAGGACCCCTGGCAAAACCGGAAAAGCAGGGAAGTGGTCGGCAAGATACTCTTCTGCCAGCGAAACGCTCTTGACAGTCCTTATTTGCTTAGCTTTGTGAAGCTCAAGAACCTTATCTATAAGTATAAATCTCATACTCAACCGCGTGAATATTTACCATGTTTGCCTCATTTTAGTGAGGTTGGGTTATTTTTCCAGTCTCTTTTGGACTTTTTGCATGATTTGTTTGCGACACTGGATGACAAGATTGGTGCTGGAAAATCCACAAAAGCAGGTTATACTCACAGAATCTATGAAAGTCAGAAAGGCAAAAGTTGGAGATGCCAAGGCGATTTACTCGCTAATCAACTACTACGCCGAGCAGGATAAGATGTTGTTTCGCTCCATGGCCAACATTTATGACAGCCTTCAGACATTCTTTGTCGCAGATGTTGATGGGCATGTTGCCGGTTGTTGTGCGTTGGAGGTGATTTGGTCGGACCTGGCGGAAATAAAGTCTTTGGCGGTGGATGAATCACACGCTGGCGAGGGCGTCGGCACAATGTTGGTGACGGCAGCCCTGGAGCAGGCGACTCAGCTCGGTGTGCCGCGCGTATTTGCACTTACGCTGATACCTATTTTCTTTGACAAACTAAGCTTTGAAAGAGTTGGGAAGGAGACGCTACCGATGAAAGTCTGGAGCGACTGTGCGAGGTGCCCAAAGCAGCAGGAATGCGATGAAGTAGCAGTGATTAAGGACATCAGCACCCTTTGCCTTACGGCATGACAACGCTATCCAACCTGTCTTCTTTGAAAGATTGCCACAGCCAGCGACAAAATGGCCACAGTATAGCACAGTGCGTATGTAGCACTTATAAGGATATATTTAAGGGGGACTTGACTGCCTTCATAAATAGCGTCGCTGATCCAGAAGACCTGAAGATTTGGAACAAGGAATCGACCTATTTTTGCCCAGAGTTGGGTTTGAGCGAACCTGCCGAATACGTAATCACTTATTAATCCCAAAAGGAAAACTCCTATACAAGCAGAGAGAGTCACAACAGTGTTAAACCTTGCCGAAAGTGCTATAGCCAGAGCTACAATTATTATTGCCGCCAACAGAAGTAGCACCGAGCCGTAGACATCCACAGAATTGATGCGGTTATTCGGTGGGTTGAACTTCCAGTCACGGTCAATAAGAGCAAGAAACACGATTGCGAACGTGCCTAACAGTGCTAAAAGCACTATTGCAGTCGATGTATATTTCCAGTCGTAAGCATAGTTGAAAAAGGCACTTAGCAGCAGTGCAGCCCCTGCGCATGCTCCTGCGGCGGTAATGACAGTCCAATCGTGAGTTTCGGATGCCGACTCGAGGACACCGTGCCGTATTGCCATCAGAAGCGCAATGGTGCAGATGAAGTGCGCCAAAGCGACCGCTGCAGTTACACCAAGAAATTTTGCGATAATAAATATCGGACGTTGTACGGGTTTTGTCAGCACAGTTGTTATAGTTTTATTCTCAAGCTCTGCAGCTACAGCGCCGGCAGATGAGAATATTGCTATGAACAAGCTTGCAAGAAACAGCGTAGATAGCCCTATCTCCCGCAGGAGTTTATTGTCATCACTCATCGTGTACATTGTTATTGATGGGCTTATGAAAAACAAAAACAGAGCAATGAAAATAATCACGGCGTAAATGGGCTGTCTTAATGTTTCAACGAAAGTGTTTTTGGCAATTGTTAGTAGTTTATACATCGTTTTCCCATGCCCATCGACGACCGCGATGACAAATTATATGGTTTTTGTTTACGGCGCATTTGCGCCACTTTCTTAATTTTCGGTTGTGTATTATCAAGACGTCTGCTTTTATATTACGAATCTTATGACCTGTAAAGAGTTGTGCCTGTCGAGAATAGATACTAATAGGACAGGTTTTTGTTCATTGTGAGGGACTTGGATAGAAGATGACAACGTTGTCTAAACGCGCCGAATATATAGCATGGGCCTCGTTGACCTTGAGCGTCATTTTCTTCGGTGTGGCTTTCTTTCTCGGTCGGTGGAGCGGTTTCTTTGCTGTCTCGGCGGTTGGCTGGCAGATTCTTGGGGCGGCTCTAGTTTGGCTTGTGCTTGCAATTCAGTTTCATCAGCGTGCCTTGGCCGAGCAGGAACGACTCGACTTGGGTCAGTTGGCCAAGGATGAGAAAGCCGCCGCCATTTTTCAAGCCAAAGGCGAGCGTGCAACCTTATTCGTCGCTGCGCAGCGGCGTCTTGATATCCTTGAAAAGTGGTTCATGCCGGTATTCTCCGGGCTTATCGCTTCCTATGAGATAGCGATAGGATGGTACATGCTCAAAAACATGCCGGGCATAGACGGCGGTGGGACACAACAGCCGCTTGTCTGCGCGATAGTATTGACGGCTGTTGCGTTTGTGAGCTTTCTGATGTCGCGATATGCGACAGGCATGTCGGGGCACGCTCAATGGAAGCCGCTGCGAGCAGGGGGAAGTTTCTTGCTAAGCGTTGCGCTTGTCTGCTTTGCATTGGCAATAGGTTTGGCACTAGCGCATTTCCGAATCTTCAAGCTGATAATTGTCGTGAATTTTGCTGTTCCGGCGATGTTGATTATCGTCGGTCTGGAAACCGGCCTGAACATCGTGCTGGATATTTACAGACCAAGGCTGAAGGGCCAATATTGTAGGGCGGCCTTCGATAGCCGGCTTTTAGGAATTATAAATGAGCCTGGCGGCATATTCCGCAGCGCAGCCGGCGCGATCGACTATCAGTTCGGTTTTAAGGTTTCACAAACGTGGTTCTATAAACTTCTGGAAAAGGCCATTGTACCTTTGATTTTGTTCTCGGTTGTGACGCTACATCTGGCAACCTGCATAGTAGTGGTAGACCCGGATGAGGAAGGGATAATAGAGCATTTCGGCAGTCCCATAAACACGGCAGGCCGATTTAGACGCTTGGAACCGGGGCTGTCATTGAAGTGGCCCTGGCCGATTGACGTTGCTTATAAGTATCCCACGAAGAAGGTACTGGAACTCAATATTGGTTATGTCCCCAGGATAGACCCTGCGACGAAGAAGGCAGTTCGGGAACCATTGTTATGGGGCAGGACTCACTATGCAAGAGAATTCAGTGTGCTCGTAGCGAGTGCATACGCAGGGACGGAGCTTAGTGAAGGGGCGGTTCCGGTCAGTCTTGTCAAGGCTGATATTCCAGTGCATTACAGGATAAAGGATGTCAAGGCTTATATTTACAACCACAGCGACCCGGTAAAGCTTCTTGAGGCAATATGTTATCGGGAGCTTGCGAGATTCGCAGCAAGCGCCACGGTCGATGTCGAAGAGGAAGAGGCCGGCAAAAGCGGCTTGAGCGGGAGCCTGTTTGGGACCGGTAGAGCAGAAGCTAAAAAGGTCCTCAGTCGCAGGATTCAAGAGTCTGCTGACGCTGAGGGGCTGGGTGTTGAGGTAGTGTTTGTGGGTTTGCAGGGGATTCATCCACCTCCTGAGGTTGCTACGGATTATCAGGCGGTAATTGGAGCGGTTCAGAAAAAGCAGGCGATTGTTTACGAAGCCGAATCTGAGCGAAATAAGACACTGAGCACCATGATAGGTTCTGTTAAAGACGCCTACAGGCTTTATAGTCTTGCAGCAGAGTATCAGCTTGCGGAAACCGATGGGCGCAAGGACGATGTTGAGAATCTTGGGCGGGAGTTGGATAAGGCATTTGGCCGGGCCCGAGGCGAGATATTTAAGACGCTGAGGGGGGCGCAAAGTTATGCCTTTGAGAAAGCAACACTGGCTCGTACAACCGGTGAACGTTTTGCGGGCCAGGTCAAGGCTTACAAGGCTGCCAAGGAGATTTACATACGTGAGCAGAGACTGGCGGTGATGGAGGAAGCCTTGAAGGGAATAAGAAAGTATATTTTCGTGGCTGATCCGAACGACACGCAGATTTTTATAGTCGATGTTCAGGAGAAGCTGACGCCAACTTTGTATAACATAGGTGCCGTTAAGGAGAGCAGCGAGAAATGAAGAATATAGCTGTTCCAATCTTGGTAGCCGTGCTCTTTGTAGCCATGGGCCTGTACCTTATGACATTTCAGGTCAGGGCGACTGAGTCTGCTTTTGTGACGACGTTCGGCAAACCCGGTCGCCCCATAACAAAGCCGGGGCTGTATTTAAAATGGCCTATACCTATCGAACAGGTACACAAATTTGATTCGCGTATGCGGGTATTTGAGGCAGACCTGGGTGAAACGACGACTAAGGGAGCTGTGCCGATTATTGTGAACACGTATGTGGTATGGCGTATTGCCGAGCCGCTTCAATTTCTCAATGCGGTTGGGTCTGTCGAAAGAGCAGAGAGCAAACTTTTGAGCCATATCAGCGACACGCAAAATAGAGTGATAGGGCAGCACAGTTTCGGAGAATTTGTGAACAGTGACCCCAACAAGGTAAAGTTCGACCAGATCCAAAACGAGATGCTCGCCGACCTTCGAGGGGCCGTTGCGAAAGAATACGGTATGGAAATCAAGGCCTTGGGCATAAAGCAGCTCAAAGTGAGCGAGGACGTTACCAAGGATGTGTTTGACAGGATGAAAGCGGAAAGGAAAAGGCGTACCGAGGCTACGATTGCACAGGGAAATGCTGAGGCAATAAAGATAAAAACCGACGCAGATGCGAAAAAGACGGCGTTAATGGCGGCTGCTGAGGGTAGAGCTAAAGCCATCAGAGGTGAGGGTGACGCTGAGGCCGCCAAGTATTTGAAGATGCTCGAAGAAGACCCCGAGTTAGCGATGTTTCTGCGGGACCTTGAGGCTTTGCGAACCATACTTAGCGAAAGGTCAACCATTGTGATCCCTGCTGATTCAGAGCCTCTCAGGTTGCTCAGGGAGATTCCGTCATTAAGCCCGCGCAAAGAAAGCAGCGGGCCTGTGCGAGTTGGTAATTGACGATTGCAGATCTGGAGCAACGTGAAGCAAGGAAAAGAACAACACGAAGAAGAATTACATTCGCCGGTCCCGCCAGCTGGCAATGATAAAGAGCTTGATGCCGCCGGCAAATCGCTTTCAGAGGCTTTGCGGATTAGCTTCATCATTCTGAAAGTGATAATGGTTGTGCTGGTGCTGGCATTTTTGGCATCGGGTTTCAAAACAGTTGGGTCCGATGAGAAAGCTATCGTTTTACGGTTCGGTAAAATTCGAGGTGTGACCAACGAAAGAGTGCTCGGGCCGGGCCTGTACTGGATATTTCCGTACCCCGTTGACGAGATGGTCAGGATTCCTGTCGAAAGGAAGGTAAATTTAGGTGTCAATACGTTCTGGCATCAGCAGACGAAGGATGATGTGTTGGGCGAAAGCGTTAAAAAAAGACGTTTGCTATCTGAAAAGCTGGACCCTATAAAAGATGGGTACTGCCTGACCGGAAGCGAGAGACAGAGCGAGCTAAGTTTTGGTGGGGGGCAGTACAAAATATCGGTGCAGATTGAGCCGGGGCCGGACGGTATTGATATCAGTTTTCGTGCCGGTAGGTCGCCGGCTCGGTCGTCCGCGGCTGCCGAAGGCAGCGATTACAATATTATTCATTCCAAGTGGCAGATTACATATCAGATTGGAGACATCGAACAGTTCTTCAGGAATGTTTATATTGAAGATGTCAAACCTGGGCAGGTGTACTTTGATGTGATGACCAAGGAAGTCACGCCGATTCTACAGAGCCTGCTTGAGGATGCGGTTGTGAGGGCGATGGTTCACTACACGATTGACGATGTGCTGTTTGAGCAAATCGCCAGGCTGACAGACAATGTCAGGCGGCTGCTGCAGGAAAAGCTCAATGCGATAGAGAGCGGCATTAAAATTGTACAGGTCCAGCTTACCGACACAACCTGGCCCGTGCAGGTTGATGACGCATTCTCGTCTTCGATTAAGGCAAGTCAGGATAGTCAAAAAGCCATCAGCGAAGCTAAGATGTATGCTGAGAACACCCTCAACGAAGTGGCAGGACCGATCGCTGAGCAGCTCTATGCCGCTTTGCAGAATGGGACGATCACGGAGCAGGATATGGAACCTCTATGGTCTCGGTTGGCTGGCAAGGCCCAGGAAAAGATCGCGGGATCACAGGCTTATAAGACGAAAGTCGTGGAATCCGCCAAGGCCAATGCCGACTATTTGCAGCATCTACTGCCGGAATATCGCAAACATCCTAAGCTTGTGGTTCAGAGACTCTATAAGGATACGATTGAACAAGTGATGAGCGGTGTGGATGAGATGTTTATTATTCAAGGGGTCGATGGAGCTAAAAAGGAAATCAGACTTTTGTTGAACAGGGATCCGAAACTTAAGCCCAAACCCACAGACAAACAGCCGGTGAGGTAGAATTAAATTATAAATAGCCGGTTTTCAGTGAACTGACACAGAAAACTTGAGAAACTGGACATGGCGCACGAACACTTGCATTTCAAAGAGGTTATGGTTGAGCAAACCCGCGGAAAGCAGATTCGCGTCAGTATTGCACTACTTGGGACACTTGCCGGCGGCGTGCTGCTAATCAATAGCGGTATCGGCAGGTTCTTATACGGCAAGGCGAGTTTCAATACTGAGTTTTTTGCTATGTTAGGCGCGTTATTGCTTGGGGCGCCGATTGTCCTGCATGCGATAAAGAGCCTAGTTCATGGCCAATCGCACATGGATGAGCTCGCGGCCCTGGGAATAGTTGCCGCCTTTGCGACTCAGGAATATGTGGCGGCGGGGCTTATCGGTTTTTTCATGTTGCTGAGCCAGTTAGTTGAGACAAGAACGGCACTTGGTGCACGGGCTTCCATCGAGTCACTGATAATGCTGACGCCGACAAAGGCGGATATCATTGACGAAAATGGTGGTGAGCGAGAAGTAAATGTGAGCAGCCTGAAAACGGGAGATTGTATCCGCGTGCGGCCGGGCGATAACGTGTCTGCAGACGGTGAAGTAGTAAGGGGGCTTAGCTCGGTCAATGAGGCAACTATTACCGGGGAGTCTCTGCCGGTGGACAAGGTGCCCGGGATGCAGGTTTTTGCGGGCACGAGTAACCTGACCGGCGTACTGGACATCAGAGTCACAAAGGCCGGCAAGGACACCACATTGGGCAGAGTGCAGTCGCTGATTATACAAGCAGAGCAGACCAAGATACCCATCATGCGGATAATCGACAGGTACATTAAGTGGTATGTGCCGACAATATTGATGATAGCTGGAATAGTGCTGTTCTTCACACGGAACATGAACCAGGCGATTACGATACTGGTTATTTCATGTCCGTGCTCACTAATTCTGGCGACGCCGACCGCGATGGTTGCGTCTATTTCGGCGGCGGCGCGACTCGGCGTGTTAGTCAAGAATGTTGCCGACCTTGAAGTCGCAGGCAAAATGACTGCTATGGTCTTTGATAAGACCGGTACTGTTACAACCGGTCGGCTCTATGTAACAAAGCTGACACCCGCTGAAGACGTTGATCCGGCTGAACTTTTGGCGGCGGCGGCTGCGGCAGAGCAGATGAGCAAGCACCCTGCGGCAAGGGCCTTACAAGAAGTAGCCAAAGAGGCGAGTCTGGTCCTGCCGCATTCGGAGGATTTCCGAGAAACACCGGGAAAAGGTGTAACTGCGGTGGTTGACTCAGCGAGAATTATAGTCGGAAGGGACACGTTTTTGAAAGAGAGCGGTGTTGATACAACCGGCGTGAACGACCCCAGTCTGCATGAGGAGCAGGGATTCAGCACATTGTATGTATCGAAGAATTCGAGGTGCATTGGCTGGATAGGTTTGCAGGATAAGACAAGACCCGAGGCGAGGCATGCGATCAAAGAGCTAATGGATATCGGCATAAAGAGGGTAACGATGCTGACGGGCGACCGCAGCGAGGTTGCCAGCCGTGTTGCTGCTGAGCTGGGTTGCACCGATTTTAAGGCGAATTGTCTGCCCCAGGACAAGCTGTCAATTGTGGAACAGATTAAGAGGGATGGCCACACGGTTGTAGTGGTCGGTGACGGCATAAATGATGCGCCGGCGCTGGCGGCAGGGGACCTTGGTATTGCCATGGGTGCCGCAGGCAGCGATGTTGCAATAAACTCGGCGTCGATAGCCTTGATGAGTGACGATCTACGGAGGCTGCCGTTCTTAGTGCGGATTTCCCGAAAGACCAGAAGGGTAATAAATGAGAATCTGGCGTTCGGTGTGGCGTTCCTTGTGTTAGGGATTTCGCTATCTAAGTTTTTGCCGCCGGGTATTGCGGCAGCGCTGCACTTTGTGAGTTCTATAGTGGTCGTGTTTAATAGCGCCAGGCTCGTTCGCTATGGCGAGGAGCTGGACCACGAACCACAACTGCAACAGGCCTGACATGCTCTGTTGGTCGGACTAAGTGAGGGCAGAATTGCAGGTAGGCATTTCACGTTGAAAGTTCACGAAGGTTGCAACCATGGATTACGCTGTTGAAACTATCTCTCTTACCAAGGTTTTTTCGGATTGGTGGGGCAGGGCCAAAGTCTATGCCGTCGATGATTTGAACCTGCAAATCAGACACAACGAGGTGTATGGCTTACTTGGTCCAAACGGCTCAGGCAAAACGACAACACTGAAGATGCTGTTGGGTTTGCTTTATCCGACAAAGGGAAGGTCGGTCGTTCTCGGCGGTGATGGGGCCGACCCGAAGATAAACAGCCGCGTTGGCTATCTGCCCGAAGAGTCTTATCTGTACAGGTTCCTGAACGCGCGCGAGACGCTTGATTTCTACGGGAGGCTGTTTGGTCTGCCTGCCAAAGTCCGGCAGATGCGTATTGAGGCGCTGTTGGATATGGTTGGGCTTAAGGCTGTGGCCGGCAGGCCTGTGGGGACCTACTCGAAGGGTATGGCCCGCAGAATTGGCTTGGCTCAGGCTTTGATAAACGACCCGGACCTATTGATACTTGATGAGCCGACTTCCGGTCTGGACCCCATAGGGACCAGGCAAATAAAGGACTTGATTCTAAAGCTCGCTGAGCGAGGCAAGACAGTTTTGTTGTCAAGTCATCTTCTTGCAGATGTTGAGGATGTGTGCGACCGGATTGCAATTCTGTATGGGGGCAGAGTCCAGGCGCAAGGAAAAGTCAGAGAGCTTTTACAGCAGACAAACAAGAGGCAGATTATTACAGATACGATTAGCGATGGGGCGGTTGAGCGGATCAAGCAGATTGTTCAGCAGGAACACGCCGAATGTGAGATTAGTTCGCCGATGGAGAAACTGGAGACTTTTTTCGTCAGGACCGTTGCCGAGGCACAGCAGCAGGCCAGGCCCACCAGCGGGGCTGTCAGCACGACCCATATCGGCGAGTTCTTGACCCCCCAGGTTCAGGGGCAGGATGTTCTTGAAAAGCTTGTCTCATTGCATGTATCGCAGGAAGTCTCGTCTGTACCTGCGACAACGGAGCCGGTACCGGCTGACGAAAATGTTAAGCCCAAGCTCAATGAACAACTGCTTGAGAAATTAACAAAGGTGCCGGCCCAGCCAGAAACGGAACGGGTCGGTACAAGTCAAACTGCCAAAACGGAGCCGGTCGAATCGGAGCTATCTACCGAATCTGACCGAGATGAAGTCCGTAGAGGCATTCTCGACCGCCTTACAGGTCGCTCGACAACCGACAATAAGAAGAGCCAGCAAAGCGACCGCCAGACCTCGGAAGGAGCCGACAATGGGTAGGGCCTGGGCGATTGCCGTAAATACCATCAAGCAGGCTTTGCGTATGAAGGTAGCCGTAGTTTTTTTGGTGCTGTTGCTCGTGCTGCTTCCGGTGATGGCTATGTCGGTAACGGGCGATGGGACGCTGAAAGGCAGGCTCCAGACATTCGTCAGTTACGGGCTTTCCCTGACGAGCCTTTTACTTTGTCTTTTCACTATCATTGTCTCTATCTACTCAATTACAAGCGACATTGAACAGGGCCAAATATGTACAATTGTCACAAAGCCGATTCGCAGGTTTGAGATTATTCTTGGTAAGTTCATCGGCGTAGTTGTGCTTGATATAGTTCTGCTTGTCATATTTGCCGCGATAATATATGCGGTGGTGATATACATGCCGAAGTTCTCTAAGGCATCTGAGGATGATCTGGCTGCCGTCAAAAACGAATTTTACACCGCGCGGGCGAGCCTTGTTCCGGCCGAGATCGATGTAAGCAAAGAGGTTGCCGCCGACTTTAAAAAACTTGTTGAAAGTCAGCAGATGGAACAGTTGTTCCCATCATCTACGCAGGACGAGATAATTGCGAGTTTGACAAAACGAAGGCGGCTGGAGAAGCAGGCCGCTGCGGTCGGCCAGGAGCTGGTCTGGGAATTTAACAATGTCAGGCAACGTGACCCAAACGAGAGTTTGTTTGTGAGATTTAAGTATGACGTGTCCGTCGACCCTACTGACTCGCAGGTCTGGGGCCGGTGGCTTGTGGGTGACTACAGGCAGATCAGGACAGGTAGCGGATTTGAGACAGCAATATATCGCGCCGACCGTAAAGACCCAATACGTACGTTCAGGGAGGTTGAAGTACCGGCTGATGCTGTTGCCGAGGATGGCTATGTGGCTGTATCATTCTATAATGTGCCCCTGAATAACACGGTGGTGATATTTCCACTTGAGGATGGATTGGAAGTCCTTTATAAGGCGGACACGTTTACTGCTAACTATATAAGAGGGGTACTGTTGATTCTCTGCCGGTTGATATTTCTGGCATGTTTAGGCGTTCTGGCGGCAACCTTTCTCTCATTTCCAGTGGCGATACTGCTCTGTATAGTGATTTTTTTCATGGGCACTATCAGCGGTTTTATTCTTGAGTCTTTTGGTTATCTCGGCGCCAATCTTAGCCTGTTGTACTCTTATAGTATCAAGCTGCTAATCGAGCTACTGCCTCGTTTTGACCAAATCAATCCCACTAAGTTTCTTGTCCCCGGCCGGCTCTTGGCCTGGGGTTTCCTGGGTAAGGTCTTCCTGATTATGGTTTTTGTGAAAGCGACCGTATTGCTGGTTCTTGCTCTGCTTATTTTCAGTTTCAGGGAGATTGCCAAAATCGTAGTCTGAGGCGGATTCCGAAAATTGTAATGAGGCAGGCAACATGCCAACAGAGAAAGGTGAAACCCAGTTTTAAGTATGTAGCATTGTTATATTGTTTTCTGCGTTTGAGTTGCGACATCTGATGATGCGTGGCCGCGACATAACAATCTGTTTGATGTGTAGTCTTTTGGGGGTAACGCTTCTTATCGTGGCCGGGCTGCAATTGGATAACATAAACGCCCAGAGAAAACAGATGAAATTGATTAGCAATGAGCCGATGGAAAATGCTCCGCCGTCTCTGGCATTTGCCACTGTTGCAATGGGGGCTTTCCGAGGGCTGGTCGTGGATGTTCTTTGGATGCGAGCGGACAAGCTTAAAGAGGAGGGCCAATTCTTCGATGCAAAACAACTGGCGGAGTGGATAACAACTCTGCAGCCTCGTTTCGCGTCTGTGTGGTCATTTCACGCCTGGAATATGGCTTACAACATTTCGGTTGCCATACCCGCCTCGCAGCCGGACCAGAGATGGCGTTGGATCAAGAATGGTTATGAGCTGCTGCGGGATAAAGGGATTCCGCTGAATCCCAGAGCGATTGAGCTTTATCGCGAGCTTGGCCGGATATTCCAGCACAAAATGGGCGGCGTAACCGACGATGCGCACAAATACTACAAGCTCCAACTGGCCGCGGCGATGGAGCCGCTTCTTGGCACAGCCGATAATCAGTTTTTTGAGGCTCTCATAGCAGCTCCCACTCGCTGGGAACAGGTAGCGAACGACCCGAATGTCAGGCCCCTGATTGATGCGCTCAAAGCCGCTGACGAAACCTTTCTGAATGAGGGCGCATTTGTCGATAGTTATCTCTCGCTAAGGCAAAACCCAGGGCGATTCAAATCCGCCGTATTTGAAGTAATAGAAAACTTCAGAGGCACCAAGACGCTGGACAAGCTTGATATTTTCGCCAAAGCCTATCATCTACGGAACACTTGGAAGCTTGATCCGGTTTTGATGCATGAAATAAACAAAACATACGGCCCTATAGACTTTAGCGACCCTAACAAGCATTCCCCCTTAGACTGGCGTCATCCGGACAGCCATGCTATTTACTGGGCTGTCAAGGCTCTCAAAGTTGCGAATCAGAATGAAACTCGCGAAATAGATATGAGCGAAACCAACACAGACCGAATAGTCGCGCACAGCTTGAAGAACCTTTTCAACTACGGCAAGATGCTGATTTATGACGAGCCTGTGCAGCCACCGGAAGAGGATGGAACGGGGGCTTCACAACCACAGATGCTCAAGCAGATATACCTGCGACCAGACCTGCGTATGTTCGACCCCTATAACAAGGCAGTAATGGCAATAATCGATAAGTACAAAGATGACAGTGGCCGGCGCGAATCTCTGGAGAACGGCCACCGCAATATGCTCAAAGACGCCGTCCTGTCTTTCTATCTGGCGGGTCATAAGGATGAGGCACTCAGGATTTATAATCTGCTTAGAAAGCTGTATCCCATAGACCAGTTCAAAGTGCCTTTTGAGACATACGTGAAAAGTCGCTTCTTCGAGGAAGTGGAAAAGTTAGGCATACATGATGCGACGGCGCAGATAGCCGCAATTATGGAAGAGAGCTACTATCTATATGCAATTCGCGCCGATGATGAGGCATCTGGAAGGGAAAAGCTGGCGGAAGACATTCATCAATATTACACGAAGCAAAACCCCGACGAGATCAGGATTGACCTGCCCGAAATGAAATGGTTAAGATATGCTGCGATTGTTGATTTTCTTAATGACCGGCGATATTCGCCATACTTGCGAGGCAGCTTGCTTGCCCGCATAAAGATCGAGCGGCCGGAGTTATATAAGCAATTCGATCAGGTTGAACAAGAGCTGAGAAAGGAATCAGGCACGTCCGAATGATGGGCGCAGCCGTTGTGAGGTATGAAAGATGCACTGCTGGGGCAACTGACCTCTTCTCAAAGGAAAGCCGTTTTTCATATCGAAGGTCCTTTGTTGGTTCTGGCCGGCCCCGGCAGCGGCAAAACAAGGGTTATTACATACAGGATTGCGGCACTCATTGATGCAGGTGTGCCGTCGCGTAATATCTGTGCAATAACATTCACGAACAAAGCCGCAGATGAAATGCGCCAAAGAGCGGCAGCATTAGGGGTGTCAACCGGCGCTCATATCAGTACCTTTCATTCCTTGTGCGTCCGTATCCTCAGACACTACGCCGATAAGGCCCATGTAAAGGCGAACTTCAGCATCTATAACGAATCAGACCAGAATCAGTGTATCAAGCAAGCCATCAAAGATTGTGGACTTGACGGCGCGAACTTTCCACCGGCTCGGATGCTTGATGCGATTTCCACATTGAAGAACAAGTTGATAAATGTTGATGAGTTTAGCACGCAGGCGGAGGACTTTTTCTCAAGGACGTTGGCCAAGGTGTATGCTTGCTACCAGGCTATTTTGGCGGAACGGAACGGGCTTGATTTCGACGACCTTTTGATGAAGACGGCAGAGCTGTTGGAGGCCAATACAGATGTCTGCCGTGAGCTTGGAGAGCGATTCAGATTCACGTTAATCGATGAGTATCAAGACACCAACCATGCCCAGTATAGAATCGCCAAGGCTCTGGTTTCGCAGCACAGCAACATTTGTGCTACCGGGGACCCGGACCAGTCAATTTACCGCTGGCGAGGAGCAGACATTCGCAACATATTAGCATTTGAGAAAGATTGGCCCGATGCGACAATAGTCAAGCTTGAGGAGAACTTTCGCAGTGTGGGTAAAATTCTCGAAGCGGCCGATAGACTGATTTCATTCAACCGCCGCAGGAAGCAAAAGAAGCTTATTGCGACTAAACCATCCGGGCAGGATGTGAACGTGCTGAGCTTCGAGGACGATTTGGAGGAATCTGCCGAAGTGGCACAGCAAGTGAAAGAGCTTGTCGACTCCGGCTCCTCTGCGGGCGAAATTGCGGTTTTCTATCGTGTCAACGCGATGAGCCGTGCTTTGGAAGAGGCCTTTATTCGGCTGAGAATACCTTACCAAGTGGTTCGTGGAGTGGAGTTTTATAACCGAAAAGAAATTCGGGATTTGCTCGCGTACTTGAAGGTACTTGTCAATCCAATGGACGAGGTCGCACTTATACGAATCATAAACACACCCGCAAGGGGACTTGGGAAGGTGACGGTTGACAAAGTGCGGGCTTATGCTTCCCGCCGCAATGTCGGATTTTTCGAGGCACTGAAACAAGCAGATAAACTGGACTTTCTTACGAAAGGGATAAAGGGCAAGATTGCCGCATTTGTTGAGATGATTGAGCGTTTTCAAAGTGACACGGACGGCAAAGTGTCGCCGTTGGTGGAGAGGGTGTCTGTCGAGTCGGGGCTGGAGGCGTCTTTGAAAAGTGAAGGGCCGGAGGGTCTGAACGCGATAGAAAATGTGGATGAGCTAATAAGTGCCGCGGCAGAGTACGACCGTTCTGCTGAGCAGCCATCGTTGATGGATTACCTCCAGGAAATATCTCTTTATAGCGATTCGGATGCTTACGATGCCTCGGCAGGGCGGGTCGCCTTGATGACCCTTCACGCCGCCAAGGGGCTTGAATTCGAGAACGTTTTTATCGTCGGCGTTGAGGAAGGTCTTCTCCCGCATGAAAGAAGCAGTGATGAAGAAGATGGCTTAGAGGAGGAACGCCGGCTGTTTTTTGTGGGTATAACGCGTGCTAAAACAGGTCTGCACATAAGTTGCGCTCGGTATCGAACCGTGCGAGGCCAATTGCTGCGAACAGTGCCGTCGCAATTCTTGTTTGAGCTTGGTTGCAACGTCAGCAACCCCAAGTACAATGACAGGGCGGATTTCTCAGCAGGCAGAATGCCGCAAAGTACACAAGAAGACTTCTCACCGGGCCAGTTGGTAAGACACAAGGTTTTTGGCCTTGGAAGGGTTACGAAGTACATCGATATGGGCGAGAACAGCATAGTTGAAGTGAAATTCAACACCGGACAGACAAAGTCGCTGATGGTACAATATGCCCAGCTCTCAAAAGTGTGACAATGTCAGGATGATGACCATGGTACAGAAAGAATCGTTGTTTTCGTCAGCATATTGGATGGTGCTTGTCGTTCTATGTTCTGTTGTGCCGGTCTTGGGAATGTCTGAAGTCAGGATATGGCAAGAACCGTTGACGATTCCCACCTACGTGGTGGACAAGCCCGATTCAGACCCGATGTTTTACAAAGGCGACGCCTATCAGGGGGCAAAGAAGGTTATATACCCCTATCCGTTTCTGGACAAGGTGACCGATATCCGCAAGGATAAAACGTACAATGCCGTCTATTTAGAGAACAAATATGTAAAGCTCTGTTTTCTACCGGAAGTGGGAGGAAGACTGTTTTCGGCTGTCGATAAGACCAACAATTACGATTTTTTCTATCGTCAGCATGTTATTAAACCTGCGCTTATAGGGATGTTAGGGGCGTGGATTTCGGGCGGTATAGAATGGTGCGTCCTTCATCACCACAGGGCCACGACTTTCATGCCGGTCGATTACACGCTGGCAAAGAATCTCGACGGCAGCAAGACCCTCTGGTTTGGAGAAATCGAGAGGCGGCACCGTATGAAGTGGATAATCGGAGCAACACTTTACCCGGATAGGTCCTACATGGAAGTTACCGTTAAAATCTTTAATCGCACACCGTTTCCCAATTCATTTTTGTACTGGGCCAATGTGGCGGTCCATGCCAATAACAACTACCAAGTCATTTTTCCTCCAAGCGTCAATTATGCAACCTATCATGCAAAAAACGATTTTGCACACTGGCCGATAGCTTATGAAACTTATCGCGGGATTGACTACAACGGCGTGGACCTGAGCTGGTGGAAGAATCACCCTGAGCCGGTATCTTTTTTTGCGTGGGACCTTAAGGAAGATTTTTCGGGGGGGTACGACCATGGGAATCAGGCTGGCGTTGTGCACGTTGCGAATCACCATGTAGTTGTTGGGGCCAAATTGTGGGAGTGGAGTCCGGGACCGCAGGGCAGAATGTGGGATAAGATTCTAACCGAAACGGATGGCCCATACGCGGAACTAATGGTCGGGGCTTACTCGGATAATCAGCCCGACTATAGCTGGATTAAACCGTACGAGGTTAAGACGTTTACCCAGTGCTGGTATCCAATCCGTGAAATTGGAGGATTCAAAAACGCAAACAAAGATGCCGCCGTAAACCTTGTGGTTACTGAAAAAGGTACGGCGAGAATAGGATTCAACACCACCACACGGTACTCGAACGCTAATGTGCTTTTGACGGCAGCGGGGAAGACTATTTTTACGCAGCGGGCAGATATTGCGCCGGACAAGCCTTTTGAAATAGAAACTCCGCTGCCCGCTGGTGTCGAACAGACCGATTTAGAGGTTTCTCTATTTTCTGCCGACAGAAAGAGACTTATTTCTTATAGGCCCGTTAAGAAAGAATTTGGTCCGAAATTGCCCGAGACTGTAAAAGCACCGCCGGCACCAAAAGACATCAAAACGATCGAAGAGCTATATCTGGCGGGTTTGCGCATCGAGCAGTTTCACAATCCTACTCTCGATCCGCATGCCTACTATGAAGAGGCTCTCAAGAGGGACCCTGGGGATTCGCGGGTCAATACAATCCTCGGCATTGACTATAACCGGCGAGGTTTGTTCGACCAGGCAGAAGAGAAGCTAAGAACTGCTATTCGACGGATTTCTAAGGACTATACCAGGCCGGTGAACGCCGAAGCATATTTCCATCTGGGCTTTACTTTGAAATCGCAGGGTAAGTATGACGAGGCTTACGACAGTTTCTACAGAGCTACATGGGATTATGCTTTTCATTCAGCAGGATTTTATCAGTTAGCAGAGCTTTCGTGTAGAAGAGCAGATTACGCCAAGGCATTGGAACAGCTTGACCATTCCCTGTCTACAAATACGCTGAATACAAAGGCTTTTAACTTGAAGGCTGCGGTGCTGCGAAAACTCGGCCGATTCAAGGAATCAATACAGATAGCCCAAAAAACCGCCGGTATCGACCCACTGGATTTCTGGGCCATGAATGAATTGTATCTTGCCGAATCCGAGAGTGGGGCAGGCAAGGCGCGCCGGATGTTACATGACCTGACGGTGCTAATGAGGGGTGATGTCCAATCTTACCTGGAACTTGCTGTTGATTATGGCAATTGTGGATTATGGGATAATGCAATAGATGTGTTATCGAGATTGGACGTCTCCAACCAACGGCAGGCAAGCACCTATCCAATGGTTTATTACTATCTGGGTTACTTTTGGGAAAACAAGGCAGACCGAGAAAAAGCCCAAAAGTACTACAAGCTTGCCTCGCGGATGCCACATGAATACTGTTTTCCCTTCCGGCTGGAATCCCTGGACGTGCTGCGGGCGGCAATAAAGAGCTGCCCGGAGGACTCGCGTGTGCACTATTACCTGGGTTGTCTCTTGTATGACAAGCAGCCTGAGAACGCAATCACGGAATGGGAAAAGGCGAGGACTTTGGATGAGACTTTTGCACTTGTCCATCGCAACCTTGGCTGGGGCTATTACAGGTTCCAGGGGGACATTTCTAAGGCGATTGTTAGCTACGAAAAGGCCGTAAGTTGCACTAAGGATGACCCGCGATTGTACTACGAGCTTGATGTCCTTTGTGAGGTAGGGGGTATACCTGCGGCCAAAAGGCTTCGGCTTTTTGAAGAAAACCACGAGGTTGTGGCCAGGCGGGACGATTCACTTTCAAGAGAGATCTCGCTATATGTACAGACGGAGCAATACGACAAGGCTGTCGAGTTGCTTACAAGCCACCACTTTCACACGTGGGAAGGAGGAGGAGAGATTCATGATGTGTACGTGGATGCTCACCTGTTGAGAGGTTCGGAGCAGTTGAAAGCTGGGAAGTTCAGAGATGCTCTTGCAGATTTTGAAGCTGCGGGTGAGTATCCGGAGAATCTCGAAGTGGGCCGGCCGAAGAATGATAGTCGTGCTCGCCAGGTTTGGTACTTCATTGGTACAGCCCATGAAGCTCTGGGTGAGAACGAAAAGGCCCGGGAATTCTATTCCAAAGTGGCTGACCAACAACGTACATTCCAATGGCCTCAGGCACGGTACTTCCAGGGATTGGCTTTGGGGAAACTTGGCAGGAAAGAGGACGCAGAGAAAATCTTTGACTCGCTCGTCAGCACATGGCAGAAAAGGGTTGCGGAAGACGTTTCGATGGATTTCTTTGCGAAATTCGGAGAACGACAGAGTAAGGAATCTCGCCTGGCGGAGGCACACTATATAATTGGGTTAGGATATTTGGGCCAAGGCCGGCCTGACAAGGCAAAAGGTGAATTTGAGCAAGCCGTCCAGTTGAATGTGAATCATCTTTGGGCAAGAGTCGAGCTGTCGAATCTGAAATAGGTTGGGCTTTTGGCTCACCAGCACTGAGAAAGCTAAATAGATTTGTGCCGGCAGCAAATTTTGCACAATCGGTACTACACAGACAGAACTGTGGATGGTAAGATAAACCAGAATTTTGGGCGGCATCGTTCCGTTGGCTGACAATGGTGCAGAAGTCATGAAATATGACTGCAATCATGTCTGCACTATGGATGGAAGTGGTGGAAATGCCTGTGCATAAATCGTTAAAGGAGACTGCAATGAAAGAAGATATGAATAGAAGAGAGTTTCTTCAAATGACGGCAGCAGGAAGTGCACTTTATGTTGCAGGCACGAGTGTTTTAGCATTGGGAGCAGAGTCAAAAGGCTCAAAGCTGATAAGCCCCGGGTGTAGACGGACAAAGGTTAAGGTCGCCAGACTTTATTTAGGGATGCTCAACCCTCACTGGCCTAAGCCCAGCCTTAATCTAAACGACGAAATTCGGTCCTACGAGTCTCAGTTTGCGAAACTCAAGGGTCAGCTACGCGATGTCGACTTTGTTGTGGACCAGTTGGTCAGCTCTCCTGAACAGGTTTCGCAACTAAAGGAAAAATTGCAGGATGTTGATGGTATTTTGGCAATTCAATTGACCATAGGAATAGGCTCGATACTCAATGAGATTATTGGTATCGGCAAGCCCACAGTGGTTTTTGCAGTGCCGTATTCAGGGCATGAATGGGCTGGATATGGGTCTTTGCAGAAACAACCGCTGGGGGCAAAAACAGAATTTCTTCTCACCTCGGACTACGATCAGCTTGCGGTTGCAGTTAGGCCTTTCCGTGCGATTCATCACCTGAGAGAGGCCAAGATTCTCAACCTGACCACGCGGAATTTTGATGGTTATGCCGATAGAATGAAGGAGAAGTTTGGCACAGAGATTAAGCGGGTTGAGCTTGATCGAGTCGTGGCCCTATACAATTCGATAGGCGACAAAGACGCCCAAGCAGAGACCGACCGGTGGATTAAAGGGGCCCAAAGGATAGTCGAGCCTTCTAAAGACGAGATATTCAGGGCCTGTAAGCAAGCGCTGGCTTTTGAGAAACTGCTTGACGAGGAAGATGCGACTGTGTTCACCATCGACTGTTACGGCACCATGTGGGATAAAACTATAAAGCTGCCGGCTTACCCATGTCTGGGTTTTGTGCGGCTCAACAACCTTGGGTATGGCGGCATCTGTGAATCAGACCTAGCCTCTGCGATGATGCATATTTTCTTCCAGGGATTAGCCGGTCGGCCCGGCTTTATCAGCGATCCTACTGTGGACGAGTCAAAGAATGCCATCATTCTTGCTCACTGTTTGGGCACGAATAAAATGGATGGTCCCGATGGACCTTCCGCTCCGTACAAGATACGAAGTGTTATGGAGCGACAGGAGGGTGTCGTTCCACAGGTTGAGATGAAAGTCGGTCGGAAAGTGACGCAAGCATCTCTGATTGGCACCGACTTGATACCATACTTTACAGGTGAGATTATCGAAGCTCCGGTCGGGATTGAGGTTGACAGGGGCTGCCGAACAAAAATCACCGTCAAGGTCGATGGTGATGTCACAAAGTTGTGGCAGAATTGGCACAACGGCCTGCACAGACAAACCTGCTATGGTGACATTACGAAGGAGCTGGGGATGTTTTGTAGATTCAAGGACATCAAAATGATCAACGAGGCGGTCTAAAAGGGATGTTGGTTTTGCGTAGAAGGCACAACCAAACTCCAGTTGTGCCTTTTTTATTTGGAGTATTGAGATAAGCAAGACACTTTTATAGAATGTTTGTGCCTGGTTCGCCTTTGTTAAAGGCCGGGCTCTTCAATTTCGATGATAGGCGGCTTATATGAATGAGCAGAAGATGAATCGCAGGACTTTTCTTGAGGCGACAGGGCTGGCGGTGGCATCTCTGGCAGCGTCTCAAGGGTTGCTGTCTGCACAGCAGCGTGATGCAACAGGGTCAATATCGAGAATCGAGATTCTCGAAGGAGCTAATGCCAGGATTGACAGGTGCCGCAAAGGTGATATTGCTCTAAAGTTAGTGGGCTTAAACGGCGAACCGCTCAAAGAAGGGACAGTTGCTAAAATCGAGCAGATCCGACACAAGTTTCTTTTTGGATGCAATATATTCAAGCTCGGTAGGTGCAGGACACCCGACGACAATGTTGCTTATGAGAATCATTTTGCTGCTTTGTTGAATTATGCGACGCTGCCATTCTATTGGTGGAATTACGAGCGTGCGCAGGATAAGCCCGATTATGCAGGCAGTGAAGAAATTCTCAAATGGTGCATATCTCACAACGTGACAACCAAGGGTCATCCCCTTGCGTGGAATTGGGTTGACCCCAAGTGGCTGCCTGACGATCCTGAAGCAGCAATGAAGATTCAGTTTGAGCGTATTGCTAAGTGCGTCGGTCAGTTCAAGGGTGGCATTGATATTTGGGATGTGGTCAACGAGGCCACACAGTACGACAGGCCTGAATGTAAGAAGAACGCACCAAAGTTGACCGAGGCTATTCGCAGAATGGGCGTCGGTGCTTATGTTCGGCAGGCTTTCAACGCCGCGCGTTCCGCCAATGCAAATGCCACGCTTGTCATCAATGACTATCGAACTGACCCTGCGTTTGGAGAGCAGGTTATTTCGGAACTTGTGGATAATAAAAGGCAATCACTCTACGATGTCATCGGTATCCAATCCCACATGCACGGGGGCTACTGGGGGCCGGAGCAGACGTGGAGTGTGTGCGAGAACTTTGCGAAATTTGAAAAGCCTCTCCATTTTACAGAGACGACGGTTGTTTCAGGCCCCCGGACAGATCAAGGTTGGAATACTACAAGTGAAGGCGAGAAGCAGCAGGCAAAGCAGGTAGCCGAGTTTTATACCGTGTTGTTCTCGCACCGGGCTGTTGAGGCGATAACATGGTGGGACTTTACCGATCAAGGTGCGTGGCAGCGAGCACCCGCGGGTTTTACAAGAGCCGATATGACGCCGAAGCCGGTTTATGAAGAGTTACACCGACTCATCAAGGATGAATGGTGGACAAGGTGTGAGGTAACAAGTGGCCCTGGTGGTATAGTTAGGTTGAGAGGTTTTTTTGGTGAGTACAAGGTATCTGTTCCGGGTGAAAGCGGTTTACTTAAAGGAATCTTCCGAATTGACAAGGATACAAAACAGATAGTGGAGGTGCGAGTGAGTTAGCATATCAGCGAGGATTCTAAGTAGCCGGGGGTGAATACTTGTATCTGCGTGGTTACTTAACGTTATATTGAAGTAAAAGCGTGGCTTGCTAAAAGACAGATTGGAACATATCCTGCAATTTTAGAGGTTGAGCGATGCATTATGCAGTAGTCATGGCTGGCGGGGCTGGCAAGAGACTCTGGCCGCTGAGCCGGGAGAAACGTCCAAAGCAAGTGCTGAGGCTTCTTGATGGTCGGACCCTTCTGGACCATTGTTTCGAGCGGCTTACTTCGATGTTTGACTCACGGAACATCATTGTTCTGACCAATGCCGGATACGCGGATGTTGTTCGTGAGGGTCTGCCGGGTCTGCCGTTTAACAACGTGATTGCTGAACCGGCTGTTCGTGATACGGCCGGGGCTATTGGATTGGCGGCGACAATTCTTACTACATACGATTCTGATGCTACTATGGCTGTTGTGACAACAGACCAGTTGATCGAGCCTGCGGAAGTTCTGCAGCAAGCCATTAAAGATGCAATTGCTTTTGTAGATAAGAATTCTGAGGCTTTGATTACGTTTGGCATTAAACCGACCTTTGCCAGCACCCAGCTTGGTTATATAAAGTGCAGCAACGCCCATAGGTATCCTTGTTGTAAGAACCAGATATATCGCGTTGACTCGTTCAAGGAGAAGCCCGATGAGGAAACTGCGAAGAGTTACGTTGATAGCGGCGAATACTTTTGGAATTCGGGTATGTTTGTTTGGAAGGCCCGGACTATACTGGAGAATTTGAAGCAGTTTCTTCCCGATGCCGTTGAACCTCTCAATAAAATTGCGGCTGACTGGGACAGTCCTAATCAGAAGAAATCATTGCAGGAGTGGTTTGTGAAGCTGCCCAAGATCAGCATTGACTTTGCTGTAATGGAGAAAGCCAAGAGTGTTTATGCCATAAGACTTGACTGTCGATGGCTTGATATGGGTTCTTTCGCAGCTCTTGCGGATGTTATCAATTCGGATGGGAATAATAACATTGTTGTCGCAGGGATGAGCGAGCTACTTGACTGTAAGGACAATATCATTATTACAGAGGACAAGGGTCATCTTCTTACCGCGATAGGACTTAAAAATGTTATCGTGGCTCACACGTCTGATGCGACTTTAGTCTGCGACATTGCCCAGATGGATAGAATGAAGGATCTGCTTGAGCTGCTGAGAGAGCACGGAAGAGAAAAATACCTTTAGCAGCTTGATGCAACAAGGGAGATTACATTAGCTGATGAGATATCTTGCGATTGATTACGGCACCAAGCGAACCGGATTGGCCATCTGCGATGAAGATGAGATGATAGCCTCGCCACTAACGGTTGTCGAAGGGCAAGACGGGTTGCCGAAGAAAATCGTAGAAATAATTGAATCAAACCACGTGGGGGCTGTAGTGGTGGGACTACCCTTAAACATGGACGACTCAGAAGGACCGCAGAGCAGGAAAGTCCGTGAGTTTGCCAAGTCATTAGAACGATACATTAAGATACCCATCTATTTTCAGGATGAACGTCTTAGCAGTTTCGCGGCTCAAGAAAAGCTGGCGGACGCGGATTTTAAAAGGAGCAAGGCTCTGCTCCGGCTGGATGCTGTGGCTGCAGCGGAAATCCTCGAATCGTTTCTTGAACAGAAAAAAAACGGCCATCACTCCGGTTGTGAAGATTCGAGATCGACCTGAAGTTGTAGTTTGGAGAAGCTCTAAGCATCGACTACGAGGCACGGAGAGATGTGCCATACCATGGTAACTGCGAAAGAAACGCGATATGTTAGTATAGGTTGGATTGGGGGTGGTTGGATTATGATTTAGCCATTCTATCGTAAAATTTTCAAAGAGTACGTACCGAAAAATCCTTGCAGTCAAGGCAATCTTTGATTAAACTTAAGAGTTTATTATTGAAATATTTGCGGATGTTGTATGCAGGAATGTTTTGGAAAGGGTCAACCGAAGACATGCTGACTAAACAGAAAAAAGAGAGCATCGTACATGATTTTGAGGCACACGTAGGAGACACAGGCTCACCGGAGGTGCAGATTGCACTACTGACCAAAGAAATAAATGAGCTTACCGAGCATCTGAAGATTCACCGCAAAGACCATTCATCCAGGCGGGGTTTGCTGAAGATGGTTGGGAAGAGATCGGCCCTGCTCAAGTACGTTAGTGGGCAAGACCCGCAGCGTTATCAGAACATCATCTCAAAGCTTGGCCTGCGGAAGTAATAGAATGCGTGGACTCTCAGCGGTATATAGGAGAATGCCGTCTGTAACCAGCGCATAAGATGTGGAAATCAGATATTGCAACAATCTCCATGAACCTCAGTGATGACTTTGCAGGCTAGGTAGTTTATGTTTGATATACGCAAAATAGAAAGACAAATCGGTGGCAAGACTTTAACAATTGAAACGGGCAAAATCGGTAAGCAGGCTGATGCAGCGGTAGTGGTACAGTATGGCGAGACAGTTGTTCTTGTTACCGCTGTAGCAGCTTCATTGAAGTCCGAAGAAGCTGATTTCTTCCCTCTCAGTGTCGATTATCGCGAGAAACAGAGCGCCGTTGGTAAGTTTCCTGGCGGTTTTTTCAAGCGAGAAGGCAGACCTTCCACGAAGGAGATTCTGACTGCCCGGATGATCGATCGACCCATCCGGCCTCTGTTCCCGGAAGGATATAGCGAAGAGGTCCAGATAATAGCTTCGGTCTTAAGCGGCGACCGCGAGAACGACCCCGATGTGCCGGCGATTATAGGCGCCAGCACAGCACTTGCTATAAGCCGGATTCCATTTTTGGGCCCTATTGGGGCCTGTAGATTGGGCAGGGTAAACGGCGAGTTTGTGGTCAACCCAACCTATAAGCAATTGGAATCGAGCGATCTAAACTTGCTGGTTGGCGGACACAGGGAAGCGATTAACATGCTTGAAGTTGCGGCTAAGCAGTTGCCGGAGAAGGTGATCGCCGAGGCCATGTTGAAAGCACACGAGATCATTTGTCAAGTTTGCGACATGATAGAGGAATTTCGCGCGATGGTAGGCGTGGGAAAAGAGACGCCTGTGGTGGAATTCGACAATGAGCTTTACCTGAAAATCAAGGCGCAAATCACCGATCAGTTACGCGAACTGAAGCACATACAGGGCAAAAAGGAACGCAACACAGCGGTCAATGAATTGTTTGACCAGATTAGGGATCAATATTGTGTTGCGGAAGGGCTTTTACGGGGCAGCGATTTTGAGAGCCGGCAGGAGGCTGTACAGACATATAAGCCGGCCATGGTTAACAGGATCATCTACAAAATTGAATGCGAGGTGGTTCGCGACTTGATCCTTGAGGGTAAAAGGCCGGACGGCAGGGGCTACGACGATATACGCCAGATTTCCTGCGAGGTGGGGCTGCTGCCTCGCAACCACGGCTCGGCGTTGTTTACCCGGGGTGAGACACAATCGCTGGTGAGTGTGACTCTCGGTACTGTAAGAGACGCCCAGATTGTCGAGGGGCTGATAGATGAATATACACAGAATTTCACGTTCCATTACAATTTCCCGCCATTTTCTGTCGGGGAAGTGCGGCCGGTTCGCGGACCCGGGCGAAGAGAAATCGGGCATGGGGCGATTGCCGAGCGTGCCTTGGTTGCTGTCAGACCACCGGAGGATAAGTTCGCTTATACAATCCGTGTCATTTCGGACATCACGGAGTCGAACGGTTCGAGTTCAATGGCGTCCGTCTGCGGCGGTTCGCTGGCCTTGATGGATGCTGGGGTGCCGGTCAGTAAGGCTGTGGCCGGAATCTCGATCGGGATGGTCAGTGATAAGAACGGTCGGTATGAGCTGCTCACCGATATCATCGGAGAAGAAGACCACTTTGGTGATATGGACTTCAAAGTTGCGGGCACTACCGACGGCATCACCGCGATACAACTTGATATCAAAGCCAGAGGTCTGGCCCACAATATTATGATTGAAGCACTGGAGCGGGCGCGGGTAGCACGATTAAAGATACTTGAGACAATGGCCTTAGCCATTGCTCAGCCCCGGACTGAGCTAAGCAAGTATGCGCCCAAGCTCGTAACTATAGAGATAGACCCAGAGTACATCGGTAAGGTGATCGGGCCGGGCGGCAAGATGATCAAGAGTATTCAGGAGCAGACTGATACGATTATTGAGATTGAGGAAGACGGCACTATCTATATAAGCTGCCAGGGCGGCGATGGCCACCTGAAGGCTAGAGAGATAATTGAGTCAATCACACGACCGCCGACGGTTGGGCGAATATACAAACAATCAAAAGTTGTTTCGGTCAAGGATTTCGGGGCTTTTGTGGAGATTGCACCGGGGGTAGAGGGGCTATGTCATATCAGCGAGTTGAGCGAAGGCTACGTCAAAAACGTTGACGATGTGTGCAAGGTGGGCGATATCATACCTGTCAAATTGATTTTGGTAGATGAACAGGGCAGGTATAAACTGTCACGCAAAGCTGCCTTGGCTGAGTTGGGGATACCGGACGACAAAAAGCCGACTGGAAGAAGATAGGTCAGGGTGAGAGAAAAACGCACTTCGCCGGGGCAGCGCGGGAACACACAACCAGGGCTGTCTTGTGGCTTTTTGGTTCTTTCGGGATTCCCGAGAGTTTGCATCGATGTACGATTGGGCCGCTGCGGCAAGCCCGGTAATTCATTGGGCGGGATTGTCGTAGCCTGAATATTTTTCAGTTGCACGAGCCTGCCTGACGCGAGTGTAAATATGGTTGAAGGTAATAAGAGCAATAATTACGAGAAACTGGAGGAATTAACTACGCTAACCGGGGAGTTGGCTCACGAGATAAAGAACCCTCTCTCGACGATTAAAATCAATCTGAGGCTTATAGACGAGGATTTGCAGGATGCAAGGGTGGGCCATCGTGACAGCGATGGTCTGGAGAGAAACAGCGACAAACTCTCACGAGCCATGCGGAAAATAGCAGTTGTGCAAAAGGAAACCGACAGGCTGGAGCAAATACTTGATGGTTTTCTGCGATATGTAGGCAAACCAGAGCTGCAGTTGGTAAATGTCGATATCAACGAGCTTGTCGGTGATATGGTAGATTTCTACTCGGCCCAGGCTCATAGCCATGCGATTACCATAAGGCAGGCTCTGAGTGCTCAGCCTCTTATCTGTAAAGTTGATGCAGGAATGTTGAAGCAGGTGATATTAAATCTGTTTCTTAATGCTCAACAGGCAATGGAAAATGGCGGCGAGTTGATGATAAGGACCAGCAGACAAGAAAATCTCGCGGTGCTGCAGATTACTGATACAGGCAAAGGGATTCCGCCGGAAAGATTGCGCAGTCTTTTCAAACCTTATCAGTCGCTCAGACGTGGAGGCACCGGCTTGGGCCTGGTGACAGCGAAGAAAATAGTGGAATCGCATAACGGCAGCATAGAGGTCTACACAGAGTCCGGCAGAGGGGCGTCTTTTACGATAAAGCTGCCGCTTGTGGTTGACAAAACAAATACCGGTGAGGCTGGGACTTGATCGAACAAAAACCTGTAGTTCTGGTTATAGACGATGAACGCGACCACGCTGACGGTATCGTGGAGGCGTTGGGAAAACTGCCGGTAAAGGCAATGGCGGTTTACACTGCCCAGGATGCGATAGAGATCGTGCGGAGTCAACGGGTAGATGTTGTTGTCAGCGACCTGAAATTGGGTGGCGACATTGATGGCCTGACTATACTTGAAGAGGCTAAAAATCGTGACCGGAGCACCGAGGTAATTTTAGTTACTGCTTATGCCACTATTGACACCTGCAAGAATGCCATCAGACGCGGTGCCTACGACTATATTGTCAAGCCGATTGACGTTGATCAGCTACGGACACTGGTAACCCAGGCCAGCCGCAGGGCTTCAACTGCTTACTCTCGCCAGACAAAAACCGGCAAAACGAATGGGCAACAATTCCAGATTGATGGTGTACGCGGAACCAGCCCAGCCATGCAGGGCATTTTTGAGGTGCTTCGGCGGGTCGCTCCGACCAATATATCCGTCCTGATTGAAGGACAATCCGGCACAGGTAAGGAGCTTCTGGCAATAGCGATACACGACAATTCTCTGCGGAAAGATATGCCCTTCAGGCCGGTCAATTGTGCCGGATTATCGGAGACTTTGTTGGAAAGTGAGCTGTTCGGCCATACCAAGGGTGCCTTCACTGGGGCAATGACCGACAGGAAAGGATTATTTGAAATCGCCGACAAAGGTACGCTGTTTTTGGATGAAATCGGCGACATGCCGCCGAACATGCAGGCAAAGCTCCTGCGGGTTATAGAAGACGGCATCGTTATCCCTGTAGGCTCCAACAAGCCTACTGTGGTGGACGTAAGAATCATCAGCGCAACCAACCAGAACTTGACGAAGCTGATAGAAGAAAAGAAATTCAGACAGGATTTGTACTTCAGAATCAAAGGTGTGAACGTTTCCTTGCCTGCCCTACGCGATAGGACGCAGGACATTCCTGAGCTTATTGAATATTTTCTCAAGGAAGCAATCGAGGAGACAGGATCAAAGGTCACGGGGATTACCGACGCAGCTATGATGATTCTTACAAACTACGATTGGCCTGGCAATATTCGCCAGTTAAGAAATGTTATCAGAACAATGGTCGTCATGTGCGACAGAGACAAGCTCGATGTGCAGGACATCCCGCCTGATATTCATCAACCCAGGCAATTGGCTGCCGGGCCCCGGCCAACAGCCGGTTTGGCGGGCGTGTCCCTGAATGAACTGGAAAAACAGGCTATTGTAGAGACCCTGTCCAAAACAAACGGCAATCGCGAGAAGGCCGCCAAAATCCTCGGCATCGGCGAAAGAACCCTCTACCGCAAAATCAAAGAGTACAAATTGTAAGCCTTTTTTTGTGTTTGAACCGGCAGTCTTGACAGAAACCAAGGCAATTCCCATTTGCATTGTTCTGCCTTCAGTTGGTTTGCCTGCCCATAAGTACGTTGGATTTCTCTCTTTGCAGCCATTGGGGTAGTTGGTCGTGAGTAACGTTTCGCCAGAGGCCTTTCTTTAGGCTGCGGGCGGTTGATTCCAATTGCTGGTATTTGTGATAAAAGACATGCTTGAAGCGGACATCCGCGTAAGCATAGCCTTCAGAGAGCAACACTTCGTTGAGAAACCTGCCATCGGATAGTTTCACATAAGCGAGGAGTCTGCCATATTTGTCTCGCGTTCTGTTATTTTCATCGAGGTAGATTGATGCACGTTTTCCGAGTGTTATGTTTCGTGCAAATTCGGCTGCTTCCGGGCCGAAATACATTGCCTTAGAACCCGCGTGCGAGATTTCAGGTGTGTCGACTCCCCAAAGACGGATTCTTGTGTGGTCGTACTGCCCATCCGGGATGTCTATGTCAAGGGTATCGCCGTCGACAACGTTTTTTACCGTGAAGGTTTTGCCGTGATACTTTTCAAAGTCGTTGGTTTGTGTCTGCTGCCTAGACCTTGGCGGGGATTGCGGGCGGAAGGAGTCGTAATTACGGTCGAACCAAATAAGAAAAGCAGCGAGCAATACAGCCGCTGCCGTAATACCGGTTCGCTGACGTTTGCTCATTAGCAAGAGACTTTTTCTACGTCTTCTAACCAATGGCGAAGTTTATCAATTAGGTTTTGGAACGTTGTATTGCCGGCTTATCAAGCTCGAAAGCAACACAGACGGCTTTGAGGGCCTTTTCAGCCTGCTTTCTGTCAATAGCGCAACTAATGCGAATTTCGCTGGTGGTGATTGAGTCGATATTGATCTTGGCTTTGGCCAGTGCTCCGAACATCTTCTCTGCGACACCGTAATGCGTTCGCATGCCGACACCAACCACAGAAACCAGTGCAACATCATCGCGAATGAAGACGCTCTCACAACCGAGCTCGTCCTTAATGTTCTCGGCAGCCTCTTTTGCGGTATCCAGGTCGGGTATGGCGATCATAAAAGACAGGTTTGCCTTTTTGGGGCTGAGTTCTGTCTGGATAATATCATGTATGACAACCTTGGCCTTTGCCAGGCGGGCGAAAAGTTTTGCGGCATTACCAGGAACATTGTCGACTCCGACAAGGGTTATTTTGGCCATGTCTTTTTGTACGGTTGCTCCAGAAACTACTACACCTTCCATTTTCGGTACCTCATGAGTTATTACTGTGCCTTCGTTATCGTTGGCACTATTTCTAACGTGAATTCTGACATTGTAGTTCTTGCCGAACGCGACTGCTCTGATGTGCATGACGCCGGCCCCGAGGCTGGCCAGCTCAAGCATTTCATCGTAGCTGATTTGTTGCATCTTCACCGCTTTTTTGAATATCCTCGGGTCGGTTGTGTACACGCCATCCACATCGGTATAAATTTCACATTCTTTAGCCTTGAGTGCCGCAGCGAGCGCCACCGCGCTTGTATCCGAACCGCCGCGTCCAAGTGTCGTGATGTTTTCATTCTCGTCCACACCCTGGAAGCCGGCAACGATGACGATTTTGCTCTGATCCAGGTGCTTACGAATCCGGTCTGCATCGATGCTCTTTATTCGGGCTTTTGTGTGGGCGCTATCGGTGAGCATCTTAACCTGACCGCCTGTGAAGCTGATGGCTTCGTACCCCATCGCATGCAGCGCCATAGCAAAAAGCGCGACAGTTTGTTGTTCACCGGTGCTGAGCAGTTGGTCCATCTCTCGTGTGGGTGGATTCTTGTTAAGCTCCCGGGCATCTGCAATCAGCTCGTCGGTTTGATGACCCCGTGCTGAGGCGACCACCACAACCTGATACCCATCCTTGACTGCCTTAATTACTTTCTTGGCGCATCGCCGAATTCTCTCGGCGTTGGCGACAGACGTACCCCCAAATTTCTGAACAAGTATTGCCATAATCTAATCTACCAAAATTCAAATCGGGGCAGAGTCTAACGATGTCAACAATCTCAGTCAACTGTTTTTAGCTTTTCAAGAAGTATTCCATCAACTCAAAGCCGTTCTCTACCTTAAATCCTGTTTTGGCTGCATTTGTCTCACCGAAGGGCATTTGCAGGATACTGCTAATCCCTGTACCTGCTATAGCGAAGGGGACAGGCTCAGAGGAATGGGCGCCGTTGCGAACGGGTGTTGGATGGTCGGGCAAAAGCAGGATTCGCCAGCTTTCGTACTGCTGTAGTGCTTCAAATATAGGACCAACGATGTGCTTATCCACTTGCTCAATGGCCTTTTTCTTCAATGTGGGGTTGCCATCGTGCGAAGCTTCATCCGGCGCCTCTATATGTACAAAAACGAGGTCGTACTCGGCAAAGGCTTTTATCGCAGCTTGACCTTTGCCCTGGTAGTTGGTATCAAAAAAGCCCGTAGCACCAGGAACTTCAATAAGGTCAAAGCCGATCAGTTTAGCAAGGCCTCTAACCAAGTCGACGGCAGTGATGGCAACACCTTTGATACCAAACCGTTTCTGAAAACTATCTAACATGGCTCTCTTGCCCTGGCCCCAAAGCCAGATAGAACTGACCTGGTTTTCTTGCAGGTCTCTTCTGACCTTATTGATCTCGTGATCTGCAAAGAGCTGCTGTGAATGAGTCATCAAGTCGATGAGCATGTCTGCGCCCTTGCCTCGCGGCAGGATTTTTTCTATGGGTGTGCCAATGAAATCGTGTGGAGGATACGTCTTAACGTCAATTTCCATCCCTGTCAGCACCAGCAGGTGCCGATAGCTGACCCCGGTGTAGAATTGGACGTTCTGATTGCCGACCTGGTCCTGCAGCTCCTTTATCAATTTTGATGCCTCTTCGGTGGATATGTGCCCGGCGCTGTGGTCGGCCATTTTGCCGTCAGCCACGGTCACCAGGTTACACCTGAAGACCCAATCATCCAACGAGAGCTTGATGTTACGAGCAGCGGCCTCAATAGGGGCGCGGCCACTGTAATAACGCTTTGGGTCATAGCCCAAAACGCTCATCTGGGCCACATCACTGCCGGGCTCCATACCCTCTGGAACCGTCCGCACTAAACCGAGTTTGCCTTGCTCGCTTATTTTATCCATGTTGGGCGTCTCGGCAGCTTCCAGCGGGGTTTTATTGCCGAACTGTGTAAGCGGTTCGTCTGCTGCACCATCAGGAATTATTATTGCGTACTTTGTCATATTGTGACCAAGATTTCGTGTCGTGTGTTATTCACCCGGTAGATTACAACTGCAACAAATACCTATGGCGGATTGATTGTCCAAGTTGGCTTCGCATTTGTTTAGTACCGCTCTGTAACACATCTTGTTTGAGATTATCGCGGGCGATTTCGAACGTTAGGCTGCTGATTTCAAATATCTTTGTCCTGCGGTATATCTACAATTCTTATGCAGGCTGGCTTGCCGCTAATAACATCGAGTTGCTCAAGCTCAGCCATTGCTGCAGTCATGTTCTTTTCTTGCGTTGTATGTGTCGTGACCACGACTGGGACGGAGTTGTCAGGCCCGGTGCCTTCACGCTGTAGTGCGCCCGATATGCTTATTTGGTGGTTGCCGAGTACCCCGCCATAGCGAGCCACAACACCCGGCTGGTCCTTAGCCATAACCCTGATGTAGAACCTGCTGACGCAATCACCAATTTCCTGTATGCACGACTCTATTTGATTTCGTGGCTGCATGTGTAAATGACGAAAGGTCGTTGCAGAATTACCTAAAGCCACATCGATAATATCGGCAACAACGGCACTGGCGGTCGGCATCATACCGGCCCCTCGGCCATAGAACATTACTTGTCCGACAGCGTTGCCGAACAGACTGATGGCGTTAAATGATCCGTCCACCCTCGCCAGAGGACAATCCTTTGGAATAAACGAAGGGTGAACGCGAAGCGAAATCCTTCCCTTTGTGTCTTTCTCTGCTATTGCCAGCAGCTTAAGACAATAGCCCATCTCGCTACCCCAGCGAATATCATCTCTTGAAATCAGTTGGATACCTTCAACGTAGATATCTTCGAGTGAGAACTCATACCCAAAGGCAATCGAGGCAAGTATAGCGAGCTTATGAGCGCTGTCGCCACCGGAGATATCCAATGTGGGATCTGCTTCTGCAAAACCCTTCTTCTGAGCCATAGCCAGTGCCGTTGAAAAATCTTCATCCTTCGAGCTCATGCTGGACAGTATGTAGTTGCATGTTCCGTTCACAATGCCGTATATCGCAGTTATATCGTTGGCCACCAAGCCGGTGCGCAGTGCAGAGATAATTGGCACGCCGCCGGCACAACTGGCCTCAAAGGCTATACACCGGTTATTCTCGTGAGCCGTTTTGTAAAGCTCACTTCCGTATTCAGCAAGTAAAGCCTTATTTGCTGTAACCACGTGCTTGCCTGCCCGGAGCATCTTGAGTTGGAGGTCTTTTGCAACGCTTGTACCTCCAATTAGTTCGACAGCAATTTCGATGCTGGGGTCGTTCAGGAGTTTAGCAATGTCTTTTGTAAGAAGACCGGGAGGTAGTCTTACCGGTCGTTGTGATTCAGTATCTATATCTACGACACACGCAAGCTCCAATCGCACGCCGATCTTGGCGGCTATATGATCCGCTTGTTCAATAAGGAGTTTTGCGACACCGCTACCTACGGTGCCGAAACCCACTAGTCCTATTCGCACTCGTTTTTCCGACATAAATACCTATTGTGATTACGGCCGGCAGGTTTATCTATCCTTCGTCAGGAACTAAGCAATAATTAAAGGCCTAATCATTAACCGAAATCGTACATTCGGTCAAGCAAAAATACTTAGACACAATTAACCAATTAACCTAACAACCCCTTTTGGGCTTGTGTGCCGAAATTCTTGGAAGATCAAACAACAGGCGAGCATTTGCTGCAGCGGCAACTGACTGTTGAAAAGTAGTGCTTTGTGTGTTATTTTACTCCACAGTAAGTGACGGTTATGAACGACTTAAAAGGAGGTAAGCATGATGGATTTGATGCATTTATTTATTGTTGTTGCGACTGTCGCCTCGGCAGCAAATGCCGACACGACCCCAAAAACGATGTTTTCAGACGACATAGAGTTTTTGAAGAAACACACTGAAGTTGTCTTGTTGGCGGATTCGTCAGGTCAAGGTCAGGTGGCTGTCTTACCAAAGCTCCAGGGACGGATTATGACCAGTACAGCCGAAGGTGCTGCCGGCCTGAGCTTTGGATGGATCAACAGGGAACTCATAGCCGCAGGAAAAGTCGCCGAGCATATCAATGTCTACGGCGGAGAAGACCGTTTTTGGATGGGCCCTGAGGGTGGCCAGTTCTCTATATTCTTCAAAAAGGGTGTTCCTTTTGACCTTGAGCATTGGTTTACGCCTGCCCCCGTAGACACAGAATCTTTTGAGCTTGTTTCTAAATTCGCTAACGGCGCGTTTCTTGAGAAGGGCATGCGGTTCGTAAATTATTCCGGGACGGTCTTTAACTTGCGGGTTCGTAGAGAGATTCGTGTTCTTGAGAAAGACCAAGCTATAAGGACATTGGGTGTAACGCCGAGCAAAACGATAAAACTGGTAGCATTTGAATCAAAGAACAAAATAACGAATACCGGCACCAATGCCTGGCAAAAGGCAACGGGCTTGCTGTCCATCTGGATACTAGGCATGTTCAATCCATCGACTGCTACGACCGTAATCGTCCCGTTTAACATCGGTCCCGAGGAGACGTTGGGCCCGATTGTGAACGACGCATACTTCGGAAAGGTTCCTGCCGGGCGTCTTGTCGTTAGAGAAGGTGTGTTGTTCCTGCGTGGTGATGGGCAGTACCGTAGTAAAATAGGTCTTTCACCAAGACGTGCGAAAGCTGTGCTCGGTAGCTACGACTCAGTAAATCGAGTTCTCACAATTGTTCAGTATGACAAGCCCGAAGATATCCTCGATTATGTCAACTCGATGTGGGAGCTTCAGAAAGAACCATTCCGCGGTGACGTGGTGAACTCCTATAATGACGGTCCTGCTGCTCCCGGGGCGAAACCTCTCGGTCCATTCTACGAGCTTGAAACATCTTCACCCGCTGCGGCACTCAAACCCAATGAGAGCATTACACATTTACACCGAACATACCACCTGCAAGGTCTTGAAGGTGACCTTGACGCAATCGCCAAGCAAGTGCTCGGTGCTGGCTTGAGTGAGATAAAATCAGCATTTTCAGAATAGATAATTGACAAACACCATAATGAAGTAGTGCCAACGTTGATATATGACGTGTGCTGGCCACAAAGACTACAACCGGTTGCATGGTTGTTGTTAATACCATGTTTGGTGTAAAAAGCATGGCTCTTGTCCGACAGTGTAACAGGTTGTAATAGCATAAGTTGGTTCCGAGAAAATCGTTGACGGCTATACTGAAAAGTCCGAGCCGATTAGAAAAGAACGTCATTACTATCACAAAATCTTGTAGGGAAGCATGCTTTACCATTTTGCTTTGGCCCTAAGTATCTGGTTAGTCAATGACCGTAAAGCTTTAAAAACAAAATAGTTATGAAATTTGGAAGGATAGTGGAGCCCCACGGCTTTACAGCCGTGGCATTCAGCCTACGTAGCCTTATCAGCTTCTACGGCGAAGTAGGCCCTCCACATCCTTCGGCGAAAACCGCCGAAGCATATCCGCCTTCGCCAAGGCTACGGCAGATTACCCTTTTTGCATTCATCCACCCCTAAGGGGTGGCTTTCTGCGAAGGCGGGTAAAAGGTTGACCAGCGTTTAAGTTAGAAAATGTAGAAGAATTATGTTGAAGTGAATATGCAGGATTTGTTAGAATAGGGCCTATTATAAGACCGCGATTTTTTTTACACCTTAAGCACTTAGTTTTTAAGGGTGTCAGGGCTGAAAAATGAATATAAAGTGTGAGGTTCCGCGGCAATCGAGAAGGTGCAAGTCACACTGATAAATGCAGTTACACATCTCCGCATATTGCTCATCTTTGAGCGCGTTTTGGCAAAGGAAGGAGGTAAAGGCGAATCGCAATATCATCTCTTTTGAAAGCCCGAATTGAGAGGGAACAGAATTTCTAATCATTTTTTTGGTCATTGTCCGAGATAATTACCGGACAATTGCGTAAAAAGAATGTGGATTTAAGGCAACTGTCAAGAACGACGAGACGTTTTTGGTATGTAGCCAAAAACCAGTTATGTGAGCTAAGATTAAAGGAGGATTATTATGTGGAAAAAGTTCTCACTTTTAGTTGTGATCGTGTCCACTTTGCTATTGAGCGGAACAACACAGGCAGTTACCCCGCGTGATGTAACTGCACCGGGAGACACGGTTCAAGGTGTTCCCAATGATGGTGACTGGCCTGCTGCTGAGGCACCTCCAATGGCCATAGATGGTCAAACTAGCACGAAGTTTCTGCATTTCAAGGGAGATATTCAGCCGTCAGGTATCAGAGTTAAACCATCAACTCTCGATAGCATTGTTACTGGATTGCGTTTCTGCTCAGCGAATGACGCAGCACCTCGTGATCCGGTTTCATACGAACTGTCTGGTTCTAATGTAGGCATAGACGGACCATATACTTTGATTTACAAGGGTGATATCGTCGATTTTAAGGGTGCGACCGAATGGCTACGTCTTACGTGGACAACGACACCGATTACGTTTACGAACACTGTACCATATAGGTACTATCAAATCATGTTCACGGCTATTAGAGATGCCCCAAATGCTAATAGTATGCAAATCGCCGAAATAGAATTCCTCGGCATAGTCCAAAAAGCCTATAGCCCGTCACCGGTAGATAAGGCTACGGGTGTCGTTTGGGGGATAATGAGCTGGAAACCGGGGGATACTGCCGAGTTCCACAATGTGTACTTTGGCTCTACCCCGACACTCGGTCCGGCCAATAAAGTAGCAAAATATCCAAAAACCGGAATGATGTATTTCAATCTTAATCTAAATCCTGGCCAGACATATTATTGGCGTGTTGATGAGGAAGAGGTGGGGGGTACAATTTACACTGGAGATGTCTGGAGCTTTACGACAGCTCCTTACACCGCGTATTCGCCGAGTCCGGCCAATGGCGCCAAGTGGTTAGACCCTGTTGGATTATCGCTCACATGGGTTGGAGGTGCAGGTGCTACATCGCATGATGTTTACTTCGGCACAAATAAAGCTGATGTTGAAGCAGGTACAGTCAGTAGCGGAACATTCAAAATTAACCAGCTGGGTACCACTTATCCACAGACAGGTTCGCTATCGGGC
>Ga0315274_10001054_pt1 | contig 42827 bp, 35 predicted proteins | sample YL17G02_20_MG_FD_203700 | JGI IMG/M metagenome (GOLD analysis project Ga0315274, IMG submission 203700) | Sediment microbial communities from Yellowstone Lake, YNP, Wyoming, USA - YL17G02_20 | ecosystem: Environmental > Aquatic > Freshwater > Lake > Sediment | place: USA: Wyoming | collected...
CCGCGACCTCAAAGATGCGGACCGGCTGCTCACTAGCGTCTGTGTGAGTTCGCATTCCCGGTCAATCTGGTTCTACCCTACTCCGATTTCCAGAGGTTCTCTGCCCAGATGTCGTGCACTGGGTGGATGAAATCCCTCAGACGACCGTGCAAAGCATCAGAGTGTGCGTTGTAGTCCTCCTGGTGGAAGACGGGTACCCACACCGCATCGTCCAACAGGATCTGGAAGATCTCCTGATACTCTTCCATGCTCGCATCCCAGTCACTCATGCCCCGAGCCGCTAACTCCCTGGCGTCCAACTCAGGGTTGCAGTACATGGGCCAGTTCCATCCCCCTTCGACGGCTGAATCACAGCCCAGGATAGGCCCATAGAAGTCGGAGGGGTGTGGGTAGTCTTGTATCCATGCCAGGCCCCCGGACCAGACCATCGGTACTTTGCCAGGAGTGCCAGCGTCGTTGATCACGGTGCTGGGGGACAGAGTTCGGACCTCAAGATCGATTCCGATCTGGTTGAGATCGTTCTGGATGGATTCGCACAGCTTGGGCTCCGGGTCCACCGAGATGCACTCGATGAACGTGCTGAACCCGTCAGGATAGCCCGCCTCGGCAAGCAAAGTCTCGGCTCCCTCGGGGTCGTAGTCGTAGCCTTTGGCGTCCGGATCGTAACCCGGCATCAAGGGGGGCAGCATCCCAACGGCCGGTACGCCACGGCCATTGAGCAACTGCACGATCCGCTCCTTATCGATGGCCATGTTGACCGCACGGCGCACTCGAACATCATCGAAGGGGGCTAACTGCGTGTTCAGGGCGATGTACCCGGTGTGCGCCCGCACTGCGTGCACGATCCGATTCTCCCACGTGGGGTCCTCGGTGAGACGCACGAACTCGCCAGGCGGGATGCCATCGCCCAAGAAGTCTACCTCGCCCTTCTCTAGCCTGAGCAGTGCAACCTCAGGACCCACGCCGATTTGCACTTCGACGCCGTCCAGATAGGGTAGTTCGGGACGGAAGTACTCCTCATTCCGCACGAAAGTCAGGCTCTGCCCAGGTACCCATTCCTGAAAGACAAAGGGGCCTGTACCCATAGGGTGGTGACCGAAGTCTTCACCCCATTTCTCAACCTCTTCCTTGGGTACGATGAAGGAGAAGTTCAAGGCAATCACGTTGAGGAAACTGGCATCAGCCTGGGTTAGGGTGAAGCGAATGGTGTAGTCATCCAGCACCTCGATGCCTTCGACCGAGTCGGCCTCACCATTGGCGAATTCCTCAGACCCCTTGATGGTGAAGTAGAAGCTCTGACCAGGACTCATGGTCTCTGGATCGATGACGCGCGTTATGGTGTAGGCTACGTCATCTGCGGTGAGCTCGCGGCCGTTATGGAACTTGACACCCTCGCGAAGCGTGAAGGTATAGACAGTGCCGTCAGCGCTCACCTCAGGCATCTCGGCAATGTGGGGAATCATGTTCATGTCCACGTCGTAGTCCAGCAGGGCGTCATAGATCCACTTCTCCATCCCCCAGTTATCCCAATCGTAGCCGGTGGCAGGGTCCAAAGTTGCCATGTCGTTCGAATACGTGAGGATCATGGTGCCGCCATACTGGGGAACTTCAGCGGCGGGGGGTTCCGGCGGCGAAGTTGGGGCGGCGCCCCCCTCGGGCGCCTGCGCCCCGCAAGACACCGCCAGCAAGCTGGCCAGCAGTATCACCGCGGCGAACAAACTCAGCTTTTTCACTTTTTGCCTCCTTGCAGGCACAACGCTCACGACGCTACACGTTGCTCATGAACGATTCACCAGTCTCCTAATTGGTTCCTTCCACCTCCTTCCAGGCCTAATGACGGCCCCCAACGTTATCGCCGGACAAGCCAATCAGTCCATGATCAGCTCTGCCCTTCTAGCAATCACGCGTGACAACGGCTTGCGGCTGTCTGCCACCGCTCAGCAGAGGTCCCAAAGAGACTGCGGCAGGGCGCCCACTGGTTCAAAGGATTGGCCGTGCATAGCGCCTGGCTGCATCGCTCTTCAATGCCGTTCGTCAGCCACCCCATTTTCAAACTCCCTCAGTGGCCCTATCACCCCTCAAGGTGAAAGATCGCAAAGGTCTGGGCTAGCTCGTAGCCGCGTCTTATGCTAAGGCAAGTCAACCTGTGTGTCAAGAAGACGCCCTGCTTACGCCAGGAAATCCTTGCGGGTTGGTCACTAAGATGGGGGATAAGTCGGCTGCTTCTCTGGAATCGAGGCTATCGCTCTGGCCAACGATGATCTCCTCCAGAGTCCGTTTCGGCACGTGGTGTACACCCTCCGCGTCCCGCCAGTACCGGACGTCCCCACCGGGCTCCAGTATCTCCAGCACCACCTTCTCCTTGGGCTTGCCCAGGGCCAGGACGAACAGTATCTCATATCGGTCGGCTATACCCAGATCTTCACGGAGCCCGTCTCTGTTGATGGCGGCGAGAATGCAGCCACCGAGGCCCTTCTCTCTGGCGCCCAGCAGGATGTTCTGAGCGGCGATGCCCTGGTCGAAGGTAAAGGACTTCCTTATCTCCGTGTCGCCGAGAACGATGATGTGCGCCGACGGCCTCTCCCCCTCCGAGGGTCCGGGCCAATCCTTGAGGTAAGCAGCCCAGGTAAGGTGAGGGAAGATGAGGGAGTTCTTCTCGGGTTCCCACGAGAGCAGGTACTTCAGCGGTTGGGCATTGTGCCCCGAAGCGGCAAGCCTGGCCAGATCCACGAGCTCTCTCAGTGTCGCCTCGTCTAGGGCATGGTCCTCGTAGAATCGCCGATAGCTCCTGCACGTCCGCACCAACTCCTTGAGCATCCCTGCCTCCTCTATCATCGATTCCCGCGAGCGGAACCACCATGGATTCGGCATCATGTTAGGTCAGGTGCTGTGTTTGGTCAAACCGCGAAGCGCCTCGGCCCTTGCAGTTGCGGTCACGGCTGTACGAGCCGTTGGCCGGGCGTGTCGGTCCGTACGCCGCGCGATCAAGAATGGCAGGCGCCAGCATAGCTACCACCGGTGGCGACAGCCAGAACAGGCGCTCCGTCACTCAGTTGCTGCTGGCAGAGCGCTTTGCAGTGCCGGACGGTGCATGGTACGATCACTATGGCCATTCTGCGGACAGAGTATCGACGCGACCTCCACCGACGGCGCAGCACCGTCCCTGGCTGTCCAGCCAGGCAGGCAGATCCTGCCCTGACCAGGGCCGCGCCGTGACTGGACCCTGTTTTGACATCTGCCGTCAGTACGTCAGGTCTTAGGAAGGACGATATGTACTCCCAAGCCGTGGTCACGGACAACGCACTAGAGTCAGTCTGGAATGAGTTCAGCGATCAGTTGCGCTCCTTCATCCGCTCTCGAGTACCCGACGAACAGACTACGGAGGACATCCTACAGGACGTCTTTCTCCGCATCCACGCCAACATGGGCACGCTGAAGGACCTGAGCAAACTCCAAGGCTGGATCTACCAGATCACCCGCAATGCCATCATTGACTACTACCGGACTCAGCGGCCGACCAGCGAGTTGCCCGAGAACTTGGTGTCTGGGGACTACGCCCACGAAGAGGACCTCATCGCTAGCCTGGCGGCCGACGTGCGGGAGATGGCGGAGTCCCTGCCCGAGCCCTACCGAGAGGCCTTTGTCCTCACCGCGTACGAAGGCCTCAGTCAGAAGCAACTGGCGGAGCGGCTCGGCCTCTCCTACACGGGCGCCAAATCAAGGGTTCAGCGGGCACGGCAGAAGGTCAGGGACATGCTGATGATCTGCTGCCACTTCGAGTTTGACCGTCGGGGCATGGTCATAGACTACCACCAGCCCCACTGTTGTTGCTGCGCCCTGGGGCAAGAATCGAACTGATCTCCGCGCGCCGGACCCCTCTCCCCTGACTTTCCACACCAGGTGGCCCCCATCCTGCGTCTTTTTCGCCGGACCTTCGTCTATCAGGATGAGACAGATCAAGGAGGTAAGAGCGATGAGTTTCATCCTGAGTCTGAGCATCGACACACTGGTGAAGGTCTGGCACACTCTGCTGGGAAACTGGCCCTATCTGGTGGTGAGCGCCCTCGTCGCGGCGCTGCTGACCGTCTACATGGACTTGGACCGCATTTCCACCTTCCTGAGACGATACCGCCGGGCCGGCGTGGTAGCAACCACTGCGGCTGCCGTCGGAACGCCTCTCTGTTCGTGCGGGACCATGGCTGTCATCCTGGGCATGATGGCCGGCATGATGCCCTGGGCACCTATCGTAGCCTTCCTGGTGTCCTCACCCCTCACCTCTCCGCAAGAGCTGATCTACAGTGCCGGACTGTTCGGCTGGCCCTTTGCACTCACCTTCTTCGCGGCGTCCATCGTGCTTGGGCTGGCCGGCGGTCTGATGGCCTTACTCATCGAGAGCCGCGGCTTGCTCGCCAACCAGGCACGCTTTGTCACGGAGTGCTGCGCTGAGGCCACCAACAGAGCGGCTTCCAAGGGTGGTCCCTTGGCGGTCTTGACAGCGACCTTCCACGCTGGGCGACGTCTGCTGGTTCTGTTTGTGGTGTTCGCCTTCGTCGGATACTTCCTGAATGGGCTGATCCCAGCGCACTGGGTACCAACCCTCTTCGGCGGTGGAGAGGTGTACAGCGTGCCCCTGGCAGCCACACTGGCGCTGCCCTTCTACGTCAACACCGAGGCCTCCCTGCCTCTGGTTCGGGCTTTGCTCGATGGTGGGATGAGCCAGGGTGCGCCGGTCGCATTCCTGATCACCGGCGCGGGCACTTCCTTTGGCGCCCTGACGGGCGCGCTGACCGTGGCTCGCTGGCGGGTGGTCGGGTTGGTTATTGCCACGCTGTGGGTCGGCGCGATATGTTTCGGTTTCGCCTATGATGGCCTGCTGGCGGCGGGGCTTCCGTAGTCCAGGGGTGACTGCCACCAAGAACGAAGGATGTCCTGGTGGTAGGGGCGACCCGGCGGGTCGTCCCTATGAGGCCGGTTGGGATGCGGTGCAAGCTGTCAGCCTATGGTAGGGCCGGCCGAATCTACGCCACTTGACAAGACACAGACATTTGAGGCGGTCAAGTCACGGACTCCTCAGGAGCCCCGGCCAGGCGGAGCACCCTGAACAGCCAGGGCGCGCCTAGGGTGCCCCACGCCCCCAACAGCACGAAGTAGGAGAAGCGAAAAGCCAGAGATGGCCATGGGCCTTCCGCGAGAGGTACGACCTCCAGTGCCACATAGAGCGGCACCACCACCGCCGCACCCACGACAAAGCGCAGGAAACGCTGCCACATGGGACCGGCAGGACTGAAAGGTACGTACCGGCGCGACAGGGCAAACCCCACACCCGCCCCCGCCAGTGTTCCCATGGCGGTGGCCACGCTCTTGCTGGGGGACGTCACAAAGAGGACCAGGGGCACGCCACCCGCCAACAGTATCTGCCAGTGTAACCCCAGCTCCGCCAGCCGCCGCTCCAGGCCCCCCTGCACAGCCAGGTACAGGGCCAACGACAGACCCCCAATGGCCCAACCGGCGACAATGTCTTGAGGGAAGTGCACACCGAGATAGACACGAGAGAAACCGACCAGCGCCGCCAGTAAGACCACCAGAACCCACAGCCATGGTCTGCGTGCCCAGGCCGCGATGGCCCCCCAGAACACCACGACGAACTGCGCGTGGCCACTGGGTAGCCCATAGCCCTCGAACCAGGCCAGCTGCAAACTGGGGTCGAAATCGCTGGGGCGTGGTTGGTGGAACAGGTCCTTCAGCACAATGTTGAGTTGGCTCGACAGGAGAAGGAAGATGCCTACTCTCGCGCCCAGGCGCACGTCCACGCACCACAGCAGCAAGGGCAGGATGAGCACGTAGAATTGGGGCTGGCCCAGAAAGGTAAAGGCACCAAAGAACAGGTGCAGGGCAGGATGAATCTGCTGCAGAGCAGCGATGAAATCGAGACTCCAACTGGTCAGAGGGTCCACGTGATCCCTTCCCTGATAGGGGAGACGGAGCGGTGATCTGGGGTCTAGGCCCTGCTTCGGACTGGACTATACTCCATGGCAATCGCCTTCACAATGTTCAACTTGCCTCCCACGCGCAGTCAAGGCTGCCCAGGGCCCAGCCTCGACAACGTCTCAACACCGGTGGTACAATACCGCTCAGACACCTTGGAAACCACGAACCAGTCCATGAAGCCTCGGGCCAACTGGTGAATGATCGTGAGCCAGGGGCGACAACTGACTGACTCTCGGCGATGACGTCCGCTCTTGTTGTGTTCTGGAGGTCTTACCATGCAGCCATTCGAGAAACTCGGAGCCTTCTACCTCGGCAAGGAATACGACCTGGCCAAGGGCCAAATCCTCGATACCTTGGTGATGTACGACGCGCGGGACCTGACCACCCACGCCGTGTGCGTGGGCATGACCGGCTCAGGGAAGACCGGGTTGTGCATCGACCTGCTGGAAGAGGCGGCCATCGACAGCGTCCCCGCCATCCTCATCGATCCCAAGGGCGACTTGACCAACATGCTGCTCACCTTCCCCGAGTTGCGTCCGGAGGACTTCGAGCCATGGGTCAATGTAGACGACGCCAGGCGCAAGGAGATGAGCGTCGAGGAGTATGCCAAGTCCACCGCCGAGAGCTGGAAGAAGGGCCTCGCCGACTGGGGGGAGGGACCAGAGCGTATCCGCATGCTGAAGGAAAGCGCGGATTTCTCCATCTATACCCCTGGCTCTGACGCCGGCCTGCCGGTCTCCATCCTGGCCACCCTCGCAGCTCCCGGCTTGAGTTGGGACGAGGAACAGGAACTGCTCCGCGAGCAGATCCAGGGCACCGTCAGCGCCCTGCTGGGCCTGGCGGGGGTCGAGGCCGACCCGATACAGAGCCGTGAGCACATCCTCCTCTCCAACATCTTCGAGCACTTCTGGCGTCGGGGAGAGGACCTGGACCTCACGCGGCTGATAACCGCCATCCAGTCACCCCCGGTGCGACAGATAGGGGTCTTCGACGTAGATACCTTCTTCCCCGAGAAGGAGCGCTTTGGCCTGGCTATGTCGCTAAACAACATCATCGCCGCCCCTGGGTTCCAGTCCTGGCTTGAGGGAGAACCTCTGGACCCTTCGAGCCTTCTCTACACTCCTGAAGGCAAGCCGCGACACAGCATCTTCTACATTGCCCATCTCAGTGACGCGGAGCGGATGTTCTTCGTCACTCTGCTCCTGGAGCAGGTGGTGACCTGGGTTCGCCAGCAGTCTGGGACCACCAGCCTGCGAGCCCTGCTCTATTTCGATGAGGTCTTCGGCTTCTTCCCTCCGGTGGCAGAGCCGCCATCGAAGCGCCCTCTGCTGACCCTGCTCAAGCAGGCGCGCGCCGTCGGATTTGGGGTGGTGCTCACCACACAGAACCCGGTGGATCTGGACTATAAGGGGCTGACCAACGCCGGCACCTGGTTCATCGGTACACTACAGACAGAGCGGGACAAGATGCGCGTGCTCGACGGGCTGGAGTCGGCCAGCGCGGAGGCCGGAGGCGCCCTCAAGCGCAAGGAACTGGACCGCATCATCTCCGCCCTTCGTTCGCGCGTCTTTCTCCTCCACAATGTCCACCAAGATCGCCCGGTTATCTTCCAGACGCGATGGGCCATGAGTTACCTGCGCGGCCCCCTCACCCGGACCCAGGTGCGCGATCTGATGGCAACCAGGAGAAAGGCAGCCGTGCCCAGCGTCTCCGAAGCAGGGGGCCGCCCTTCAGTACGTGAGGGTGCAGCGGCCGCCGCGGCGGACACCAAAGTGCTTGAAGGTTACAGCAGCTCCCCACCTTCGGTATCCCCGGACATGTCTCAGGTCTTCCTCCCCCTCCGTCTCCGCGAGAAAGACGCCGTCTCTGCGCTGAGCAAAGAGCTCGGCCAGGCGGTGGAGGCGACCGAGACCACCGTCGTTTGCGAACCACATCTCCTGGCCCTGGGCGCAGTGAGCTTCGTCGATCGCAAGCGCAACGTGGACCAGGAAAAGGCCGTGGGCCTCCTGGTACGACCAGAGGATCTGGGTGCGACCTCCGCCTGGGAAGAGGCCGCAGCGGTTGAACTGGACTCCAGGGACCTGGAGAACGAGCCAGAGGCCGAGGCACTGTTCGGGACAGTCCCTTCACAACTCAGCACCGCCTCGAAGCTCAAAGCCCTGGAGAAGGTTTTCGGGAACCACCTTTTCGATAGCGAGCAACTCGATCTGCCCTATAGCTCGGCGCTGAACCTCTACGGTGAGCCGGGAGAGTCCGAAAAGGACTTCGCGGTGCGGGCGCAGCAGGCCGCTCGCGAACAGCGAGACGCAGAGGTGGACGAACTGCGGGACAAGTACCAGAAAAACCTGGACCGGTTAGAAGAGCGCCTGTCCAGGGAGGAACAAGAACTGGCCGGGGATCGGGCAGAGTACGAAGGGCGCAAGAGCGAAGAATTGCTCTCTGCTGGGGAAACCGTAGTCGGAATGTTGGGCATCTTTGGCAGACGGTCGTCCAGGAGCCTCTCCACCGCCGCCCGCAAGCGCAGGATGACCACCCAGGCCCGGGGCGACGTCCAGGAGTCAGAGGAACAGATCAAGCGCCTGGGAGAAGAGATCAAGCAGATGACCCAGGAGCTGGAGAGAGAAGCCCAGGCGATGGCGGACAAGTGGGAGGACGCCGCCGGCGAGATCGAGACTTACACAGTCAAGCCCCGCCGCAGCGACATCAAGGTCGAACTCGTGACTCTCGCCTGGGCACCATACTGGGAGATCAGCTACCGATCTGCGCCGGGCGAGGTCGCCCACGAGCGCGTGCCCGCCTTTTAAGTGAACCTCCCGAAGGTACAGAACAATCGGGAGGTGCAGTGCTGCTCACGCGGTATCCTATCCTGGCTTACGCCACTGTCCAACTGCCTCTCCCATACCTCAGCCACCAAGCGCATCAGTAATCGCTCCGGGTATCTTCCCCGTTGTTCAAGAACGTGTTGCCCTCGATGTTGGGGTTGCCTGGTGGGGAGATGAAATGGATGCCCTGACCACAACCTTCGATGGTATTGTTGACGATCTGGGGGGATCCGCCATCTATCGTAATCCCTGCATGACGTGGGTTCGGACCCAGGTTGTTGTTCCGGATCACTGGCGAGCTCTGATGCATATCGATCAACTCGTGGCCGGCGTGCGAGATGGTGTTGTGCTCGACCACCACCGAGCTGTTGGCGCAAACTGCGCACTCACCCACATGCCGCAGGATACAATGGCTGATCACGGTTCCGTGGCCAGGATCAAAGGCGCGGTAGTACTCCACCGTGCAGTAGGACAGAATGCCGTGAGCCATGCCCAAGTGATTCCAATCGTAGACTCCTGGAGTCGGACTGTCGGAGGTGACGGTAATCATCTGCTCCGGCGTGCCCACCGCGTGCAACGTGCCGTTGACGATAATGGAGATGTGATGGGCTTCGTCCCTGTAGGGCTCGCCGAGATGAACCCCGCCCTCACAGGTATCTTCGGTTTTGACACCTTGCTTCAGGTCGAAGGGCCAGTCCATCAGGTTCTCCACATCCTGATTCGCGGCAACGCGGACCACAGTCCCTGGTTCGATGGTCAGAGTAGCACCCTCCTCCACAATCACGTCGCCGATGACGTGGATCTCTCCTCTCCAGATCTCATCCCACGTGATGCGACCATGTGTAGTTTGGTTGACGATGGGAGCGGGAGTCGGGCTGGACGCTGGTGCAGACGTCGGTGGGACGGGCGTAGGTGTGGGGGCGACCTGCGTGGCGGTGGCCACAGGCGGTGCGCTGGTCGGAGCTGGCCCAGGACCGCTCTCCACCTGGACGACGACCCTTTCCTCGTGAGGACCGCCGGGGGCGCCAACCACGAGCTCATACATGGTGGTTTCCTCGGGGCACACACGTTCGCTGCCCGAGGAACCAACTTGCTCGCCGTCTAAGAACACGGGGTACCCCTCAGCGCCCTGCACCTCCCACTCCAGGTAGGTGCACTCGCCACGCTCGATGACGTCCTTCCTGGCCGCGAACTCTATCTCCGGCTCGGCTCCCGGGATGGGCAACAAGTCACAGCCCATGGCTCCCAATACGATAAGGATCACGACGCCGGCGAACACGCTGACTGGTCTCTTTCCTCTCACCTTCTCCGCTCTCCGCCCATCAGGCATCTAGTGGGCACGCCCACTTGTGTCTGCGACTGAGATCATCTGCCAAGCGAGTTGGTCCGTGCCGGTGCCCCACGCCTGACAATCACCTAGTGGGTTCCAGTGGCTGGTTCTCGAACTCCCGCCTGACCGCTCCCGCGCTGCCAGTTAGCGGTCTCCCGGTGTTGCCTTAGCACCCGGCCCTATAGCTACTGGGGCGTGCAGCAATAGGCCTGTCCCACCACCGGGGAGTCCAGCGGATCATACGATCCCTGGCGATCGAGATCCATCCCAGCGAGATAGCTACCGCCTGAACACCACGTGTGCAGCTGATGACTGTCGATCCCTGCTCTCTCCACACCTACCCACGAGCACTCCCCCCAGTGACTGGATGCCGCCGGGGCCCTCGGACAGCACCGCGCCTGCCCCACCACCGGCGAGTCCAGCGGGTCATAGGCTCCCTGACGGTCAAGGTCCAGGCTGACGATATATTGCCCCTCAGGACACCATGGCACCGCCTGGTGGCTGTTGATCCCTGCGGTCTCCACACCCACCCAGGAGCACGGACCCCAGGCCACCATAGGGCTCCCTCTAGAGTACACGTTGCATTCCGCCTGTCCCACCACCGGTGAGTCCAGCGGGTCGTAGGCCCCCTGCCGATCGAGATCGAGGCCCACCAGAAAGAACCCGTTCGGGCACCATTCTCCCGGCTGGTGACTGTTGATCCCCGCGGTCTCCACCCCGACTGTTATGGAAAGGTCAAAGTCGATAATGACCGGCGTGGCAGTGGGGGTGGACGTCGGCGATGGCGACGGAGTGGCTGTGGCGGCAGCAGGAGGGGGCGGAGGGGGCGGCGTGGAAGTGGCGGCAGCGGGTGGTGAGGGAGGCCGTGTGGCAGTAGCGGCAGGAGGTGGGGCGGGCGCAGTCGCCGTGGCCACGGCAGACGGTGGCCCAGCAGTCGCCGCAGGTGGTGGCGGAGCGCTGGTTGGCGCTGGTCCGGAACCGCTCCCAACCTGGATGACCACCCTCTCCACATAGGGACCGCCGGGAGCACCAATCACCAGTTCATACGTCGTAGTTTCCTCAGGGCACACAGATTTAACGCCCGAGGCATCAACCTGCTCACCGCCTAAGAATACCGGGTAGTCCTCAGCGCCCTGCACTTCCCACTCCAGGTAGGTGCACTCCCCACGCTCGATGCTCTCCTCCCTGGCCCGGAACTCTATCTCCGGCTCGGCCCCCGGGATGGGCAACACGTTACAGCCAAGGGCTCCCGCCAGGGCCACGATCAACGTGGGAAAAAGCAGATTGAACGGCCTGCGTCCTCTCATCTTCCTTCTCCTCTTCTTGGAAAACCACCGAAAGCCCTCAACCTCCACACGGCGCAGAAGCCAGAGAAATCACCAGCAGAACTCGTGAGATGAGCCCTTTCATCTTTCTAGTTCGCCATTATGCTCCGCCTGCTTGCTCACGCTCGCCGCTACTGCCCGACGACAATCTGCAGCGAGAAATCGAACGTTCCAGAGTATTCGTCGGCCACGCCGTCCCCATCAGAATCGCCCCCGTCGGTAACGGGCCGCTGTAGCCGCATCTCGCTCTCAACTTGGTGCGTCCCCGGGCCGAGAACGCCCACCGGATATAGCCACAGAGTGCGGTAGTCCGTATCTCCATCCTCGTCGGAGTCCCTGTCCTCCTCGACCTCGCTCCAGTAGTCCCCCGTGTTCTCCAAGGGCTGCCCATCCAAAGTGACCGCCAACTCCACGGACCCCAGGAAATCGGCAATCTGTTCGGCGGTGTCTGTTGCCCAGCCAAGTCTCAGAACGATGGGCGTATTGGCGGCCACCGATCTGTCTCCTCTGTTGAGGGATACCTCCACGGGCGGGCCCGATTCGCCGGTTGGCGCGGCGGTGGTAGGAGCTGGGGCAGGGCCGCTCTCCACCTGAACAACGACGCTTTCCTCATAAGGCCCACCGGGAGCGCCAACCACGAGCTCATACTTCGTGGTTTCCCCGGGGCACACGGATTCACTGCCCGAGGCACCAACCTGCTCGCCGTCCAAGAACACCTGGTACTCCTCAGCGCCCTGTACCTCCCACTCCAGGTAGGTGCACTCCCCGCGTTCGATGACGTCATCCCTGGCCCGGAACTCCATCTCCGGCTCGGCCCCGGGGACGGGCAACAGGTTGCACCCTAGGGCTCCCACCAAGGTCACGATCAACGTGGCAAGAAGCAGATTGAACGGCCTGCGTCCTCTCATCTTCTCCTCCTTTGAATAGAAAAACCTCCCGAAGGCTCTCAACCCTCGGGAGGTTCGGGCTCTAGCCCTGGCTGGCCAGTTCAAACGTCCCCAGATCCACCTCGGCCGGGTCTTCGTCATCGAAGTGGAGCCAGTCGTTCTCATACTGCGGCTGGTATCCCTCGGCGCCCAAGACCACGCCGAAGCTCTCGCCGCGAGGTATCGGCCGGTCCAGCACGAACGTTCCTTCCCGGTCCGTCTCCGCGATGACGTAGGTCTGCTCCTCGAGGAAGTCCTGCAGGAACTCCTCCACCGTCACGTCTGGTTGGAGCACCACGAAGAGCGCCCCTTCTATGCCCCGGCCGGTATCGGCAGAGACGATGGTTCCTCTCACCGTCACTCCCTCATCATCATCGTCTGCTGGACCCGGCAGCGTGACAGGTAGATCCTCATCCCCGTCGAACAGCGCCACCAGGGAGTAGGGGTCTGAGACGCTGTAACCGCCGTAGGTGTTGATGGCAATGTAGTAGGTGCCGGTTGTCCTTGGCTGATACTCGATACGCTCGCTCTCGGTGGTCCCCCAGGAGTAGTCCAGGATCTCGCCGGCGGAGTCAACCAGGTACAGATCGTAGTCGGACCTCCAGTTGATGTTTCTCAGCTCTACGATGATGGGGTCTGTCGTCTCCACATCGACGTAGTAGACATCAACGTCTTCATCAGAGCTAATGTAAGCTTGGTACAGCTTCCCGGAGTCCAGGGGGCCCGAAGCCGAATCGACGGTTTCGTTTGGCTCGTAGGAGTCCACATCCTCCGCGGGTTCCTGCTCCTCGGTCAGATACGTCAGCAGGTTGACGGGCCGCAACTCGTTCAGTTGACCCACTGAGACCGGCGTGTCGTTCTCGTCGATGACGCCGTCGCCGTTCGTGTCCACGATCGTTCGGGCCTCGGCCGTCCCCAACTGGGTGGGGACCCCGATGAGCTCCCCGTCGTCGTTGACTCCCGTCCCGCCGCTGTTGCCTCCGGCAATGGTCGTGTCGGTGCGAATCCAGGTACGAATCAGCTCACCACTTGCCTGCTCCGTGGACTCAAACCCGCTTACCCGACCGCTGGTAAAGGTGATGTATCCCTCGCCGATAGTGGGATAGCCGAAGATGTAGAGGTCGTCGCCCAGATGCACTTCATCCGAGTCACCCAACGTGACAGGAGTGAGATTCAGGTCTTCGGCATCCACAGGCTTGCCATCGAGGTCCCTCGTGATCTGGAGGAGGGCCAGATCGATTTGCTGATCGTAGGCCACCACCTCGGCAAAGTACATGGGCGTGGGCGGCCGGTCCTCCCTGGTGGTGCCGGCGATGACCAGGGCGTCCATCGGTCCTCCGTCCAGCCCCACCTCATCGAACATGTCCGTGGCTACATGGGCGTTGGTCAACACCAGCCCGTCCTCGGAAATGATGGTCCCGGAACCACCCCAGACGGGCACCAGCTCGCCCGCGTCAAGGACCAGAGCGGTGATATCGACCGATCCCTTCATGATCTCCTGACGCTTGGCCAGTGTCAGGCCCTCCTGACCGGCGACGCCAGATACTGTGACCAGAATGGCCACCAGCAAAACCATCAAACAGCCGATCCTGAGCGCGTTTCGCATGCTTGACCCTCCCTAATCAAAGTCCACGCTGCCGAGTATGGAGCGAAAGATCGCTTCGTCGCGGTCAAAATGCTCCGCCAGGGTAGCGAAGGTGAAGACGTAGGCCTCACCTTCATAAGTAACCACGCAATCAACTGCCTGAACCACCGCCGGCATGGCATTCTGAGGAGCACCGGCAGCCTCAGCCACGTAGGCATAGGTCATGGTGCTTGCTGTCTGGCCGTCCACGGTCGCGGGGTCGACGCTCAGGACACGGTACGCGGTCAGCTCCCCCGCCTTGCCGACAGACAATGTGACCAGCAGGTCGTTCTGCGTCAGCGGAAAATCTGGGTTCATTTCCCTCATACTCAACGAGAACGTAGGCTTGAACGCACCCTGCTGGCGGACATCACTCACAGTGAGGAGTGCATTCTTGTCAACCTGGCCCAGCCAGCGGGCGGGATAGCGCAGGCTTACGCTACCATCCTCGCTCGTGAAGGACACCGTCTGCCCAACAACCCAGGCTTTGAGCGCCCAGCCCAGCAACAAGGCCACTATGACCAGAACGACGACCAACAGCTCATCCAGCCAGCCCTTCAACGCAGTTGCCCTCCGAACGGATGCAGTATCTACCATCCCTCTCTATCCACTCCTCTCTGTGTACTCTGCGCTCTCCGCGTCCTCTGCGGTCGAGACTAGACCGTTCAGGCCTGGGCGAGGCTTGCTTTGTTAGCCCTCCGCATCAGCCAGAACAGAACCCCCAGTATGGCCAGCGCGACCAGGGTAGCCAGGATGAGGCCATTCCACGGATTGAACTGGAGTCCCCTCACGCTGGCCAGATCTCGCAAGAAGACGAACAGGCCGTTCAGCACCGCCGCCAGAGTCACTCCCGCCGGCATCCACCACACTGGCTTACCCTCGAACTTGTCCTGGGCCAGGAAGTAGCCCACGATGCCCGAGAAGCTGGCCTGCGCGAGGGCGGTGACGACGATGCGGATCACGCCCACTGAAAGGTCTACGCCCGCGTTGGACATTACATACTGGATGTTAAGCATGGTGGCGTATCCCAGGCCTGCCGCCGTGCCGTAAATCACCCCATCTATGCGCTCATCGAACTCCTGGCTGCCGAACAGCGTGTAGCGCACGGCGGCGTACTTGAGGAACTCCTGACTGAACCCTACGACCAGTATGCCTCCCACCAACTGTATGACGGCACTCTCGTATAGCCAGTCGGACACCCTGAACAGGTCGTTGACGACCGGGACACCTACGGCCGCCGCCAGAAGCGCCGCCAGTATGAACACGCCGATCACATAGCGCTTGGGCTCGGGCTCCAACCGATCCTGAAGGTAGAAAAAGAGCAACCAGATGAGGGCGGGCACGAGGGCCAGGGCTATGCCTACTGCGAGGAGCAGCCCTCCCTCTAGTGCCGGCCGGGCGAAGGTGTCTACGCCCACAACGAGAAGTATGAACACGATCAGGGCTGTTACCAGTATCCAACCTGAGTGCCAGAAGTGATCCCTTCCGCGCACCACTTTGGCGTAGTGCTCGGTACAGTAGCAGCGTTTGCCGATGGTCCTCCCTTCGCCTGTCAGCGGCACTTGACAGACGCAGCAGACACGTTCGCTCATGCTTCACAGCCTCCCTTCGGCCACTAGTTCGGAGCACTTTCCCCGGTGGTCGTATTATACATTGGCAGACACGCCAAGGTCAAACCGTGACAGCGGGGTCCACCCTTCTGTCCTCGCTCCTCATGATGGCCGGGACGAAGTAGACCGCCACCCCCATCACAGACGTGGCCACACTACTGGAGCCATCGCCCGTCAATTCGCTTCGGATGTCCGCACGGGCAACCGCTGCTGTGTTTCGCTCACCCTAACCATCCAGACCTCGACGGAACTGGAGAGCCAGACGAAGGTTGTCGGTGTCGAACTTGGGTATGTCCAGTTGCTTCATCATATGCAGCGAGCCGGTGTCGTTCACATCCCACGCATGTACTTCAAAGCCTGATGCACGCACGGTGCTCACTACCTCGGAAAACAACTGGGTGGGATGAAGATGTACGGCCCTGGCGCCAGCCAGCCGGCCGGTCTGCACCGCGACGTATGCCACCACGTCCAGCTTCATCCAGTCCTCAGAACGCCGCACGAGCAAGTCGGTCGCCAACCCCGGGCAGCGCCGGCCGATATCCAACAGCAACGCAGGTTCGTAAGACGTAACCTCCATGGTATCCCATAGATGCCGGAAGCGCTGCAATTCGGCGGCAACTATCTCGGACGACTCCGGCTCGGGTCCCTTCAGTTCGATCTCCAGTCCCAGGCGCCCCGCGAAGGCCTCCAGCACCTCACGGAAGGTGGGGATTCTCCGCCCCTCCGGAGACTCGCCTCCCCCCAGCAGTTCTAGCTCCCGCAACTGAGCAAACGTGTGAGCGAAGATGGGTCCGGACGCCTCGGTCTTCCCATCAAGATAGGTGTTGTGAAAGACCACCGGCACCCCATCCTTGCTCAGCCGCACGTCCAGTTCAATGGCATCTGCGCCAAGGTCCACGGCGCGCTCAAACGCGGCCAAGGTATTCTCGGGGACTCCGTCAGCAACTCCACGATGGGCTACTATCTCCAAGTGTCCCACACTATCTCCTCACGTGTCGACTGGCCATGGCCAACCACGGTCGACACTGCGTGAACCCCCCAGCCCTTGCGGTACGAGGTTCGTATGGGTCTGGGTGCTGCCGGCGGGCGAGCTAACCCCGTCCTTGTCATTCTGTCGGGACTGATCTCCTCTGAAACCACGCCGCCAAGTAGTGAACAGCTACGCCCGCCACGAATCCCAGAGCCATATTGACAACCACCGAGACCACCACGGTGACGCACAGCACCGCCAGATCCACCTTCGCTCGAACATCGGTGGCCAACTTGGCCAACTCCACTCCGACCAGCAGGAGCATGGCTCCGATGATGGCAGCGGGAAAGGCCCCGAGGAGCTGGGCGAGGGATACAGCAAGGAACAGACCCATGAAGATCTCGATCAGTCCCTCGATGATGTTCGCCCCTCCGGTTCGGGCACCGAAGTAGTACTGACCCGCCAGACCGCCAGCCCCGTGGCACATGGGCATACCGCCGAAGAAGGGAACCACCAGGTTCATGATACCCGTATTCAGCGAGAGTTGCCGCTCTGTGACCGTCCTCTGTGGCCAGTAGGTCTTGATCAGCGATGAGGTAGAGATGACGGCATTGGTGGCCGTGAGCGGGATTTGTGCGAAACCAGCCAGCAACAGCACCTGCCACACTTCATCGACGCGAAATGATGTCGGGGAGGGAAGATGCAGACCAGGAGCCGGGATCCCTCGCAGCTGGCCCCTCGCGCACATGATGAGCACCCCCAGGACGATCAGAACGATGGCGCCGGGCGCGTAGCGGTTTCGTCGCAGCGCCAGGGCCAGAACGACGGACACTGCCCCCACCGCCCACCACGTGGAGATCATGTCGAAGGCCTTCAGCGCGAGGAGAATACCCAAAGCCACCTGGATCCCCCTCACCACAGCATGGGGCGTGACCCTCGCTATCCAACCCATCACGCCTGTGAGCCCGAAGATTAGCCACACCACGCCCATGGAGAAAGCAGAGGCATAGACCATGGACGGGGACCAGTGCTGCGCGATAGCCACCACGGCGAGGACTTTCATGGGCTCGATGGGCATGGGCAGGCGGTAGAAGAGCCCAGTGCCGATGTTCGCCAGGCCCATCATCAGTAGGAAACCCGCTGGATTGAGGCCACAGACCACAATGTAGCCTATGGCCAGGGGAAAGAGCGTGCCGAAGTCACCCATAGACCCGGCCAACTCTCTCAGATTGAACTCAAAGGTCCCAAACTTCACGGCACGCGCTTCTCACCACGCCTGACCAGCTACCCTCAGCGGTTCCCTTTCTGCCGAAAGCCTTGGCTGTTCCCCACTGGATCACATGGCGTCTGCCGAGATCACCGGTTGAGCATCCACACCGAGTAGTTGAGGATGCCAGCGAAGCTCACCCAGAGGATGTAAGGGATCAGCAGCGCGCCCGCTACCTTCGATATCCTCCAGAAGGTCACGATGTTGATCAGAATGGCGATCCAGAGGAACACGATGGCGATCACCGCCCCGAACAGTGAATACAGTCCGAAGAAGATGATGGTCCACGCCGTGTTGAGCACCAGCTGGATGGCAAAGATGCCCAGAGCAACCCGCACACGGCGCTCATGAAGGCCCTTGCGCCACACCAGAAAAGCGGCAATCCCCATCAGCGTGTACAGTGTGGTCCACACCGGGAAGAACAGCCAGTTGGGCGGTTGAAAGGCTGGCTTCTCCAGGCTGGCATACCAGGTAGGGATGGCCGGCGTGGTGAAGATGGCCCCTAGCCCCCCAGCCAGTTGGCACACGACGATGCTCACTACAAGGCGCAATACCTCCCGTAATCTGCTACTTCCCATGGGACACCTCCTTCGTATCAGTTCCGAGCGATCTCATCGTGTCAGGACTTGCCTACCCACTGAAGCACCCAAGATAGGCACCAGGCCTCGGCAGCGAGCCTCCACCTGACAGCGACTGCCCACAACAGGCCCTGCATGTCAGGTCTCCTCCCAATGAGCGGTGCCACTCTGGAACGAGCCACTGTCCTAAGCGGCTTCCCCGAAGCCGCCCATCATCTGCTGTCATATGTCCAGTGGGGCACAGCCCCCCTCGCCCGCGGACTCCATCATCTTCCTCATCATGCCTGCCATCATGCCAGACATCATCCTAGGTACAGCTTCGGTGGCGACGACCACGATGAGTCCGCCCACGGCGGCACCAAGTAGGCCCACGAGCGCATACTTCAGATTGAATGAAAGATCACCACCCATCTCGGCTCCCTCCTCGCCCTCAGGCAATGATGGCTGTCATGTCCCGTGCATACAATTCGCGAGAGTCCGATAGCATGAAGTAGCGGTGACGCCCACGCTGTTCACGCGGACGCGATCTCTGCAATGAAGTGGCTGTCGGCACGCTATCACTGCCCTACCGCATACAGGTTGCTGCCTGCTCCCACGTAGAGCGTGCCGTCGCTCCCAAGGGCAGGACCGACCAGGATCATCCCTCCGTCTGGAAGGAACAGACGCCAGCGCAAGGTCCCGTCGAGGTTGACGGCGAATAGCTCCCCCTCTCGGGTTCCCACGTAGAGCACGCCTGCGGCATCTATGGTGGCGGGAGAACTGAAGTGAACGCCCTTCTCCCCCTCGGGCTCCGCTGAGAAGGTCCAGGCGACAGTTCCGTCGGGATTGACAGCGTAGAGTTCGTTGCTGCTGGCGGAGAGATAGATCCTCCCCCCAGGGTCCACCGCGGGGGTGGAATCGGCCTGCCCGTCCACCGGGGAGAAGGTCCAGATTTGGGCACCATCCGTAGGGTTCAACGCCTGGTAGTCAGAGGCGCTCCCCAGGTAGATGGTTCCATCGGCCCCAATAGCGACGCTGGAACTGACGGCGCCCAGGGGCGTCTGCCACTTGAGGCTGCCATCGGGATTCAGAGCGTAGAGATTGCCGTTTCGGGCTCCAACGTAGAGCGTGCCATCGGCGCCCAGGGCGGGTGAAAAAGGCAAACGTGATCCCACCTCATAGCGCCACCTCTCGCTCCCGTCTGCGCCCAGGGCCACCACTGACCCACCGCCGGTCTGGGGATTGGTGGCTGCTAGATAGACGGTCCCATCAGGACCCACCACGGGTGAGCTCTCCACGATATGCGACTCGAGATGGTAGCTCCAGACCACACTGTCGTCGCGGTTCAGAGCGTAGAACATCTCTTCCACGGGAGAAGCCACACCCACGTAGATGACGCCTTCCGCGCTCAACGCGGGCACGCCACTCACCTGACCGAAGGGCGCCCGCCACAGCTCCACTCCTTCGGAATCGAGCGCATAGATGTTGCCATCCAGAGAGCCAAAGTAGACGCCTCCATCAGCACCGATAGCCGGAGAGTTGGCAAGGAGACCCACGCGAAACATCCACCTCACGTTGGGAGCGACGGGTCCTTCCGCCGGACTCGCTCCCGTGTGCTGTGCGTTGCCCCCGTACATGGGCCACGGCGCCACTCCCTCCACCGGGGATAACGTGGGGGTGGGGGAAGCCACTGGAGTCGGAGCGGGCCCAGGGGTCGGCACCTCGCCAGGGAGTGCTAGCACCAGGACGCGATGGTGACCGGCGTCTGCCACATACACTCTGCCATCACTGTCCACGGCAACGCCCCAAGGATCGCTCAACTGTCCTTCACCCACCTGCATCACGATTCGCCCCTGATTATCCAAGATGTAGACCACCCTGGCCGCAGCATCGGTGGCGTAGATGTAACCCCGCTGGTCCAGCGTGATGTCCCGCAGCTCACCGATGTCCGTCTCGAAGGCGCGCAGAAAGCTGCCCCCGGGGTCATACTTCACAATCCGTCCATTCTGGGCATCAGCCACGTAGACGTTGCCCTCAAGGTCCAGGGCAATACCTTGAGGCCGAGTCACTGAGTCGGCCGCCTCGCCCACATCGCCGAAGGTGAACAGAAGACCTCTGAGCATACTGAATTTCTGAACCCTGGCGTTGCCGCTGTCCACGACGTACAGATCCCCGGCAGCATCGACGACCAGATCCGCTATCTGGGAGAACTGACTGGGTAGCGAACCGGCTTGCCCAAAGCTCTGCAGGGGATCGCCGCGGCCGTCGAATACGTCTACCCTCTCCGAGGCATCGCTGACGTAGATCCGGCCCCCCTCGTCCAAGGCCACGTATCTCGGCCCCGTGAAGCGGGCGTCCGCTATGGCCATCAGAAAGCCACCCTGCGGATCGAACACCTGCACCCGGCGGTTTCCCCTGTCCGCCACGTAGACGTTACCCTGGGCATCCAGTGCCAGCCCCTGAGGGCTTTGGAACTGGCCTTCCCCGTCCCCGCGCTGGCCGATGACCATCACCACCCCTTCCCCCGGCGGCGGAGCAGCACTGGTGGCAGTGGCCAAGTGCGCCGTATCCGGCGTGGCTGGCAGAGAGCCAGCGGAAGTGGGGGTACCGCCAACGGAGCCACCTCCACAGCCGGCGGCCAGCAGGGCAGCCACTGCCAGAGCGAGGATATCCAGCTTTCCGTTCATGCCGTGACGCATCTTGAGGGTTCTCGGCCTACCGGGGCTCGAGCAGTAGCAGGCCTTCCTTGTTTTGTTCAACCATCTCTCTCGACCAGAGCAGCGGGTGATACTCCACCCCCTGCCAGAGATGGATCATGTCATCGTAGTGCCTGTGAAAGGCCAGCCCCGACTGGCCAGTGGTATGCGTGCTGAGCGAGTTGTCGAAGTTGCTGAGATCCACGATGAGCCGCTGGGAGACGCCATCCGTCGTGGCGTACGGGTCTTCGGGATCGAAACTCGCCGCATTCACCGTGTCCGACGAGCCCCCCACGCGCACCGGCCCTCGATTGAAGATCTTCTCCAGAGGCGCGATGCCCGACTCACCCAGCGGCTGGTGCACAAAGGTCGCACCGTGCAGGCGGCCCCATTCCCAGCTATGAGGTACGTCGCCGAAGCGGTTGCCGAGATAGTCCAGAGCGTCGGCAAAGCTGCGCAGGACGATGTCGTCGCGGTTCTCCCGCTCCGCCGTGGTGACGTCATCAAACCAGGGGTTATCAGCCTGGTGGACCATCTCCTCCAGGGCGAGGTGATGCCACGTCCAACCACCCAGATACTCTTTCAATAGCTCGTCGCCCAGTTCGTCGCCAAAGGTATTCTCCACCAGTTTCAGGTAGAACACCTCAAAGATAGCCGCACCAGTGCTATCGGCATCGCACCTGTAGTCCCAGGCCCGCAGCTCGTTCAGCGCCCGCTCCTGGAGAAAGCCCTCAGGCTCGATTTCCAGGATGTAGGGAGAGAAGATCTCGCCCGGGATGGAATAGGTGTCGCCGTGTATCCGCTGGAAATCCGCTACGTCGAGGATGTCCTTCTCCCCGAGCAGGGCCGTGATGCGCTGCGCCCGGTGACCAAGTGCATAATCATGGGCCAGCACGTAGGGATAGTCGTCGCTGACCACCTTGTTGTTGGAGGTGGCGACAAAATGGGTTGGGGGGTTGAGCACTGTGGGAAGCTCATCAAAGGGGATGTAGCCCTGCCACTCGTATTCTCCCGTCCATCCGGGGACAGGAAGCAGACCGGTGTGCCCCGGGGAACGTATGGGGATCAGACCCGGCGACTGATAGCCGATGTTTCCTTCTGTGTCAGCGTAGACGAAGTTCTGGGAAGGGACAGCCCATAGCTCCAGGGCAGCCCTGAACTCGTCCCAGTTGCTGGCCTGATCGAGAAGGAACAAGGCCTCCACCATCCGATTCGGCTCCAGCGCCGTCCAGTGGAAGGCCACGACCTCTTCCAGATCCTCCACGACCGGGGTGATGATGGGGCCGTGGCGCGTCATCTGCACGCGCTCGACCACGGCATCCTGGCCGGATACCTCGATCACCTCCTCCAGAATCTCCATGTCTACCCACTGCCCCTGATATTCATACTGGTCGGGGTTCGCCGGGTTCACCTTCTCGATGTAGAGGTCCTGCACATCCGGGCCCAGATTGGTCACCCCCCAGGCGATGTGCTCGTTGTGGCCCGCGACGATGCCCGGCACGCCCGGGAAGGAGTACCCCTCGACGTTGAACCCGCCGCCCACCAGATGGACCTCGTACCAGATGGAGGGCATCTGCAGGCCCAAGTGCATGTCGTTGGCCAGGAGGGGCTGCCCCGTGGCTGACTTGCTGCCATCAACCACCCAGTTATTGCTCCCCACGCCCGGGCCACCACTGCCCAGCAAGCCCTCCAGCTCCGCATCCAGGGCCAGGAGTCCCTCCATCTGGAGATCGCTGTAGCCGCCCACCTCTGGCGGCACGATGAGGGGAGCGTCGTCAGGATACGGGGGAGCCAGCTCGGCGGCCCTCTCCTCGCCACCAGCCTCAATGAGCTTGGCGCGCAGCAGTTCCCACTCCCAGTTGCCCCCCAGGTCCCAGGCCATGGCCTTAGCCCAGACGATGCTGTCCGCTGGGGTCCAGGGTGCGGGCTCGAACCCAAGGATGGTGAACTCCAGGGGCAGGCTGCCCCGATGGCCGTCTATGAAAGCGTTGACGCCCGCGGAGTAGGCCTCCAGCATGGTCAGCGCCTCCCCGCTCAGGAGGTCTGTCTCCTCCTCAGCCACGCGCCTCCAGCCCAGGGTCCGTATGAAACGGTCCGTATCCAGGGTGCCCTCCCCCAGCACCTCCGAGAGGGTGCCGCTGCCGACGCGACGGTTGAACTCCATGTGCCAGAGGCGATCCTGAGCGGTCACGTATCCCTGGGCGAAGAAGAGGTCCTCCACGTTCTGGGCGTAGATATGAGGCACGCCCCACCTGTCACGGTAGACCTCTACCGTGGAAGACAGGCCAGCAACCTGCACCGCGCCGTCGATGGTGGGGAAGGTCCGTCGGACGAGCAGGGAGCCGCCCACGAGAACAATAGCCACCACCGCAAGCAGGATGCAGCCAACAACCACACCAAGGAAAACAAGGGCTCTGCGCATCATACCTCCTCTTTCCCTCCCCGCGAAGATGTAGCTCATTCTACCTGCTTTGTTGCGTCTCTGTCAATGGCACAAGAACTGGACTAAATGGCTCCACTTTGTTATAATTATGGTAGTATACGTTTATGATTCTGGAGACACGATGATCAGTTTGAATGGGAACGATATCAGGCGCTTACTGCTGGGGACCCTGCTCATCCTGGCGCTGGTCTCCTGTGCGTCACCATCAACGGAAACAGGCGACGCTACCCGCAGTGCCTCTGCAGAGCAGTCCCCGCCCCCATCCGCGACGGCATCAGCAGATGGTACCCAAGCTGCCCCTATGGAAGAGTCACCGCTTCCATCCGCAATCACATCGGGCGGAGACAGCCAGGCTGTGCCCGTCGGCATAGAGCAGAGACACCCTGCTGACGTGGACAACAGTACCTTGCCCATCACTCCGGTGGAGGAGTTGCATCACACGGGCCGAACGCAGGAATACGACCTCGACACCTATCGCCTGGTGGTGGATGGGCTGGTGGAGAATCCCCTGAGTCTGTCCTACGACGAGGTGCTAAGCTTCCCGCAGGTGACGGAGACCGTGCTGCTCATCTGCCCCGGGTTCTTCTGGGACAACGCCGAGTGGACCGGCACGCCCCTCAGCTTGATCCTGGAAGAGGCAGGGCTCTCGCCTGACGCGTCCACGGTCCGCCTCACGGCGGGAGACGGCTACTCCCAGAACCTATCCCTGGAAGAAGCGATGGCCGATGGGGTGTTCCTGGCCTACGAGGTGAATGGTGGGACCTTGCCTCCCGACCACGGTTATCCCATCAGGCTGGTCGCCCGGCACCAGTTCGGCTCCAGGTGGGTTAAATGGGTGGAGAGGATCGAGGTCTTGGCGTAAAGTCGTCTGGGACTCTGCTCCCAGTACTTCCCCCGATGGGATCCCGCTTGTCCGGCCGGCACCCCCAGCGGGTTGGATGTGGAACAGGCGTGCCAGGTCCCTTGCTGACCTATTAGCTGGTGCCCTGACAGCTCTCTTCCTCCTGAAGCCCCCCGCAGGTCGCAAGACTTGCGGGGGGTTCTTCTTGGATTCGTGCGCTGCACACAGGCGGAGGAATGGATCCCCGCGCGACGGCGAGCAAACTCCTCCGGGACCCGGTGGGGCGATCACACATCTCCCGGGCGATACACGCTCCGAGCCGCGATGAGCCTCGAGCGATGCACATCCAGCACACACGTTGGGCTTGCCTGATTCTGCCCACGCCGCTAGATTGGAAACACAGACCGTCCAGTCGCCTGCACTGAGCAGGTACGTCTCGTCCTGGGCTGGCAAACCGGAGAGCAGCGCGTCATGTCCAAGCGGGTCCTTCTCAGGCTCGGTCTCATCATGAGCGCCTTCGGGGTGTTCTACAGCGGGCTAATGTTCCTGAGGGTCGTGCCAGGCACTCTATCCATCAGGTTCTGGGACGGGGGCCAGGCAGCCACAAACACCGCCGCGGTCCTGGACATCGCCTGCGGGGGTGTGCTCTTTTATCTGGCCGCCAACGTCCTGCTGGGCGTCGATGTCCATCGCCACTTCAGGAACGCTCTTTTCGTTTGCATCGCGGCCATGATCTCCCACTGGATTGGCGGCCTCTATGGCATCAGCGCGCTGATCGGCCTCGTTTGTTGCTACTTCCTCATCAGGGAGTCTGGCTGGCGGACCCTGTGATCAATCCCCCTGTGGGCCGCATCAACGCTGGGGGGATGACCTGTGCCTCTCCGCCGGGCGGGGTCCACAGCACCTCCACTCCACTGGACTCGCCTCCGTGGTACGCGTATCTCAGCCGCACATCGTGCCACCCAGGCCCCAGGTCCACCTCGTCGGCACCACCCCTGGTTCCCTCTCCTCCCACCGCTGCAACTTCGGCGCCATCCAGCCATAGAGTGGCGCTTCCGTTCCAGGGCACAACGTGGAAGCGATAGGAGCCTTTCCCCTCCACCTTCAACTGGCCGCGGCACTCCAAGCTGTACGGTTCTCCTTCCAGCTCGGGGACGAAAGAAGATTGCCAGGTCGCGGGCATCCTCAGGAGTGACAGAATGGGCTGGATGCTCTGATCCACAGGCTCACCCGCCCAGTCAAGACCACGAAACACAGAGACCAGGACTCCGTTGACCTCCCCCCTGGGGCTCAGGAACTCCGCAGCCACCACCTCCCTCTGGCGTCCCGGTGCAGTCCACAGGAGTCTCAGCGAACCTACGTCCTCCATTCCCAGGCACGTCACCCTCAGCACATGCCATCCTTTGACCAGCCGCGTCTCCTCTTTTTCCTCCAGTTCTGATTCGTCAATCCAGATCTGGCATGTGGCCGGCGGCTCCATCTGCAGGACGTAGCTCCCAGCTTCAGGCGCGTAGAGGGTCCCCTTCCACTCAGCGCTGAAAGGGAAAGGCAGGGGCGGCTTCTCCGCTGTCCAGTCAAAGGAGAGTCGGCCCTCCTGCCGCACCACCTCCGGCTCAGCTCGAGTGCCATCACCAGAGTAGTACGACCCAAGCAGCCCCTGCGACCTCCTCACCTCCTCCGCTGCCACGTGGGCAACAACGAAGGTGTATCGATCATACTCTCCCTGGAAGGTCTCTATACGCGCCTCGGGATAGAAGTACCGCACAACCTCTGCCAGGGCCTCCACGTTGTGGGGGGTCACGAAGATGTAGACCAAGTCCTCATCTCCAGGTCTGCGATGGCTGGGGATCACGTCCAGCACATCGATACCTCGCTCCCCCGGCGCCTCCCGCGCCATCCAGGCAAAATCCATACCCGGAGAGTAGTAGGGATAGTTGGCGAACAGATAGACATAGTGGCCTTCGCCGAGGGAAGCGATGTAGTTGGCGACGGCGGAGATCTCCCTGGTGAACTCGATACGCACAGAATCGGCGTCTATCTGTCGGTGGAAGAAGATGTGGTAGTTGGCGTAGCCCGCGAGCATGAGCACGGGTAGCAGGAACAGACAGAAGGCTGCACGGCGGGATGCACCGAAGGCCTGCCGGAAGGTGGCCCAGGCACCTTCCAGGAACACCCCTGCGAAGAGAAACAGCACGGGCATCACTCCCGCGAAGCGGTGGCTGCGCAGGTCCACGGTCAGTAGCCCACCGCCGATGAGGGTGATCAGAAACCAGCTCAGATAGAAGAGATGCCCCTTGCGCCAGAAGCGGAAGAGGCAGTAGCCGAACCCCAGTACAAAGAACACCCCCGTCACGGGGTCCAGCATGGGCAGATCCGGCAGATTGACCGCACCCCAGGCCTCCCCCTGGTAGTTGAAGAACCCCAGCAACCTCACCGCGCGTTCCGCCACGCTGTCCGTGCCGGCAACTCCTTCAGTCCCGAAGACCACCGGCATCACCGAACTGAACCGCTCGCCGAAGGTCAGGTGCGGTTCTCGCCAGATGATGGCGGCAAGGGGCAGCATGATCACGATTGCCGACGCCAGGAAAGACAACCACGGGCTCAAAGTCCCTCTGGACCGACTGGCATCCCCCCCTCTCCGTGCGCGCCACCAGGACCAGGCCTGACCGAGAAAGAGCAGCAGCACGAGGAGGGGGACGATGCGAAATGAGGCGTGGCTATACAATCCCAGGCCCATGGTCAGCCCGGCCAGGGTATAATTCATCATCCCCCCGGTGCGCCTGCCTCGCAGCAAGAGGTAAAAGGTGGCCACCTCGAGAAGCATTGCTGGCGTGGAGGGAAGCGCCAGCCTGCTGAAGGCGATGTGCCATCGGGACACAGCGAAGAGATACGTGGCTGCCAGAGCCACTGGAAAGCGGAAGATCTCTCGCGCCAGCAGGTAGAACACGATGAGCGTCACGAAACCCAGGGTCACGAAGGTCAAGCGCAAGGCCAGGACCGTGGGCCCCAGCAGGAGGAAGGAAACACAGGTGGCGTACACGGAAAACGGGAACTGCCAGGGACGGTAACCGTGGTGAAGGACACCATAGGCGTCCTTGCCGATCTGCGCCTCGTCGTTCCAGGAGATGCCGCCCGGCGGGGGGTAGTAGTCCAGGCGGTACACCCCCAGGAAGAGGCCCAGGGCCAGCACCAGGCCCACTAGGGTGAGCTCCAGCCAATGGTCCTTCAGCGTGCTCAGCGCCGGAAGGCGCCATCGCTCGCGGTGGGCGCAGGCCACGGCCACCAGAGAAAAGCCAGCGGCATACAGCAAGAGGCCGGTGTACAGGCTGTCCCAGCGCACCGCCAGGAGACAGCCAGCAACCCAGGCGGGGAGCGAGGCGACGAGCAAGACCAGCATGCCCTGCCTGTCCCACTTGGAGCGAGGCTGCCGTTCCTGCTGGCCCTCATCCACAGACAGGCGGCGGAAGGCAACCAGGGTCAGCACCACTGCTGCGGCCAGGAGCAGTACCGCCACGTTCTCGTTATGCCGCCTGCTCAGGCAGACCTGACCAAGAGAGGCCAGGACAAACCCGAGGATGGTTAGCACAAAAGGTAACATGCTGCCAACCGTGGAGACAGACCTACGTCCGTCACCTGGAGAGCACGAACTTCTGGATCCTGTGGTTGTAGGTGTCCGCCACGTACACTGAAGCTCGCTGATCGAATCCGATGCCGACGGGCTTGTTGAACTGCCCGTCGAGCGAGCCCTTCTCTCCCCAGATGGTCACCAGCCTTCCATAGACGTCGTACACCAGCACACGGCCCGTCTCAGGATCGGTCAGGTAGAGCAGCCCATCCCCGCCCCAGACGATGTGCGGGCTGTCAAAGGTGTTGGCTGCCGATATGGACCACTCCCGCAGGTATTCGCCTTCTTTGTCGAGGACCCGTATCCTCGCGTTTTCCGTGTCCACGATGTAGAGATTCCCGTCGTTGTCCACCGCTACGTCGGTGGGCTGGTTCAAGACGCTCGGCCCCGATTCAGTCCACCCATAGACCTGAACCACCTCTCCCTCGGGCGAGGCCTTGACCACCACGTTGCCGCCGGTATTGGCGACATAGACGTTCCCGTCCCCGTCCACCTCCACACCACGGGGATCGAACAGACCCCACCCGTCGCCCCAGCGTTCCTCGAGTTGTCCTCCTGAGGAGAAGACGAATACGCTGTCATGCTCCGTGTCCACCACGTATACCCGGCCATCCACGCCCACCGCCACGTCGAAAGGCTCACCCAGTACCGCTTCTCCCCATTCAGCCACGAACTCGCCCGTCTCGTCGAAGACCTGAAGGCGATGGTTTCCCGTGTCCGCCACGTATACCGCGCCTTGCAGGCTGACCGCCACCCCTCGTGGTTCCTCGAACTCGCCTGGACCCTCACCGCGGCTTCCCCAACTGGCAGCGAAGGTGACCTTCCCCACGGCCGGTGCTGGCGGAAGTGGCGTGCTCTCCGGGACAGGACCAGATACCGGCAGAGATGGGATGCTCAGTTCTACCCCGGGTGGGAACAGTTGCTCCTGCGATACGAGGGCTTTGTCACCGCCGGGGGGCGTCCAATAGAGCTCTATCTTGCGCCCTCCCCCATCCTGGAAGTACAGCAGACGGACGTCGTGGAAACCCTCCTCCAGTTGGATCACACCCTCGCTGTACACGTCCCCGTGATGGCCGCCGTTGTCCACCACCAGCTGGTCATCCAGATACAGATAGGAGCCGTCGTCTGATGTGGTGCCGAAGACGTACTGGCCACTCACTGGTACGTAGATCTTCCCCAGCCACTCTATACTGAAAGGTGAAGGAAGCACATCGTTGGGCGCGATAAACGGGTCGAGTTGTTGCACCGCCGCCGGTCCCTCCCAGGCTGTGCCGGCCCTGTACAGGCCCAGTAGACCATGCCCGTAGAGCTCCTTGGCGTACAGCAGGTTAGAGGGGATCACCTCTGTCTTGGCGTCGGGCGTGACCCAGCTCACCCGCAGGCGCCCTTCCCCCTTCTGCACGGTCTCCACTTCGATGGCCTGGAACCCGGCGGGGAGTTGCACGCTCTGCTCCGCGCGGCCGTCCTCCACCTCGAGTGCCACAACGTGCCCCACTCGCAGGGTGGCCCAACCCGAGGCCTCCAGTACAAAGGAATAAGATCCGTACATTGGTACATACAGGGAGCCCCGCCACCTCGCGGACAACGGTGGGGATATGGGGGCACTGTCCCACGAGAAATCCAGTGTCTTGTCCACCCGTTCCACAGCCGCAGGCCCCTCGAACTCCGTTCCCTCGTAGTAGGAAGCCTCCAGCCCCTGAACGCCTGCCACCTCATCCTGGGTCACCTCGTACGTGTGGAACGTGGTGCGCCCATACCGGTCCAGGTGCTCCACATACTTGCCGCCCGGGTAGAGGGAGCTCAACCGGGCGATGAGGGACTCATGGCCCCAGTCCAGAACGTAGATAACGTCGCTCTCGACCTGCCCTCGCAGTGGCACATGGGCATTGAGGTCCAGCACCGTGAAGGGCACCCCGTAGGGGATGAACTTGAGGTCCGAGTGGTTGGCTAAAGAGTGGGAGACGAGGAGCAGGCTGTCCAAACCATGAGCCTTGACGTACTCGCCAGCGGCAGTCTGCGCGGGATCGAAGTCATAGTAGACCGATTCGTTCGTGGCTTGAGCACCAAAGTAGAGACGGAAGTTTCCCACCCCACTGAGAACCACAGCCATGGCCACAGCAAGACCGAGATAGCGACGCCCATTCTTCCTCAGGAGGGGAGCATACGTCGCCCAGGCTCGGTCCCAAAACGCGCTGACCAAGAGGAAGACTGCCGGCACGTTGCCCAATGTCCGCAGCGAGTGAGGGTTAGAATCTGCAAGGGAGAGGATGCCCGGCAGCAACCCCAGCAGGAGCCAGGCCACGGGCAGGAAGTAGCAGTGATGCCGCAGCCGCAGCAGGCTGTAACCCAGGCCCAGACCGAAGAACATGGCCGACAACCCATCAAGCATGGGCTCGTGGGGTAGGTTGTGGCGCGCCCGGGGATCTCCCTCGTCGTTGTACATCAGCAAGCTCTTGCGCACGTTCTCCACCAGCGGCTGGTAGCTTCCCTCTCTCTCGATGTCCAAGAAGACGGAAGCGGCCTCGGCCCGGCGGAGGAAGATCTCGGGCCTCTGCACTCCGAAGAGCGCCAGTGGCGAGAGCGTCATGAAGGTGGCAAGAATGAAGACCAGTAGTCCAGGCAACTGGGCACGGATCCATCCCCTCTGGGAAAACGCCAGATGGAGCAGATACAAACCGATGACCAGTGGGAACACGCGATAGCCCAGATAGGTATGAAACCCCAAGCCGAAGCTCAGTCCCGCGAAGACGTAGTCCAACCGCCGCCCACGCCGGAGGGCCCGCCACAGGAAAAGCGCGGTCAGGGTCTCGAAAAGAGGCACCTGTAGATTGTCCACAAAGCCGCTACGGCTGAAGTGCACGTGCCACCGCGAGACGGCCATCAGCGCCGTCCCTATCAGGGCAGGGGGCACGCCGAACATCTCTCGGGCCAGGAAGTAGAAGGCCACCACCGTGGCCATGCCGACAGCCACATCGAAGGCCCGCAGAACCATCGGTTCCACGCCAAAGACCTTCAGCGCTGCTCCCAGAAGCTGGAAAGGCAGGGTGGCGTTGCCGTACCGCTGCTCGGTGAAGGGCGAGTATGGCCCTTCCAGGAAGCGCAGCGCCCACACGCCATTGTCAGCTTCGTCGAGATAGACACCAGGAGGCATCTCACTCAGGCGATAGGTGCGCATGAAGAGGGCCACCAGCAGGATGACTATGACGATGAGCAACTCGCGCCGCTCGAGTCGCCATGCTGGACGCGCGGAACCAAGCCAGAACCCGGCCACGAACAGGCCCAGGCCCATTAACCAGGCCACAAGGGCCCTATTGCTCGCCGCGTTGACGTAGAGATCCACCAGGCAGAGGCATACGAGGACCGACCCAAGCGCCAGCAGGAGAAGAGAGACCTTGCCCAGTCGTGTTTCTGAGACGGTGGTTCTTGCCTCGCCGTCTCTCCGGGGAGGAACTACCAGCAGGCAGAGACTGGCCAACCCGAAAAGAATGACGCCATCTACTGCCGGGCCTTCCTGCAAGAAGTAGGTCTGGCCCAGATAGGCGAGGACGAGAGCCAGAAGAATAGCTAGAGGAGCTTTGATGTTCACCTTAGCCAACGAGGGTGCGACCACGGAGCAAGACGCCTACCACGCCGCCTCATCCGGGCGATGCAACTCAGCAGGCCTACTCCTCTTCCTTCAGTATCAAGAATTCGCCGCAGCATTCGAAGGTGCAGGGGGCCGCGCACCCGCACGTGTCCGCACCGCACTCCTCGCACTCACTCACGACCTTGAGCTGGAGACCACAGTCCTCACACACGTGGACTTGCCCCAGTTCCATCTAGCGACAGTTGGCCATGTCCATCACCCTCTCTCTGTCATTCGGATGGTTCACACCACCTTGGGCTGGGTATCAGCCACTCATCTCAAACCAGCGAAGAGGTCTGTCTCCAACTCCTCTGGACAGCCGATTGTGGAGCGAGCCAGTTCGAAGGTCTCCTGGTAGAACCAGGGTTCCCGAATCACCTCCTCGGCCGACTCACCAAACGGCGGCTCGTAGCCGACCTGCGACACATGACAACGAAGGCCCGCCAGCTTGGTCTCGGCATAGTCGGCCACATCGATGATGGTTGTGATCTCGTCCCTTGGCCGTCCCACAAGGGCGAAGGGCACACCATCCATCATCACCGCCCTTCGCCCTCCATCCTCGGACATGGCAGCCAGCCGGTCCTCGGACAACACCCGGAAGTAGAGCTTGCTCACCTGGTGAAAATCACGGTTAATGGCAAGTTGACCAGGGAAGCACTCGGGGTCGGATGCCAGATCGAAGGCGATGGTCGCCCAGCGGTGCACCGCGATGTGGTCATAGTGACCGTAGATGCCGTCCGGCCCAAAGGTCACGAGCACCTGGGGCTTCAGTTCTCGAATCAAGCGTACTAGCTTCCCCACTGCCTGTCCTTGGTGAATGATAGGCAGTAGCCCATCTGGATATTCCAGAAATCTGGGTGGGTGGATGCCGTAGATCTCGCAAGCGCAGCGCAGTTCCTGCTCACGAACATAGGGAAGATCGGCCGGGGTGGTGAGTTCGGGCACCGCGATCTCGCCCGCCTCGCCGCGGGTTGCCGTCACCAAGTAGACTTGACAGCCCTGGGAGGCGTACTTGGCCAGCACCCCACCCGTGCCGAAGGCCTCGTCGTCTGGGTGGGCGAAGACGGCCATCAAGGTCAAGCCCTTCGATCTCATTCCAGCCGCCCCACGATGGCCGCGTACTTCTCGTGAATCAGTCGCTCATCAAACTCCCTGAACTCCTTCAGCATCTCGTCCTGTTCCTGCCGGCTGAAGTACTTCATACAGGGAACGAAAAAGCGCTTGTCCTCTTTCTCTATGTGTGCGGGATAGAACTCCACGAGATCCTGCAGAGCACTGACCACGGACCCCAGGGCCTGGCTGTCGCCCTGGACGTGACGTTCCTTGGCCTCCACTAGTGTGGCAGTAGTCTTCCTGCCGTAGACGTGCTCCTCCAACAGCTCGCGCATGGTCCGGCTGTGCTCACCAGATAGCGGCTTCTTGGCCAACTCGCGGAACAGGATATCCTCCTCCTTGCCGTGGTGACACCTGTCGGCATAGGTCCTTGTGAAGTCCACCGCGGTATCGATGAAGTCGCAGTCCAGTTCCTCCCCCTCCTTCAACCTCCCAAGCTCCTCCTCCATCAATGCAATCATGCGCTCGATGAGCCGGTGTTCTTTCATCAGCGGACCGATAGGCATCATTGGGCTAACCTCCAAAGAGTGACGAGTCAGTTGGGGACACAAGCCTCATGAGCAACCACAGATGGAGTCAGGGTCGTGCCATGCGGCAGGTCCCAGGCCACTGGACAAGACCTTGGTGGATCGTACTGCACAGTCCTCACTCTGACACTGTGCGCTTGGGGAACCCACATGCCCCGGGCTGGTGCGGATCTACCCTTCCTCTCCCATTGCCTCCGCTGCCTCACGTTCGCCAAGCTGTCTGTCCAGCATAAGCAGTCCCACAGGCTGTTCCCCAACCCTCTTCAACTGGTCCACCACCTGCCCGGCGCTCTCTTCCTCTTCCACCTGCTCCGTAACGAACCACTGCAACTCCATCTGCGTCGCGTAGTCCTTCTCGGTGAGGGCAAGCTCATACAAGCGGTTGATCATCCCCGTGACCTTCCGCTCGTGCTCCAGAACCTGCTCGAACATCTCCAGGGGTGACTTCCAGATGGGGGGAGGCATCTCGATGGCCTTGAGCACGACGCGGCCGCCTCTCGCGTTCACGTAATCGAAGAAGTGCATCGCGTGCCCCACTTCTTCCTGCGCCTGAGCCCGCATCCAGTCGGCAAAACCTGGCAGGCTCTCGGCCTCGCAGTAGGCCGACATGGACAGGTACAGATACGAGGAATACAACTCCTTGTTGATCTGTTCGTTGATCGCATCCTCAAGCTTCTTGCCTAGCATCGCCATATCTCTCCTCTCGCCACCGGTATCCCTCTGTGGTCAATATATCACACTCAGTTCGCTCCGACAACGGCTGTTTCAATTGCGACACGTCATTCCTCGCAGCTTCGGAACCGCTACACACCGCATGCCCAGCTGCTCTGGCCAAGAGCCCAGCCGCCCCAGTGGAGGGAGCCCCGCTTCGCTGAGCCTTACTTCCCCTCCCGGGATCTTCTGCGCTCTAGTCGCTCGTCGAGCTTGAGCACACTCTCCGCCCCCAGAATCAAGCCCACCAGCGCCGCCGTGACTGTCCCCAGCAGGTACATGCCGGCCCCGATGGCCACTCCTATGGACCCCACCGCCCATATGCCAGCGGCTGTGGTCAGACCCTCGATCCTTTCACCCTCCTTCTTCAGAATCATGCCCGCCCCCAGGAATCCGATACCTGTGACCACCCCAGCGGCGACCCGGGCTGTGTCGCCTCCTGGAAAGGCCCTGGCCGAAATCAAGGCAAAAGCCGCCGCCCCGAGGCAGACGAGGGCGTGCGTGCGCTCGCCCGCCGCCTGTCCCCTAAATTCCCTCTCCAGCCCGATGAGAAAGCCTAGCAAGGCCGCCAGAACCAGCCGGCCCACCAACTCCATGTCAGATACCGGTTCCACTCTCTTCTCCTCCATCTCGTCAGGCGATGGTCGAGGACCTACGCTGATTCTATCACAGGTGCGTGATGAGGCAGTAGTCCCTGGCTTTCGAGGCCCATCATGACGCACCTGGCCCGAGCGTTGCCTCAATGCGCGAGGGGTGGTAGAATCCGGAAGTATGCGCGCGATAAGTGGAAACAGCGATCGCGGCAGGAGCTAGATACAGCACTGGGTCCTCTTGGTCGGCTCGATAATTCGTGTGCGCGAGCTCCCATAGCCGCCCTGAGCGCACCATGCCTCCGGCGGAGAACCGGGTCTGGCCATGCATCCGGCATGAGTCAGCATGGCGGCTCCAGCATCTAGGCGACGGCCATGGTTGACAAGATACTTGTCGTAGAAGACGAAGCTGCCCTGCTGGAGACCCTCCAGTACAACCTCGCCAAGGAGGGCTACCTGGTCTATACGGCCGCCGACGGATTGGCCGCTGTGGAAGTCGCTCGCCGTGAACGACCCGATCTTATCCTCTTGGATATCATGCTCCCCAAACTGGACGGTTTGGAGGTCTGCCGTATCCTGCGTCGCGACATGAATGTCCCCATCATCATGCTCACCGCCCGCACCGACGAAGTGGACAGGGTCGTGGGCCTGGAGATGGGCGCGGATGATTACGTGACCAAGCCCTTCAGCATGCGCGAACTGCTGGCCCGAGTCAAAGCCTTGCTGAGGCGCGTCCGCCTGCTCAGAGAGGAGATGGCCGCCGACCAAGAGAGGCCCACCGCGCAGGTTCTGGAGTTCGGAAACATCACCATTGACGAGGCCCGCCACGAGGTCCTGCTAGATGGCGAACTGCTGGCCCTAAGCCCGAAGGAGTATGACCTTCTGCTCTTCCTGGCACGCCACCGTGGCGCGACGCTGACTCGCGACCTTATCCTGGACCGCGTATGGGGCTGGGATTTCGGCGGGGGAACCCGCACCGTGGACGTCCACATCCGTGGCCTTCGCGAGAAGATCGAGCCTGATCCGGCCAACCCCAGCCGCATCGTCACCGTTAGGGGAGTGGGGTACCGCTTCGAGGGCTAGACCATGTTATCCAGCACCCGTTGGCGTATAGCCATCCCTTACACAGTCCTCATCGCACTCCTGGTCCTTGGCCTGACCCTCTATCTCTCGCACGTGGTCCGCGGAGCCTACATAGGGGAACTGGAGAGTCGCCTCACAGACGAAGTCGAATTGCTGGCTGACGCGCTGTTGGCGTATGTCATTGGGCCTTACTCAGGGGAGGATCTCGACGTCGCGGCGCAAGGGTACGCCGAGATGGTCGGTGCTCGCATCACCGTCATCGCCGCTGATGGCACTGTCATCGGCGAATCCCACGAAGACCGAAGCCAGATGGAAAATCACCTCTACCGACCGGAGGTGCAGGGCGCCCTCTCCCATGGTCAAGGCTCCAGTGTGCGCTTCAGCCGTACCCTGGGCTACGATATGCTCTACGTGGCGGTCCCCATTCTCGATGGTCCTGACGTCGTAGGCTTCGTCCGCGTCGCCCTCTCCCTGCAGCAAGTGGAAGCGAGCGTTGGTCGCTTGCGGTGGGCTATCTTCGGGGCTGGGCTGATAGCCGCGGCTGTGGCCGTGGTGGTGGCCATTGCGGTAGCCGAGCGCACCGCTCGGCCCATACGGGCATTGACCAGGGTTGCAGAACGAATGGCTCAGGGAGAGCTGGGTGTGCGGCTCTTTCCAACTTCCAGTGACGAGATTGGCCATCTAACGCGAGCCTTCAATCATATGGCCGACCAACTGGAGGACAAGCTGACGGACCTGGGTGACGAGAGAGCACAACTGGCGGCTGTCCTCGAAAGCATGGCTGATGGCGTGCTCATCGTCGACGAAGAAAGCCGTGTAGAACTGATCAATCCCGCCGCCGCACAGCTCTTGGGCACTTCAGCCACGGGAGCGCTGGGTCGCTCTTTCGCGCAGGTCACTCGCCACCACGAGGTGATAGACTTCTGGAGGAACTGCCAGGAGCCGGGAGGAGAGCGGATAGGGTTGCTGGAGATAGGACCGGAGGCCCTCTTCTGGCGAGTGATCGTGACCCCCCTAGAGGAACACGAAAAGGGAGCCTGCCTGGTCATCCTCCAAGACCTGACCGAGATGCACCGCCTCCAGACCATGAGGCAGGACTTCATCGGGAACGTCTCCCACGAGCTGCGCACACCCCTGGCGTCTCTCAGAGCGTTGGTGGAGACATTACGAGACGCCGCGCAACAAGACCCCGCAGCGGCCAAACGCTTCCTGGACCTCATGGACACAGAAGTGGACGCGCTGACCCAGATAGTGCAGGAGTCTCTAGAGCTCTCCCGAATCGAATCTGGTCGAGCTCCCCTTCGTTTGTCGCCCACGCCTGTGTCCGAGGTCATCCTCCCCGTCGTTGAGCGTCTGCGCCCCCAGGCTGAACGAGCGGGCGTCACTCTCCACTGCACCCTGCCAGACGGGCTAGCCGATGTCCTCGCCGACGAGGAGCGTGTGCGCCAGGCGGTGAGCAACCTGTTGCACAACGCTATCAAGTTCACTCCTCCTGGGGGCGAGATCCAGATCTCAGCCGAGCAGGTTGCCGATGAGCTGGTGATCTCCGTTCGCGACACAGGGGTAGGCATCTCCAGTGAAGATCTCCCGCGCGTCTTTGAGAGGTTCTATAAGGCTGACCGGGCCCGCAGCAGCAGCGGCACCGGCCTGGGCCTGGCCATCGCCAAGCACATCGTCCAGGGACACGGCGGCCGCATCTGGGCGCAGAGCACCGAAGGTCGTGGGAGCACTTTCTCCTTCTCTCTGCCCACAGCTAACTGAACCCTTACGGACCGCTAACAAGCTCGTTACCTGCCCCGAATTCGGCGCTAACCAGCGTATTGTATAATCCCTTTGGATTGTGAACGAAGCCAATGTGCACACAAGACAAAGGGAGGAACAAACATGCGTTACGCTTTCGTTAGCACCCTGTTGTTGGCCAGCTTGTTGCTGGCCGCATGCGGATCCCCAGGAGATCCTGCTCCGGGAACGGGCGGTGAGATCACAGTGGCCGGCTCAACGTCCGTGCAGCCTCTGGCAGAGGTGCTGTCCGAGGCCTACATGGGGGCCCATCCTGAGATTCGCATTACCGTGCAAGGTGGCGGCTCCAGCGTCGGCGTCAAGTCTGCCGCCGAGGGCACCGTGGACATCGGCACGGCTTCCCGTCAAGTCAAGGACGAAGAGTTGGGCGAGTTCCCTGACCTACGAGTCTTCACCATCGCGCGCGATGGCATCGCTATCGTGGTGCACCCTGACGTGGCCGTAGACGCAGTGACCAAAGACCAGGTCAAGGGCATCTACGAAGGCTCCATCACCATGTGGAGTGAGGTCGGTGGGCCCTCTGTCCCCATCATCGTTGTGGGTCGTGAGGAAGGCTCCGGCACCAGGGGTGCCTTCGGTAGTCTGATCATGGGCGACGAAGAGTTCGCCATGGTCGAGACGGCTATCCTCCAGCCCTCCAACGGAGCGGTGCGCACCACTGTCTCCACCACACCCTACTCCATCGGTTTTGTCTCCTTCGGCTACTTGGATGGCAGCATCAAGCCGCTGGCCATCGACGGCGTGGAGGCGACGGTGGAGAACGCCCTAAACGGGGAGTATCCAGTGGTGAGACCGCTCAACATGCTCACCAAGGGAGAGCCCAGCGGCGCGGTCAAGGGCTGGCTGGACTTCATCCTCAGCGACGACGGCCAGGCCATCGTCGCTGACGAAGGGTACATCGCTGCCCAGTAACCGGGTGGTAACATTCTGGTCTGTTTGCGCGGGGCGTGAGGGCCAGCGATGGCTGGCAACCTCACGCTCTGGCCATGGTGAATAGGGGATGCTTGGACATGCGACGTAGGTACCTGGTTGACCGCAGCGTTCGCTATCTCCTCTTCTTCAGCGCGCTGATCTCGCTGTTCATCGTCTTCATGATCGGGCTCTTCACTCTCCGAGAGGCCTGGCCCGCTTTTCGCGAGATCGGATTGCTCAGTATGCTGACCAACAGCGAATGGAGGCCGGGCCGCGACCAGTTCGGCTTGCTGGCGATGATCGCTGGCTCCGTGTGGGCTGCTATCGGCTCCATGATCCTGGGCGTCCCTCTGGCTTTGGCTGGCGCGATCTTCCTGGCAGAGGTGGCACCCGTCTGGATGCGCGGGATCGTTCGCTCGTCAGTGGAACTGCTGGCGGGAATACCTTCTGTGGTCTACGGCCTCTTTGGCATGGTGGTCCTCTTGCCCGTGATCCGCAAAATCCCGGTGGCCGGCAACACCGGCTTCGGGATTCTGGCAGCTTCCATAGTCTTGGCGGTCATGATCCTGCCCACCATAACCAATATCGCCGAGGATGCCATCCGCGCCGTGCCTCGAGAATACAAAGAAGGCTCCCTGGCCCTGGGGGCCACTCATTGGCAGACCATTATGGGTGTGACTCTCCCCGCCGCTCGTTCAGGCATCGTGGCGGCCGTCATCCTGGGAGTAGGTCGCGCCGTGGGAGAGACCATGGCTATGATCATGGTCATCGGCAACTCCATCGTTCTGCCGCGACCTCTCAACTCCAACCCTTTGACCCTCTTTCTCAGCCAGGCCAGGACCCTCACCGGCAACATAGCTGTAGAGATCAGCTACGCGACAGGGTTGCACGAAGACGCTCTCTTTGCCACAGGAGTTGTACTCTTTGTGCTGATCATGATCATCAATAGCTCAGCCAACCTGCTGATTCGCGAAAGGCGGAGATGAGCGAGCAACCCGACGCGGTGCGGAGCCCGGAGCACGGCCCGTGGGGGCGGACGAACCTGGCGCGCCGTCACCTCACCGAGAGGGCGGCATTTGTCCTGCTCTGGGTGGCTGGCGGAGCAGCGGTAGCAGCCCTACTGGCTGTGGTTGGCTACGTGCTCGTGCAGGGCATATCCGTGGTCAGCCTGGACTTTCTGATCAGCCCGCCGCGGGGAGGCCTGGCTGGTGAAGGAGGCATTTCCACCACTGTCATCACCACGGTCTACCTGGTGGCCTTGACCATCTCCCTGGCCGCACCCTTGGGCATCGGGGCGGGCGTATTCCTAGTGGAATACGCTGGCGAAATGCAGGGTTACTCGGGGCTGATTCCGCGCGTAGTCACCGTGGCTCGCTTTGGAGTGGAAACGCTGGCAGGTGTCCCCTCTATCATCTTCGGCCTCTTCGGCTACGCCCTCTTCGTGAGCGCCCTCCACTTCGGCTTCTCACTACTCTCCGCAGGGCTGGCCGGGGCCTGTCTGATCTTGCCCGTCATCATCCGCACCACTGAGGAGGCACTCCGAGCCGTGCCGCGCTCCTATCGTGAAGGAAGCCTGGCCTTGGGCACAACCCAGTGGCAGACAGTCTCCAGCGTGGTTCTGCCTGCTGCGCTTCCCGGAATCATGACCGGGATCGTGCTCAGTGTGGGGCGGATCATAAGCGAGACTGCGGTCTTCTATGTCACTCTGGGAGGATCGTCCAGGGCACCTACTTCGCTTCTTGACCCTGGACGGACCATGGCCCTGCACGTGTTCTACTTGGCCACTGAGACCAACGCCTTCCAGAAGGCCATGGCTACCGGGACCATCCTCATCGTCAGCATCGTTGTGATCAATGCCATCATCAATCTCTTGACGCGTCGCTTTACGATGCGCTAGGGAGTGCCGCCATGCCGGAAGGAACGAAGAGAATAGAAACACGAAACTACAGTCTGTACTACGACTCGTTCCAGGCCTTGAGGGACCTCACCATCGATATCTATGCTAACAGGATCACGGCCATAGTCGGACCCTCCGGCTGTGGCAAGAGTACGCTCCTGCGCAGTTTCAACCGGATGAACGAACTCATCCCCGGGGTGCGCACGGAGGGGGACATACTCCTGGACGGACGCAGTATACTGGTCGACACCGATGTGGTAGAGCTACGAAGAAGGGTGGGCATGGTCTTCCAGAAGCCCAATCCTTTCCCCAAGTCCATCTTCGACAACGTGGCCTATGGACCGCGCGCCCACGGTCTCAAGAATAGAGAACAACTGTCTGACATCGTGGAGAGGAGTCTCAAGGCCGCGGCTCTATGGGACGAAGTTGCCGACGACGTGAACAAATCAGGACTGGACCTGTCAGGGGGGCAGCAGCAGAGACTGTGCATCGCCCGAGCGCTCGCTGTGGAGCCTGAAGTGATCCTGATGGATGAGCCTTGTTCTGCTCTGGATCCCGTGGCCACCCTGCGTATTGAGGAGTTGATGCGTGACCTGGCAAAGGAGTATACTATCATCATTGTCACTCACAACATGCAGCAGGCTGCACGCGTTTCGGACCATGCCATCTTCTTGATGATGGAAGAGGACCGGGCGGGCATCGTTGTGGAACAGGGGCCGACCTCCCAGTTGTTCACCAATCCCAGGGACCAGCGCACCGAGGATTACATCACAGGGAGGTTCGGATGAGAGGGCAGAGGCGGGTGCTTTTCCTGTGCACTGGCAACTCGGCCCGGAGCCAGATGGCCGAGGGCCTGGCAAATCACTTCCTTGGGGATCGCTGGGAAGCGCACTCCGCGGGTACCCAACCAGCCCCATCCGTCCACCCGCTGGCGGTCGAGGCGATGGGACAACTGGGAATCGAAATCTCCAACAACCAGCCGAAGTCAGCGGATCAATTCCGGAACGAACGCTTTGACCTGGTGATTACGCTGTGCGACGACGCCGCGAAGAACTGCCCTCTGTGGATCGGCCCCGGCCAGGTCGTACACATGGCCTTTCCGGACCCGGCCGAGGCCCGGGGAGAACCTGATGACCGGCTTGAGCTCTTCCTTAAGGTGAGAGACGCCATCCGAGACAAGCTGCTCGGCTACCTTCAGCGGATAGACAACAGCCAGGACAAGGAGGACTCCCATGACTCGTGAGACCTTTGACCGAGAGCTGCATCGCCTTCAGGATGAGGTGCTCATTCTAGGCGGCCTTGTGGAGAAGGCGATCATCCAATCCGTCGAAGTCCTGAAGCGACGGGACCTGGAAGGGGCACGTCGTCTCATTGCACAGGACCGGCGCGTGATCAACGAGAAGCGCTTCGCCATCGAATCAGAGGCCTTGACTCTCATCGCCACGCAGCAACCTATGGCCGGCGATCTGCGCGTCATCGCCGCCGTCCTGGAGATCGCCCACGAACTGGAGAGGATGGGCGACTACGCCAAGGGCATAGCCAAGATCAATCTGATGATGGGAGACGAGCCACTGCTGAAGCCTCTGGTGGACATACCACTCATGGCAGAGAAAGCGCGCTCCATGCTTCATCAGGCATTAGAGGCCTTCGTACGCAGGGACGTGGAACTGGCTCGGGCCATCCCGAAGCAGGACGATGAGGTAGATGCCCTTTACAACCAGGTCTACAGAGATTTGCTCGCGCTGATGATGCAGAACCCCAGCGACATTGACCGGGCCACCTATCTGCTGTGGGTCGCTCACAACCTGGAACGCACCGCCGACAGGGTGGCCAACATCTGCGAGCGGGTCATCTTCATGGTCACCGGAGAGATGGTGGAGATGGACGTTGATGATAGGAGTATGGCCGGCATCCGGTGAGTTCCACGCACGCCTAGCCGGCAACTGTCCCGCCCCGCAAGAGTGTGGCGGGACCGTCGAGGTCCTACGGCGCAAGGACCCCACTACCCGAAGCGGCCGGTGATGTAGTCGTCGGTGCGGGTATCCCGTGGCTTGGTGAACATCTGCTCTGCGGTGCCGTGCTCCACCAGTTCGCCCATCAGCAGGAATGCGACTTGATCCCCGATGCGAGATGCCTGCTGGATGTTGTGTGGCACAATGACAATGGAATGGTCTCGCTTCAGAGCCAGCAGTGCCTCCTCCACCTTCATGGTGGAGATGGGATCCAGACCCGAGCAGGGTTCGTCCAGCAGGATCACCTCGGGCTGAAGCGCCAACACCCTGGCCAGGCAGAGTCTCTGCTGCTGTCCGCCAGACAGCGCCATGGCAGGCTCCTGCAAACGGCCCTTCACTTCATCCCACAGAGCCGCCGCCCTCAGCGATCCTTCCACCAGGGCATTGAGCTCACCCTTGTCTTTGCCACTCCTGAGCTGCGGACCGTAAGCCACATTCTCCCATACCGACAAGGGTAGCGGCACGGGCACCGCGAAAACAATGCCCACACGGGTCCGCAACTGGGTCACACTGACGTCAGCATCGTGGATGTT
>Ga0315274_10001055_pt1 | contig 42811 bp, 32 predicted proteins | sample YL17G02_20_MG_FD_203700 | JGI IMG/M metagenome (GOLD analysis project Ga0315274, IMG submission 203700) | Sediment microbial communities from Yellowstone Lake, YNP, Wyoming, USA - YL17G02_20 | ecosystem: Environmental > Aquatic > Freshwater > Lake > Sediment | place: USA: Wyoming | collected...
TACCAATTTTCGGAGAATTTTAACAATTATGGAAACATTCTACCCTCACAAAACAGTGGAAGAAAAATGGCAAAAATTCTGGGAAGAAGATAGAACTTTTGTTGCGAAAAGAGACCCCTTTAAAGAAAAATATTATGTTCTTGAAATGTTCCCTTATCCAAGTGGAAAGCTTCATATGGGTCACGTGAGAGTTTACACCATAGGCGATGCAATCGCACGATACAAGATGATGCATGGATTTAACGTCTTGCATCCTATGGGTTATGATGCCTTTGGATTACCAGCTGAAAATGCTGCAATTAAAGAAAGCAAGCATCTTAATCAACGCGTAAATCCAAGCGATTGGACAAGAACCTGTATTGATATTGTTAAAAGCCAACAAAAAAGATTAGGCTTCAGTTATGATTGGGATAGAGAAGTCATAACCTGCAGAAAAGACTACTATAAATGGAATCAATGGATATTCTTAAGAATATATGAACGTGGTTTGGCTTATAGAAAAAAGGCACCAATCAACTGGTGTGATAATTGTGGAACCGTTCTTGCCAATGAACAAGTCATTGATGGTAATTGCTGGAGATGCGACTCAAAAGTTGAAATCAGAAACCTTGAACAATGGTTCTTTAAGATAACTGAGTATACAGAATCCTTGCTTAATGACCTGGAAACACTCTCTGATTGGCCCGAAAATGTTATCACAATGCAGAAAAACTGGATTGGGAAAAGTCAGGGAACTCTTGTCAATTTCAAAATAAAAGAAACGGGTGAAGCGCTTCCAATTTTTACAACCAGACCTGATACATTATTCGGTGTAACGTTTATGGTCTTTGCACCTGAACATCCTATGGTTCTTGAATTAATTAAAGGAACTAAACAAGAGGAAAAAGTTAAAAAGTTCATTAATAAAATGCTTATCGAAGATAAATTCACAAGGGCTTCTGAGGATAGAGAGAAAGAAGGAATATTTTTAGGAAAGACAGCCATCAATCCTGTCAATGGTGATGAAGTTCCACTCTACACCGCCAATTTCGTCCTAATGGAATATGGAACAGGTTGTATTATGGCAGTTCCCGCACATGACCAGCGTGATTTTCAATTTGCAAAAAAGTATAATATTTCCATAAAAGTTGTTATTGAACCCCCAGATAGTCACTTAATGCTTGAAACAATGCAAGAATCTTATGTTGATGAAGGTATAATGGTAAGTTCAGGTGAATTTGATGGGCTAAAAAACACTAAAGCAGTTGAACAAATTAATGACTTTTTAGAAGCAAAAGGAATAGGCAAAAGAACCATTCAATATAGACTACGCGACTGGCTCATTAGTCGACAGAGATATTGGGGAACTCCTATTCCTATCATTTATTGTAATCAATGCGGAATCGTTCCTGTTCCGGAAGAGGATTTGCCAATTATTTTACCTACTGACGTTGTGTTCACAGGGCAAGGCAATCCCATTCTTACATCCGAAAAATTCATCGATACAAAATGTCCAAAATGTAATAGCCCCGCAAAAAGAGAGACTGATACAATGGACACGTTTGTTGATTCCTCCTGGTATTTCTTCAGATATTGCGACCCAAAAAACGCAGACCTTCCCTTCTCAATTCACGAAGATAAATATTGGATGAATGTAGACCAATATATCGGTGGAGTGGAACATGCCATTTTGCATTTATTGTATGCACGATTCTTTACAAAAGTTCTTAGAGATATAGGATTAACAAAATGTAATGAGCCATTTCAGAGATTATTGGCACAAGGGATGGTTACAAAAGATGGAGCTGCAATGTCAAAATCGCGAGGCAATGTCGTTCCTCCTGACGATATTATTGAAAGTTTCGGTGCAGATACTGCAAGGCTATTCCTGTTATTCGCTTCACCAGCAGAAAAACAATTAGACTGGAGCGACCAGGGAGTTGAAGGCTGTTATAGATTCCTGAATCGAATCTGGCGATATACAGTTCCGAGAATTGATTTAATCAAATCAGCTAAAGAGATAAATGAAATCAATACAGAGAACCTTTCTACGGAATGTAAAGATTTCCTCTATATCATTCATAATACTATTAAGAGAGTGACAACGGACATAGAAGAAAGATTTCACTTCAATACAGCCATTGCCGCCATTATGGAATTAGTTAATGCCCTTTACAACTTTGATGAAGAAGGCGAAGTGGCAAATATATTAATTGCCAGTGCGGTTAAGACAATTCTATTATTATTATCACCTTTTGCACCGCATTTATGTGAGGAACTCTGGAGTAAAATCACCGATTCAAAAGAAAGTATATCGAAACACCCATTTCCTGAATGGAATGAACAATATTTGAAAAAAGAAGAACAGACCATCGTTATTCAAGTTAATGGAAAACTAAGAGGGAAATTAGTAATTGATGTTAATGCATCTGAAGAAGAAATCAAAAAAACCGCATTAGCAAACGAAAATGTTAAGAAATATACAGATAATAAAGAAATAAAAAATATTATTCTTGTGCCAAAAAAATTGATTAGCATTGTTGTAAAATAATATAATTTGAGATCTCTGAAATACTACCAATCATAGCCACGAAATCTCACAAAATTAATTTTGTAGGGAACAGTCGCGACTGTTCCCTACAAGAATTCCCCTCTTGAGATGGGGGAGGAGTATGTAAGCCAAATATTTCAGAGGTTTTAAAGTGAAGGAAAGAGTTATGATAAACATCGAATTTGATATAATTGTTTTTAAAGAGAAAAAAACATTTGTTGCCTATACTCCTGAATTGGATGTTTCAAGTTGTGGTAAAACTGTTGATGAAGCCAAAAGGAATATTCAAACAGCGGTAAGATTATTTTTAGAAGAGGCAGAGAAGATGGGAACCCTTGAAGATATTCTAATAGAGTCCGGTTATCAAAAGGATGAATCAAACCATTGGATTGCACCCAAAATTGTTGCTACTGAAGTGATTGGGATAAGTTAATATGCCAAAGATAGTTCCGATTTCAGCAAAACGTTTATGTAAAATTTTTGAAATGTCAGGCTTCAAATGTGTAAGAAAGGAAGGAAGTCATTTTGTTTATACCAAGGCTGGAGCGACAAGACCAGTAGTGATTCCTGATTGGCCCGCAGTCCCTGTCTTTATTATTAAGAACAATTTAAGAACAGCTAATATCTCAAGAGAAGAATACTTCAAACTATTAAAGGAAGTATGAATATGAAAAAGAGAAAGGAAAATCAAGCTTTCTCTCAAATGTATCTATCAAAAGCTCTGGAAGGAGAGGCGCAGGCATGGGTCAATTAGAGTTGGTCAGGGATTACTCAAACTACGCTTGACCTCTTTAATTATTTGGGTTCAACAGGATTTCAAGCATTTGTACCTTTATGTCAAGGACTTCGTAATAACATAATAGCCAAATCACAAGAGACTTTATTTCTTTAAGATAAAATACATAGATACCTTATAATTTTAATACAAAATTTTTGATTGTTTTTTTGATAATTGCTTTCAATAATATACATCGTTTTTAAGATTTTTTTTATTATGTAATTATTTTAAATAACTGGTGAACTAAAAACAGTGGATAATTAATCTACAATGTTTAAGGGATTAAACAAGAAAGAACAATTATTACTCTTATTCCTTCTATTAGTTATAATCAGTGGAGGATTAATCAAATTTTTCACAAAAAAGCACAATGATATAAAAGTCTATAAATTACAAAAAGAAGAAATAGTTAAAACACCACAACCTTCACAAAAGACTGAGCAAGTCTATGAGCAAAAGTCAGACATAGATATGATCATTGATAAATCCATTAATACTGAACAGGATAAAAAAATCGAAATAAACTCGGCGACCATTCCAGAACTGGATAGATTACCTGGAATCGGTCCCGTCAAGGCTAAATCAATAGTTGATTACCGCGAACGAATAGGTGGATATAAAGATTTGGAACAACTGAAAGATGTGAGAGGTATAGGAGATAAAACCTTTGATGCCATAAAAGATTCAGTATATATTAAAGTTGATGAAAAATTAGTCGAGAAACAAGAATTGAAGGAAGCATCTCTACCTTTTCAAGCCCCTCTTGAAATTACGAGATATCCTGAGTTCAAAAATCTGAAAACTCCTACTCCAGTAGCAGAAAAGAAGGTCTCTGAAAAAATTAAAACATCAACGGAAAAGATAAATATCAACACTGCAGATGAAACTGAATTACGCAAATTGAAAGGAATCGGAGAAAAAAAAGCAAAAGCAATTATTGATTACAGAAATAAATACGGTAACTTTGAAACCCCAGCTGATATTATGAAGGTCAAAGGAATTAAACAGAAAACATTTTTAGACAATCAAGAAGTAATTACAACCCAATAAAATATATCGCTTAATTTTGTTTGACAATACAGTTAATTTGCGATAAGCAAATTATTAAAATAAAGTAAAATATTAATAAGGGAAGTGTTTTAAATGAAAATTTTCAAAACATTACTTCTTTTTTCAGTAATGGTTTTACTCATTTCAACCACTCAATCACAAACACTTGTAGAAACCAGCGCAGCTATGGCTATTCAAGATAATTTAACATCACAACAGGTGGGTCCAAGTCCTGGATATGTTAATCGAGCACAAATGGCTGCTGACGCGATGCAGCCAGGTATTCCCCAAATTCCCGGTATACCGCCCGGTATGATGCCAGCGCAACCTGGGATCCCTCAAGGTCAACCTGCACAACCTAAGGTTGAAATTCCAAAAATGACTGTTATTGAAGGGACAAGGGTCTACTGCCGCGTGTGCGGGAAATTGCTTGAAGAGGCTGTGAGAAAACAGATTCCTGCAACAGACGAAAACAAAAGTCGTTACTATGACGATGGACAGAATGGTAGTGACCTCGTTGCTAATGATGGTATATTTACCAATGTGGAAATAAGTAGAGATTATATCGGTCCAGAATGTGCTGAAGTAAGAAATAAACTTGTTACTCTACTTAATAGAGTAGAAAAAGAATCAGCGGTTGATTTCTTCAGAATGAGAGCCTTATCCAATGACCCTATTTCTTCTCTGGCAAAAACATATGAGAAAGACGCCCAAAGAGACGAATACCTGAAAATATGGAGAAATAAATTCTTAAGTAAATACAAAAAGAATCCTGATGATGCCAATAGTGAATTCTTACCTATCTATGTTCCGAAACCACCCGAGTATCCAGAGCTAAGTTTCCAAACACAATTAGCTACTCAAGGGAGACCTATGCCGGGTATAACGATGACAGCTATTGGACCTCAGGCTGAAGTGGGTTTATATGGAGAAAGAGGACCTAATCCCACTCCAGCAGCTACTCCTGTTCCTCTTGACCAATGGCAAGGACAAAAAGGTAATTATTATGATACAAGTGCTATGACTGGTGGAAAATAAGATTATTGAAGAGGAGATAATTCTGAAAAAATGGCTCACGTTACTGATGCTGAAGATAGACTAAAAGAACTTCAAGCAATGCACAAAGTCTGGTTGCAGATTAGAAATTTATTAATGAAAGCCAATACTCATTTACCTATCACTGGTGAAGATGAAAAAAATTTTTTGGGATTTACAAGTGATGCATCAAAAATCCAGAGAATTTTACATAATAAAATCGGTGAAAGAGTCAATTTTGGAAGTGATCGAATAGTCGAACTCTTAAGAACGGCAGTTTCACTAAATCAGCTTAGACAGCTCCCAGAAACTGATAGAAGAGATATAATATCTAACTGGCATTTTATTTACGTCCTCTTAACACGGGCTTTAGGTGAATACCAATATTATGTTGATAATCCCAAGGTCGGTGGAAAAGAAAAATTTGGTACAAAAAAGAAGGGAAATTTTTTAAAAAATAAACTTGTCTTATTCATAATCGGTGGCATTATTATCATCGCTATTATAATTATAATTGTAGTATTTGTAGCTGGGGGTTAAAAAAATTAAGGTTTCTGTAGTGTTTTGATTTATCGAGCAATGGAGTAGTTGGATTCATCCAACAATTTAGTGTAGTGCAATAAATTGCACTGCTACTAATGATATAAAAAGGAGAGAAATTAATGAATGTTAATTTTCGCCTACAAAAATTAACACTGTTGATTTTGTTATTATTAATAGTTACTTTAATCGGTTGTCACAAACAAAGAGCCAGTTGGTCTCTAAAATCTGCGAAAGAAAAAGTTGAAGAATCAAAGAAACTTAATGCTGAAATTCATCAAAAGGACGCCCTTACTCGTGCTGAAGCCACCATCACCGAAGCGGAAACGAGGTTAAGAACAAAACTCTATAAAGATGCCCTTGCCACCGCTAAACAAGCTGTCGATCAGGCAAAAACTCTTCTCGAAGACACTAAAAAAGCCGAAGCCACTGCCCAATATAGAAGCTTTGAGGAATGGTTAAAGGTCGCTGAAAAGAATAATTTGAGAATGGAAAATGCTGAAAAATATGAAGAAATTTTTAAAATCCGTGATAAGGCAGACAAGGCAAGAATCAAAGAAAAATGGCTAAAATCAATTGAATTGTCGAAAAAAGGAATTGAAGAAATTGTCAACCTCGCCGCCAGATTAAAGAGCGAAGCAGAAGGTGGTCTTAACGTTGTCCAGCAACAATTCCAGGAAGCCATCGGCGAAAATATTGATAAATATGCCCCAAGACATAAAATTGAAATTGAAGAATACATTAAGAATATTAAAGAGAACATTGAAGTTAATAAAGATTACCGTAATGCTAACAGAACTAACGAAATCGCCAAAAGAAAAATAGAAGAAGCGAGAATTGAAATTAAACGCGTTAAAAGTGTTGAGCGCATTCAAGAAGCAGAAAATAACTTGGTAAAAGCCATAGAAAAGGGCGCAGAAGAATTTGCTCCTGACCTTTACGAAAGAGCATCCACAAGCTTCAATGAGGTTCTCCAAAACTTCCAGAATAGAAAATACGACATTGTCCTCCAAACAATGGACCTCCTTGAACCTCAAATAGTCGAATTAATTAAAATCACAGAAATAAGAAGAGCTAAGGATAGATTAACCAAAGTCGAAAAAGGGACTAATAATCTTAAAGAAGGAAAAGTCACAGTCTACTTACCTGGTAGAATTGAAAAAGTTGATGAAATATATGCTCAAGCCCTTGAGGAATTTAATAAGGAAAATTATGAACTGACTGAAGAAATCTGCGCCACTGCTATCGACGAATTAAACAAGATTAAAAAAGATTTTAGCACCCTTGCAGATAACTACATTAAAGAAGCACAAAACGCTCTCGAATTGACAGAAAAAGTTCAATACAATATCGAAAATCTCGAGAAACTAACTGATACACCGGACGCAGAAAGGTCACCATATAAATATATTTATAACAAAGGGTATCTATATGTCGTAGCTATTCTCAACAATGCCAAAGATACATTAATCGCCGCCAAATTCAGAAAAGAAGAGGGAGAAACAGACCCAACTGGATATGCCGATGCAATCGAACTCGCTAAAAATGCTAAAGAAACCGCACAAAATGCCGAGATTGAAACTTACAATGTTATCTCCAGAACAGGTATTATTGCCCTTGAAGAAGAAATTGCTCATTATATAAAACAAGGGGCGGCTGAATTTACTCCCGACGAATTGGCTATTTCCCAAAAACTCCTCGAAGAAGCTAAATCTATTTATACGGAAAAAAGATATAAAGATGCCGTTAATAAAACCGCTGACGCTAAAGCTCAGATTGAAAATATGAAACAGGCTATGTATAAATTCGCCACAAATAAAATCGAAGAAACTAAGAAAGCCATTCAAGAAGCAAAAGATGTTAATGCTGATGTGTATCAGAAAAATGACTTTGATAGGTCAAGAGATTTATTAGCTTCAGCAGAAGACAATCTTACAAAAGATGAAACATTACTTTCTGTTCAACAATCAAGAGCCGCCATTGAAATCGCTACTGTAGCCACACTCGAATCCAAAAAGATTCAAGCCGATGAGCAATTGAAAAAAGCTGCTGATATACTTGCTCAGGCTCAGAAATCCGGAAGTCAAGTATATGCCCTCGATGAATATCAAAAGGCTGAAAACTTGATAGAATCAAGCAAAAAAGAATTCTTAAACAAAAATTATGACGAAGCTTTAAAACTCGCAAAAGAGGGAGAAAGAATATCCGCTCTTGCTAAAAATCGGAACATTATCGAAGCAGAAAAAACCATTGAAAACGCCAAATATTATGATGCCTGGAAAAAATCTCCCGATACCTTTGTAGATTCCCTTATCAGTCTCGATGAAGCCAAAAAATTAATGGAGACTCAAACTCTTCAAGGATACCAGGAAGCCTGGATTAAAGCTGTTGCCGCTAATAAAAAAGCCAAAAGTGCTGAATTAACTGCCAAGGAAAAGAATGTCGCTGAAAGACTCAAAGAATTAGATACCAAATTAACAAATGCACAACAAAGCGGAGCCGCTTACTATCAACATAGCGAATGTAACAAAATCAATAAAGAAATAAATGACTTTATCGCCGAATTCAATATGAACAATTACGATGAGGAAATTAAAAAATTAAATGATATAGAAGCGGAAATCACAAATGTTCAGAACTCCATCGAATCCATCGCTAATGAACTGATTTCAGCTCAAAATAAAAAGAGCGAGATCCTTGTTAAAGATAGAGTTGAAGAATACGCCAAGGCAGAACTTGATAAAGGGAGAGACTTCTTAAAATATGCCTCGATAGATTTCAAAAATAAAAAGTATAGACAATCATGGGAAAACTACGCTGAAGGAAAGAAATATGTAGATAAAGCAGAGACTAAAAGGGATGAAAAAATTTATAAAGATGAGACCTATACATTATTATCCGAACTCAATGACTTATTCAAAAAATTCAGCCAGATTCTCGATATGTATCCAGATACACTAAAGAGACTTGTGATTGATGAAAATGGCAAAGGGCAATTCAAAGCCATTCTCGGTGGTGTTGGACCTATCAAATTCAAAGATGAAACATCAAGATTGTATCTCGAAGCAAGGAAGATTAAACCTCCTGCCAGTCTCGAAAGCATAAATAAAGAATTCAATATGGCATTTAACCTTGCTCGACTTTCAGGGCAGAAATTCCAGAGCTTATATATGGCAGAAGATTTAAATGATAATACAATAAGAAAAATTATTGATGAAGGTCACAAATATTATCTGGATGCTAAAAATTCGATGGATAACTTCTATGGGTTTTTCGAAAAAGATACATCCGAACTTGTGACAGCTGACAAATAAGTAGTCCTGTAGTGCGACATAAATGTCGCATCACAATTTTTCCGGAATCTTAATTTAAGACCTCTGAAATACTGGATAATATGTCATTTCCGCATAAGTGGGAATCCAGAATTACATTAAAATTGTTTAAAAAACTCCTGGATTCCTGCTTTCGCAGGAATGACACAACCTAATTTGTTAGTTTTTCAGAGATCTTAATGTGTAATTTAGGAAAAATATATTTCGTATTTTACCTATAAATTAACTCTCTGAAATCAGAGGACAATATGAACATTATATTTGGCGCAGGTGGATTTAATGTTATTTATGCAGCCGAAACAATAGCCATCATCTCGATTATTATCTTCTTCCTATACATACTATTTTCTCTTGATCTCTTTAAAAAAGAATAAATTTTTTCTATTAGCGGTCGGATTTACCCCACCTTATATACTATGAGCGATAAATCTCACACCGCTGCATCTCAATCTAAGAGTTAAATTATGGAAAAAGAAAATATAAAAGAGCCTCAAGCAATTAAAGAACGCCCCGCAACTAAAAAAGAAGAGGACCTATTAGAAAGAATTAAAGTCTGCAACGAATACATCAGATTATGGGCTGAATTTTTTAAACCCCTATCTATGGAGTTAGAAGATAAAGTAATTTCCCCAGAAGAAGAAAAACATTTCTTTAAGGTAATCCATGCCTTATGCTTTAATCATTATAAATTTATGAATGCTGTTGGAACTCTATTTAAAGAAGGAAACGATATTACAAGATTGCTTGGCGATATTCCAAATATAGAACACCTTAAAATCTTATCTGAAGCACAGCTCAACAAACACCAGTTAGACTGGCACAAAATATACCTCTTTATGAATAAGGCTGAAGGGAAATTAATTAATTTGATTCCTCTTGATAGCCCGATAAGAAAAGAGGTTATGGCTACCATATCTAAATAGTTGTTGCATTAATACTTGTCCTACGAGAAAAGACGATTCACGACTAAACGGGGGATAGACGTGTATTGTCTATCCCTTTTTTATGATTTACAAGACATTTTTAACTTCGCACAAAATGAATACTAAAAGCCAGATTATATATTCTGAAATTAAATCCTCATATCTTAAAAAATTAGTTCATTACTCTATTTATATCCCTTCAGAGATTGAAAAAACTGAGGAAATTAGGGTCAAACGATTAACGTCTGTCCCCAATTTCTCCTCTCTCTATTTACTTCACGGGATTGAGGGTGACCATACAGACTGGATTATTAAAGGACACATTCAAGAAACTGCTGACTTATTAATTTCGCAGGAAAAGCTGAATAGATTACTTATAATTATGCCTGAAGGGTTTAAGAGCTTTTATTCAAATACCTATAATAACTCAGAAAAATATGAAGATTTTTTTATCAAAGAGTTGATTCCAAAAGTTGAAAGTTCATACAATATCATACAAAACAGAAATTCCTGTGCTATTGGTGGTCTTTCAATGGGTGGATTTGGCGCTTTTAAACTGGCTATAAAATATCCTGAACTATTCTCAATAACCTTCAGTCATAGTGGGGCTTTCTTCAGTGAACCAGACCCAGCCAAAACCACTGTTGAATCTGTTGCAGAAGCCCTCAGAAAAATCTTCGGCGAACCTTATGATAAAAAACACTGGGAAGAAAATAATCCATTTTCTCTACTAAATGATAAATCTCATTATCACTCAAAAGATGACAATAAAAAAGGTAATTATAAAATTGCTTTTTATCTCGATTGCGGCAAAGATGACAGAATATTTCACCTTTCTGAAAATATGCATACGTTCCTAACCAAGAAAGGTATTGAACATATCTATAATGTATTTGATGGAGAGCATAGTTGGGAATACTGGCAAACTCATATTAAAGACTCGCTCCTATTTCTGAACAATCACATTAAATCGTAATGGTTTGATTTATCAAATATTATTGTCGCATAAATGTGACCGCTATATTATATTATCACAACAGAAATATAAAAATGGACAGAGACTATCAATATTCATACGGTTTTGATTTTAAAAGTTTCCTAACTTCTGGTGTCCGCTGGCTCATTGTAATAAACATATCAATGTATATTCTATCCTTAATTTTCGAAAATCTCTTTTCCTATTTAATACTTATACCACAAGAAATCATTGAGAATTACTATTTATGGCAGATTGTTACTTATATGTTCCTACATATTAATGCAGTGCATTTGTTCTGGAATCTTCTAATGCTATTTTTTATTGGTGGTTTTGTTGAAAGGAGTATGGGAACACCAAAATTTATTAGATTTTATCTCTTTGTTGGTATCGCAACGGGTATCCTTTATACAGCTATTGTGGTTTTGGTTAATATAATTTTTGAAGATTTTATTTTATATGACAAAGGTGTTTTAGGTTCATCTGGAGCTATACTGGGAGTTCTAATGGTGCTTTGCTTAATGCACTGGGATAGTTATTTATGGTTTTTGGGACTGCTTCCTATTAAAGGGAAATGGCTGATTTTCATTATAACCGCCTTTGCTTTTATAGGAACATTAAGCTCCTTGAGGGGAAAAGAATGCGTCTCACATCTGGCTCATTTATTAGGACTCGGTATAGCCTATTTATACTATGAAAAACCCTTCGGAAAATGGAAAAAACCGTTTAAAAAGAAGCGCAAAGCAAAAAGCGTCTTCGAAGAAGAATATTTTCACACACATAATGATTAAATAAAAGTAAGGGAATAAATCAAACAACAACTATTATTTATTTAGAAATCATTTACTATTTTCTCCATATTTCATCAATAAAAACTTCTCATACTCAGCAATCTTCCTATCATTTGGGGCAAGGGATGCGGCACGTTTAACGTTTCTGATAGCATTGACCCAATCACCTTTTTTATAGAACGCCATTGCAAGAGATGCATAATTTCGTGCATCCGTCTTCGTCCTAATGAGTCCCTGCAAAATAGTTATCGCTTCATCTAAATATATACCCTTATCGATATAAATCTTTGCTAAATTCTCCAGCGCCTTAGTATTATTAGGACTCATAAGCAAGACTGACCGCAATTTTGATACTGCTTTGTCTAATTCACCCAACTTTACATACGCCTCAGAAATCGCAAGGTGTAAATTCTCATTAAAGGGATTATAAAAAAATCCTTTCTCAAACTCCTCCACAGCTTGTTTATAATCACCAATAAAATAATAAACCGAACCTAATCCAAGTATGGTATCAATATCAGCAGGATATACTCGCAAAGCTGCTTTAAAATAATCAATCGCTGATTGAAAATTACCCAATTTTTGATAAACTAATGAGAACTGTTTGAATAAATTCACTATATTATAACTCATCTTGGCTCGAGTTGTCTTACTCAATGCATCAGGATAATTCCCTTCTTTCATCGACACAGTTCCTAATATCATATACGAAGCACCATTTGTGGAATCGTAAGAAATAGATTTTGTGGCATATAATTTTTTCTCAGCTGATAACTTCTCATCCATTCCTTCAGCCAAGTAATAATAATGCATCGACAAAAACATTCCCCATACGACAAATAAAATGAATAATCCTAAGAAGATTAATATTATGAAAATTAGTCTACTCAATCCAAATCCAAATCTGATGAAAACATCCTTTTTATTTGTAGGGGACGCATATATGCGTCCCCTACTGAATACCTGAGATGTCGCCACAACACCCCAGAATAATATGATTGTATTAGGTAGAAGAAGTGGAAAATTAAAAAAGGCATCTGTTAAAATAACCACAATTGATGCGAATTGAACGATGGCAAGAAACTTCCAATCGCTATTTTTACAAGACCTAATCAATTTCAATAATTCACAAATAATTATTACAAGCATAAATAAAAAAGCACAGATTCCGATTACCCCTAATTCTGTAGCGGTCTGTAAATAATCATTGTGTGTCCGAGCAGACATCCGTGCTTGAGAATACTCCAACAATTGTTTATAATTTTGATATCGCTCATCCTTTTGTGTCTTATCTACGTAATCGAAATATTTGACTCTGTAATTTCCGTATCCAATTCCTAATAAAGGTTTGTCTTTTATCATCTCCGTTGCAAGAACCCACGCATAAAGCCGTGTCATAACGGTCGATACATCTCCCACTCTCTCTGCAACAGTAAATCTCTTGTGCCTGAAAACAAACAATGATAAAATAATTACAACAATTAATGCTATCAAAAATCCTCTCTTAATATGAGGGACAGACGATACGCGTCTGTTCCTCATATTAAGGTACAACAGGAATAAAGATACAGCAAGGGCTACAAAAACACCTATCCAGGTGCCTCTTGCCCCAGTGAATTTTAAACAAATTATATTAAGTAACAAAGCTAAACCAAGAATAATTTTAAGGCTGATATGCCGCACTTTAAATAGGAAATAAATAATGAATGGAATAATTGGACCAATATAAACAGCGACAAAATTGGGATGACTGAGCATTGCTATAATAAAAAATTTCCCTCTTAAGTGTGACTTCTCCCATTTTACAAAATCAATATTAAAATACTGTAGCATTCCATAAAGGGATGTGAGAATCGCACCAATAACCAAAACAACATATAATTTTTTCATTAAACGTAGAGACGCAAAATTTTGTGTCTCTACAAATATACGCGTAATAATAAAATAAATTAAAATTCCCGAGATCGGAAATAATGATTCTTTTAACGTATATAGATAGTCTTGTGAGTTAATCGAAGAAAGCAAAATGGTGATGAGATAGATCAGTATTGCGATATCAAGTAAACTCAGATTGATTTTCTTTTTTGATAAGGCGAGATAAAAAAATGAAAGAATAGAGATGGATACTGCAAAAATCTGAATATAATAATTTTGAAAAACCCGACTCGCTGGAAAATAGCGGTAAAGCACAAATGGTGCCGTTAAAAATAACGCATATACTAAAATAATAATTGTTTTTCGTAATCTATCCATAGTTCATTGTAGTGTGAGATTATAAAATTTCAAAAATTACTGTCCATAAATTAATAAATATGCCCCCTCACCCTTCCCTCTCCCCTATGGGGAGAGGATTAAGGTGAGGGGTTAAAGATTGTAGGGAATAGTTTTAAACCGTTTCCTACAGATTTGTGGACAAAAATTTTTGAAAATTCATTATCTCGCTCAAGCTTGCGACATAAATGTCGCATTACTTTTCTCTTTCATAAACAAGATTATTCGCTCTTATCAAGGCATCGAATGAAGTCCCTGCATCTGTCCACCAACCATCTATGATGTTATAAGTCATCTGATTTTTCTTTACATAATAATTATTCACATCCGTTATCTCCAATTCACCTCTCTTTGAGGGTTTCAGCGTTGGTATCACATCAAACACCTGTTCATCATACATATAAATCCCTACGACTGCATATCTACTTTTCGGTTTTTGCGGTTTCTCTTCTATCGAAATAATTTTATCACCTTTAATTTCTGGAACACCAAATCGGTTAGGGTCTGGAACTTCTTTTAGAAGTATCTTTGCACCTACTTTTTGTTTCTCAAAATCTTTCACATACTTCTTTATACTTTTTCCCACAATATTATCACCCAGCATCACAACACATCTTTCTCTATCAACAAAATGCTCAGTCAAGCCCAATGCCTCAGCAATTCCTCCACTTCCTTCTTGATAAGTATAATTAATATGCTTAAGCCCGAACTCCTTGCCATTTCCCAATAATCTTAAAAAATCACCCGCATTATTCCCTCCCGTTACAACCATAATATCTTTGATACCCGCTTCAATCAAAGTCATAAGCGGATAATAAATCATAGGTTTGTCATACACCGGCAAAAGATGTTTGTTAGTAATCTTTGTTAATGGATAAAGTCTCGTTCCCAGACCACCAGCTAAAATGACACCCTTCATTTTTGATTCCTTTCAATTAATTATGTTGTTTTCCATTCTTTAATCTCTCTGAATACATCTTCTCATAATAATCCTTATATTCACCACTGATTATCTTTTCCCACCAATTCTTATTATTTTTATACCATAAAATAGTTTGTTCAATCCCATTATCAAAATCTATCCTGGGTTTCCAACCCAACTCATTTTGAATCTTTGTAGAATCGATAGAGTATCTCCTATCATGTCCAGGTCTATCTTTCACAAATTTAATCAGTGAATAAGGCTTATTCAATTTATCAAGAATCAATTTCACAATGTTTATATTACACCACTCATTATTCGCTCCAATATTATAGACCTCACCGACTTTGCCTTTATGAATCACTATGTCTAAGGCTTCACAATGGTCAATAACATTAATCCAATCCCTGACATTCAACCCATCACCATAAACAGGAAGCTCTTTATCATTAATCGCATTAATAATCATTAACGGAATTAACTTTTCGGGAAACTGATAAGGACCATAATTATTAGAGCATCGGGTTATAATAACAGGAGTTTTATATGTCTCCCAATATGCCAGCGTTAATAAATCTGCCGAAGATTTACTTGCTGAATATGGACTTCGTGGAGATAAAGGAGTTGTTTCCTTAAACGAACCTGTTTCACCAAGCGAACCATAAACCTCATCAGTCGATATTTGAACAAATAATGGGATATGCTTCTCTCTAACTACTTCAAGTAATGTTTGAGTCCCAAGGACATTTGTCCTTAAAAAATCATAAGAATCCAATATACTTCTATCCACATGAGTCTCAGCTGCAAAATTCACTATAATATCCACATTCTTATCAATAATAGAATTGATGAAATCCTTATCAGCTATATCTCCTTTGATGAAACAATAATGGGAATGCTTATCTACATCTTTAAGATTTCCCAGATTCCCTGAATAAGTAAGCAAATCAATATTGATAATCTCATAATCACTGTATTTATCAAGTATGTAACGGACAAAATTCGAGCCAATAAACCCTGCCCCACCTGTAATTATCATCTTTTTCATAATAAAATCACCTTGTTAATTTTGTAGCGGTCAGATTTATTCAACTTAATAAACTTTATGGAATAAATCGTGTTTAGCTGTAATGTGACATTTATGTCGCGAAAATATGCGAGATAAATCTCGCACCATAACTACATTGTTAAACAGACTAAATGATATTAGAATAGTATCATTTTTTCTTAATCATATATATATTACTAATAAATAAATTTCTGTCTTCCTTAAGTATTGAACTTTTCAACTTCAAATCATTCAGCATCGATATCGAGAATTCATTTTCCCCTTTTTGAAGATTAGAAAATTCAAACTCACAAGGCTCAAATGTGGTGGAACCAATATATCTATAAATCTTCTCTTTACCAATCTGAATAGAAATCAACGCCCCGATACCGAAAACCTTCGTGGATTTAGCTATGATTATACCGTGTAGATTGTCTTCAGAAATATTAAATGTATACTTTCTTGTATAGTTTCCCCAAAAGTTCTTAAAACTACTCAAATTCTTTTCATCCATAAATGGCATAACACTTGGGGTTTTATCAACATTAAATTTCTCAAATGGATTGAATCCTATTTTCTTATTATCACATTTCTCAAGATAAAAATAGGATACATAATCATCAGGGTTAGATTTTAACGCTTGTGATAAATAAACCACAGCATTTTTATCATCCTTTGTATTAACGAATACCATTCCTAAGTATCTCAGGACTAACCAATCATCAGGTTTTTCTTTGACAACCTCTTTTAAGATTTTCAAACTTGAATCCAGATACTTTTTCGTTCTGGTAGCATTAAAAGCATTATAGTAAAGAATGGCTAAATAAATTTTATAATTCAAATCCTTAGTATTTTCTATTTTCTTTTTATACAATGCTACAATATCATCAAAATTCCTGAAATCTTGAGATATGGCTATTTTAAATGATTCTGCTGATTCTTTTAAATCACCCTTCTCTAAATATACTTCCCCGATATACTGAAATGTCTCAACATCCGGAAATATCTTAAGATAATATGAAATAGCCTCATCAAAAAGTTTATGATTTATCAAAATCCTTCCCAACGATTTACAATCCTGCCTGAGTAGAGTCTCAAAATTTTCTCTTCTGTCCTTATTAGTCTTATATCTTCTTATACTTCCTTCACAAGAACTTATCCTCTTTTTATAAACCTCAATTGCCTTATTTAATTCCCCCTGTTTCAAATACTTTTCTGCAATAAGATTATAATCATAAAAATACGAAATTTTATCCATAATCTTTGTAAACAAAAAAACAAATATATAAAAAAGAATAATAAGAATTGCTGTTATAAGCATATAATGTTTAACTTTCATATCTAACCAATTCTTTTCTCATCAACGGTGTAGGGAACGCACAGTATGCGTTCTATTTGTGAACATATTTCTGAGTTCACTACATTTTACTCGGATAACTAATCGCCATCAAAATCCATATTAATTCCGCCATACCTGCAAACCTAAAATATGGTTCCGTAAAATTCCCTATTAAAACCGCTATCAATAAACTGAGAATTACTCTTCCCAAATATTTTGTAAAATCATTATCAGCCATTCTTATATTTTGTATTGCTTCATAAACCATTTTGAAAAATAAAAAGATAAAGGCGCATAATAAAAACACACCACCACTTACCAACAGGAAAAAATAAAAACTCTCTGCCACATGTTCCAATCGATAATAATTTGCTCCAATACCAACAAAAGGATGTTTTAAAATCTGGGGTAACATCTCTTCCGTCCAGATTTTCACTCTGTGCAATAGCGAATAAGGAATCCAGCCACCATAACCAAATTGTCTTTGTATTTGCTGCTCAAAGAATGGAGCAAGGATGATAACTAATGATACAAACATTAATAAAAAATACAAAATTAACTTATATCTACGGGTTAGAAGAGCCAACATCAAAAACATCATTATCAACATTATATAACTTGTTAAAGAAAAAGTTAATATTAAACAAATAGCATTAAGAATGGCAATAACAAGAACAATAATTTTATTTATTACAGATTTCACAAATCGCAAAAGAAAAAATGCGATAAAAACTATAACTCCAAGATATGCTCCACAGCCATTCCAATTATTTAAGGTCGATGTAACTCTCCTGGCTATTTCAAAACGACTTATGTCAGTCTCAACAACATTTAACCACTCCACAGTATAGATTCTACTAAGCAAAGCATTCATATTAAAAATATTAAACCATTGGAAAATCCCTATTATAGAAACAATCACGCTTCCACCTAATACCCAAAAGAGAAGAGTTTTCTTCTCATTTTCGTTCTTCAGCACACACTGAAACATAACTAATATAATATAATATTGAATCGAAGCAAAAAATTGTAAGAAAATCTTTACGGTTAAAATCTGCTTATTAAGAATAGAAACAAACAATGGTATAAATCCCGCACAAAAAAAATAAACCATAAAAGGAATCAATAAACCATTCCTCTTCAATTGGTATTTCCCTGTAAAAATATTAATCAAGAATACGATACCAATGAAAACTAATAAAACCTCATTAAGAGCCAATCCCGGGATAACCAATCCCCTTTCAATAAAAGAAATAAGTGGATAACCGAACGCAAATATAAACAGACCATATTTCAAATCTCTCAAGATAACAACAAAGAAGATTAGTGCTATTAATACTGCGATGGGGAAAAGATAATTGATATTAGTTAAGAAGGGGATAATTATAACAATAAGTAATAAAATAATATTAAATGGATTTCTAAGTATTATATCTTTCTTATTCACAAGCAAACGAACCTGATTTCCATTATTTTAGTAAATGGGGACTGACGTCTATCGTCTGTCCCCATTACCCCTAACATAGTAACAATTACGTTCGATTTAATATTTCCAACATCGAATTAACAACTCTTTCTGTTGCCTTTCCATCATTTTTATAATTGTGATTTTCAATAAATATTTTTCGTGCCTCTGCTAATCTTTCTTTGACTACATCATTATACAAAACAGTTCTAATTGCATCCTCAACTTCATCCTCCTGATAAACTCCTATCGCTGATCCTGTTTTAACGTAGGGCACAGCCTCAGGTAAATTAAAAAGATTGATACTAATTACAGGTTTATTACATAGCATCGCTTCCAATCCGACTGTCGAAGTTACAACAATGACTAATTCTGAGATTTTTATTAATTCAAAAGTGTCGTAATCTATAGCCTTCCCATTTTTAAAATTCAATTCATCAAGCAATCCCTGATAAAAATCAACAGATTCTCGAGGATGAGGTTTGATAATTAATTGAAGCTCATCAAATTTATTAATCGCATTTACAACGGCGCTAACAAGTTTCCTGGCATTATCTTCTCCATAAGGATTTGTTGCCAGAAGCACAATCTTCTTCGTCTTATCAAGACCAAACTTTCCAAACAATGACATATTTATTTTGTCTTTCGTTTTGATTATTTCATCATAAACCGGGCGCCCTGTAACAATTAATTTTTCAGAAGATACACCATAATTCTCCAATCGTTTTTTTAACACTATCCCCTCCACTGCCATATAGTCTGAATCCAATCCTCTGGTTAATGGACCATCATATATTATCGAATGCTCAATGTAATATAAAGGAATCTTTCTCTCCTTAGAAAACCGAATTAATGACCTTGAATCTCTATTAAATTCACAAAGTAACGCCACCATATCAGGTTTTTCTTTATCAAGCATTTCTCGGATTAGCTCAACATAATAAATAAGATACTGAAGTTCATACTTTATAAGGAAAATAATATAATTAGTCAGAAGAGGGGTTAAATTAATCCCATGCAATTTAACAGTTTCTAAAGAATTAAGATTGCCTCCAACTAAACGCTGGCAGCAACTGATATGCCTATAGCCTTCAAATACTTTTTTCAATACGGAAAGATTAGCATATTGCTGAAGATGATTGTGACCAATTCCCTCCTTTGAAAACAAATTTGACACAACAGCCTTTTTACCAAGAACAAATAAATCCATACAAAGATTCTGAATTATCACGTCATTTCTTTTCTGTAGCATTCTAATAACAGGCAGGGCATTAACAAAATGATTTCGTGTCGATACAAAAAATAATATTTTTTTCTTCCCATTGTTTCTTTCATACTTCGTTATTAATCGAGGTAAGAGTAATATAAATTCAACAATGGGTCGGAATTTTTTCCCTTTCTGGAAAATTGTAATCGCAAATTGTTTCAAACCCACTTCTAAAGAGGAAAAGAAATGGGTCTGATGCTTAATCTCAGCATTCAGATTAAGCATTCGGTTTATTATCTTTGCACTTTCAAACCAGTATTTATCATCAATAACACAAATTTCACTTGGCTTTTCCTTACGCAAACATTCATAAAAAAAGATAAGCGATGGAAGCTTTACAAGTAAATCTGACCAGACTTTTGAATCATAAGTATCCCAGAGAGAGACACCATTAAAACTCAGCAAATCCCTCAACTCAATATTATCAATTTTAGCCTTACCAATTTCTTTAACAATCGTATAACATTCTTCATAAAAGACAGGGATCTCTTCAGCAGGAATATAATCTTCGATAAAACAGGATAAGATACCCGCCTTTGCCAATTTCCTCTGCACAAGCCTATTTGTTGCAATAACCTTACTACCAACGAGGTTATTGGACTTGTTTAATTTGGTCAAAAAATTTAATGTATATATTGAGAGGTGAATGGCTATATATATTTTTTTCTTATTTGTAATCATCTTACATCAAGATATGTTAATTTTTAAAATTTATTGTTCACAAACTTCGGTATGCTCTATGTGTCTTGTTCCCAAGACCTACCTTGGTAACAGAAATCTTATTGTCAAAGCCTCAGCTTTGACACCTTATTACTGAAACAGGGGCTTGGGAACGATACATTGAGGCAATTCCTGTTGTTTCCTTACAAGCCCTGTAAGGGCGATACATCTGTAGCCCCGACGTCTTGTCGGCATTATTAAAACAGGCAAGATGCCTACTCTACATTGTGTCGCCCCGACGGGGCTATCACAGTAAAAACAGATTACCTTATTTTTTCCCACGACCTTCCGGTCGTGGCTACAAGAGTTCCGCTTCCATGGGGCTAAAGGAATTATATGTCTTATCTATTGTTCCTATAATAAACTAATGAATAATAATTTATAAAAATTTATCAATGTATAATCTTAACATATAAGAGAAACAACTTATTGTATCATTTAATAGCTCTTAGAGTAGGATTATCTTTATTAAGTAGTGTTAGGTTGTCAATCACAAAATGAATTCTCTGAAAAACGATTTCATCTTGTATTGTCTGCTTTAGCTATTATAAATTATCCATATTAAAGTATATACTATAAACAGTCATTTCAAGAGTTCATTATTTGTTTGACTTCTCAATTCAAAAAAAATAGGGTGTTTTAAAATATTTATTCTAATAATTAACAAACAACGAACAGAAATTATCCTCACTAAAGTGGGAATTACAAACAGTTCTATATATGACTGGAGGGATAAAATTTGAACAACTTAGACATATTTAAAGATAAAAAAATCCTCATCACAGGGGGAACAGGAACAATCGGAAGCAGTCTAACAAAAGCATTGTTACAGAAAGATGTAAGGGTAATTCGAATACTAAGCCGTGATGAACACAAACAATTTAATATGATGCAGGAACTAAGAAATGAAAGCAGAATGCGATTTCTTATCGGAGATGTGCGAGATTCCACTCGACTTAATAGAGCAATGGAAGATATTGATATAGTCTTTCATACTGCAGCACTCAAACACGTCCCCTTATGTGAATATAATCCTTTTGAAGCTGTTAAGACAAATGTAATCGGAACACAGAACGTAATCGAATCCGCTATAAATAATAATGTCGAACGATTGATTTTTACATCATCTGACAAAACCATTAGCCCCACTAATACTTATGGAGCCACAAAATTATTAGCCGAAAGATTAATAACTTCGGCACATAATTACAAAGGAAGTCATAGAATATTATTTACAGCCGTCAGGTTCGGAAATGTTATAGGTTCGAGAGGTTCTGTCATACCTTTATTCAAAAAACAGATCTTGGAAAATAGAGAAGTAACCCTGACCGACCCGGAGACAAGTAGATTTATGATGACCTTAAGCCAGGCTACTAATCTAACATTAGAGGCTTGTAAGAGAGTTAAAGGTGGAGAAATATTTGTATTGAAAATGCCTGTGGCAAATATGAAAGACCTATTAGAAGTGGTTATCGAAGAAGTTACAAAAAAATATAACATCAATCCAAAAGAAGTTAAAATAGTCGAAACAGGCTTAAAACCGGGTGAAAAGATGTATGAAGAGCTAATGACTTATGAGGAATCTCAATATGCGTTAGAGTTTGAAGATATGTTTGCAATACCACCTTTATTTACCCGCAAGAACTACGATTACGGTTTTGGTCAACCAGCCCCGATAAAATCTTATAGTTCTCAAGATATAAAACCTTTAACTAAAAAAGAACTGAAAGAATTAATACTTCAAGAAAATCTAATTTGAGATTTCTGAAATACTAATTAGCTGTAGGGGACGCATATATGCGTCCTCTACAATATGACAAAACCATAGCAAAATTGATGTTGTAGTGCGAGATTTATCTCACACAACCTTGCGACATAAATGTCTCACTACGACCATTCAGAGGAACAGAATAAATGAAAGCATTAGTAACAGGTGGAGCGGGTTTTATCGGAAGATGGGTTGTAAAAAAACTCCTGGAGGATGGACACAAGGTTTGGGTATTAGATGATTTATCAAATGGAAGAAGAGAGAATATAGAAGAACTTCGGAACTCAAATAACTTTAAAGAGTTCATTCAAGGAGATGTAAAAGATAAAAAGTTATTAAATAATCTTTTCAAAAAGAAATTTGATATCTGTTTTCACTTAGCCGCAAGTATTAATGTTCAAGATAGTATCGATGATCCTCAAACTACATTTAACAATGATGTCGTTGGAACATTTAATGTACTTGAGGAATGCAGAAAAAATAAGATTAAAATAATATTTATGAGCACCTGTATGGTATATGACAAAGCAAATGATAAGAATGGAATTACTGAATTGCATCCGATAAAGCCAGCCTCTCCTTATGCAGGAAGTAAAATTTCAGGCGAGAATATGGTTCTATCCTATTGGTTCGCTTATCAACTTCCTGTTGTAGTAATCAGACCATTTAACACTTACGGACCTTTTCAAAAAACAGGAGGAGAAGGGGGAGTGGTAGCAATATTTATAAAGAGAAATTTAGATGAACAAACCTTAAATATATTTGGAGATGGAAATCAAACACGGGACTTCTTGTATGTCGAAGATTGCGCAAGCTTTGTTGTTGAATCAGGATATAATGATAAAGCAATTGGTGAAATAATAAATGCGGGTTCAGGAAAAGACATAACAATAAATGACCTTGCTCTATTAATCGCAAATTCAAAAAAGAAGATAAAGCATATTCCCCACATTCATCCGCAATCCGAAATACAAAAACTTTTATGCAATAATTCAAAGGCAAAAAAATTACTCGGTTGGAAACCAAAAATAACTTTAGAAGAAGGATTAAAACGAACAGAGAATTGGATAAAAAATAATCCACATTTAATATAATTCGAGATCTCTGAAAAACTAAACAAAAGTGAGTTTGTTTCATTATTAATACTTGTAGCTCTGACAACTATTTCCTCACCCAATCCCTCTCCCAATGGGAGAGGGAAGGGTGAGGGTGTGTCATTCTGAGCGAAGCGAAGAATCTCGTAGTATTTCAGAAATTTTCATTCAGGAATTTAATATGACAAATACCTTAGCCATAAACGGTGGAAAACCTGTAAGAGAAAAATATTTACCTTACGCTCAGCAGTGGATTGATGATGCAGACATAAAGAATGTTATAGACACATTAAAAAGTGATTATTTGACAACAGGACCCAAAGTAAAACAATTTGAAGAAAAAATAGCGAATTATGTCGAAGCTAAATATGCAGTCGCAGTTGCGAATGGCACTGCTGCCCTGCATTCAGCCTGTTTTTCTGCTGGAATAAAAAAGGGTGACGAAGTAATTACTACGCCTATGACTTTTGCCGCATCAGCTAATTGTGTTCTTTATCAAGGTGGCAACCCTGTTTTCGCAGATATCGATTCTAAAACATATAATATTGATGTGAAAGATATAAAAAGAAAAATAACAAAGAAAACCAAAGCAATTATTCCTGTTGATTTCACAGGACAAGTTGTTGATTTGGATAGTATCCTTGAAATTGCGGAAAAAAATAATCTTATTGTGATGGAAGATTCGGCACACGCATTGGGCTCAAAATATAAGGGGAAAAAAGTGGGCAGTATCTCCCACCTCACAATATTCAGCTTTCATCCCGTAAAGCACATCACAACAGGCGAAGGTGGAATCATCACAACTAATAATGAAGAATTCTATAAGAAGCTCACACTTTTCAGAAATCACGGGATTACAAGAGATAATAGTTTATTAATAAACAAAAAAGAAGGTTCCTGGTATTATGAACAATTAGAATTAGGATACAACTATAGAATCACTGACATTCAATGTGCTTTAGGAATCAGTCAGTTGGATAAAATTGAGAATTTTATTAAAAGAAGAAAAGAGATTGTTAATCTATATAATAAATATCTATCTCAAATTAATGGTGTAATCATACCTTATGAAGCTGATTATTCGAATTCCAGTTGGCACTTATATGTTATCCAATTAGAACTTGATAAATTGAAAGTTGGTCGAAAAGAAATTTTTGAAGCCTTAAAAGCAGAAAATATCGGAGTTAACATTCATTATATCCCCGTTTATTATCATCCATACTATCAAAAAATTGGTTATAAAAAAGGCGTATGCCCCAACGCCGAAAAACTGTATGAAAGAATCATAACCTTACCTCTATTCCCCAAAATAACAGATAAAGATGTAGAAGACGTTATTGAAGCCGTTAATAAAGTTATAAAATATTACAGAAAATAAGGACAAATAATGCCTAAGATTGCCTTAGGAACTGCTCAAATAGGATTGAATTATGGTATTCACAATAAATCGGGGAAACCTTCTGAAGCTGAAGCTTTCTCAATTCTGAACACAGCTTATGATAATGGCATCGAAGTCCTTGATACGGCTTATGCTTATGGAGATAGTGAAGAAAGGATCGGTCAATACATAAATTCAACAAAAAGAAATTTTAAAATCTGCACAAAACTTCCTCATATCCCCAACCAAAAAAATGTATCATACTACATCAATGAATCCTTGAAAAGATTAAGTAAAACAAAAATCGATTTTTACTTGCTTCATAATATTATTCAGGTTAATAATAAAAAAATCATTGATGATTTATTTAGATTTAAAAAGGATGGATCAATTGATAAAATCGGTGTTTCTGTTTATGATGTTAATGATGTTGAAATCGTGTTAGAAAAAGGTATATTTGATTGTATTCAAATACCTATGAATATATTCGACAGGAGACTTTTGAAATCAGGGCATCTTGAGAAAATAAAAAATCAGAATCTTGAAATATTTATCCGCTCAATTTATTTACAAGGATTATTCTTTTTAGAATTAAATAAAATCAATGAGGTATTATCTGTATGGGACAGGTATGCCTGTCCTTTACAATCTTACTTAAAATCACTAAACGATTTTTCACACGAATTCAATACATCTATTCAAGATTTGATTCTGGGATGGTTCAAGTATAATGAATATGGCAACTACATTATAATTGGTGTTGAAACAAATGCGCAACTTCAGAATAATTTAGATTCATTTAATAAAGAAGTTGATAATGAGATAATTAATAAATTTAATCAATTTGTTAACACAATAGAAATTTCTGATGATTCAATAATCATTGACCCACGGAGATGGTAATTTGAAAACATTATTTATGATTCCCGTAAGAAGCGGTTCTAAAAGTGTTAAAGATAAAAATATTCGTAAATTATGCGGGATTCCTCTTATGGGTTATATTATAAACGAAATAAAAAAAACAAATGCATATCAAGAAGGTGGATATATCTTTGTTAATACTGATTCACAAAAATATGCAACCATAGCCAGGAGTTTTGGAGCTGAGGCACCTTTTCTAAGACCAAGCCATTTGGCTACCGATTCATCACCAATTGTTGACACAATTAAATACACATTCGAAAAATTTGAGAAGATGAATTACGATTTCGACCTCTTCGCTATGCTACAAGCCACATCGCCATTTACTCATTATATTGATATTGATAGAGCAGTTAATATCTTTAAAGAAGATAAAACAATTAATTCGGTCATATCCGTAACAGAAGTAGACTATCCACCCGTCTGGTGTAACACTCTCGATGAAAGTTTGAATATGAAAGATTTTATCCCGTTGGAATTTAGAAATAAAAATCATCAGGAACTTCCCAAATACTATAGAATCACAGGAGCTATCAGAATGGCTCGTTGGAACGAATTTAAGAAAAATAATTTCAACTGGTATTTCGACCAATCCAAAGCTCTCATAATCGATAAAAAACGTTCTCTGGATATTGACACAGAAGAAGATTTCCTTTATGCAGAATTTCTAATGAAATTGTAGGGGCGAGGTTTCCTCGTCCATCTTAAAGAAGGATGAAAAAGAATGCTTAAATCCTTATGCGTCATTCCTGCAAGATGTGGGTCTAAGGGATTGAAGGATAAAAATATTCTGGAACTATGTGGCAAACCTGTGATTGCCTATACAATTGAAGTATGTTTAAACAGCAATTTATTTGATAATGTTTACGTAGCTACAGATAGCGAAAAATATGCAGAGATTACAAAAAAGTATGGCGCTCAAGCACCATTCCTTGAACCAGAAGAAATGGCAGGCGATAACATCAGCTCTACTGAACCTGTTATTTGGTATTATGAACAATTGAAATCAAAATATGATTTATTGTGGTGTCTTCAACCCACTTCTCCTTTGAAAAAAGTGGCGGATTTAATTAACGCTTATAAATTATTGGAGAATGACCCAAATTGCGAATTCGCTCTTAGCACAACTATTATCGACCCTCATTATTTTCATTGGGCTCTATACGACAAAGATGATGGATATTCAGATTTATACTTCGGGAAAAAAAATCTTGTGGATAGAAACTCGCTGAAGCCCACTGCATATAGACCGAATGGCGCTATAAAAGTGGGAAGGACTGAAAGTGTTTTAAAATGGAGACACTTCTTCGGAGATAACATAAAAAGAGTTGAGATGCCGGAAGAAAGGTCAATCCATATTAGAACTCAATCCGATTTAGATTTGTGTGAATTCTTAATTTCAAAGAAAGGAATACTAAAATTAGCTTAGAAGGCAAAAAAATAATTATCACTGCGGGCTGCTCAGGATTAGGAGAAGTTTTTACCAAATTTCTTCTTAATAAAAAAGCAATAGTTATTCCTACTTCTCGAAAAGAAGAAAACATCAATGAATTCCTCAATTCATTAGATAAAAAATTCAGAGACAAGTGTTTCCCTGAGATTCTAAGCCTTGAAAAAGAAGATGAGATTGATGATTTCATAAATAGAATAAAAAATAAACATAGCAAAATATATGGATTAGTAAACTGTGCAGTGGGTAGGTATCAGCAAAAATATCCTGAAGATTTGACAATGGAAGATTGGCAAAATGAATTCACAATAAATGTTTTTGGGAACGCCTATTTGATAATTAAAGCAGTTGAAAAAATCATCCAGGATGGTGGTAGTATCATAAATATTTCTTCTTTCTATAGCCTTGTAGTTCCCGATAATAGAGTTTATGATGAGACGATGCAACCCACATCAATCACTTATGCAAGTTCCAAATCAGCTCTGAACTATATAACGAAATATTTTGCTGTTTACTATGCAAAGAGAAAAATACGTGTGAATGCGATTCTTCCCGGTGGTGTTAGAAATCCAGAAAAACAAACCGATTTTTTTGTGAAAGAATATGAATTCAGAACACCGATTGGAAGAATGGCAAATAATACTGATTTCAATGAAGCATTATACTTCTTGTTATCAGATGAAAATCCATATTGCACCGGACAATGTATTACAATAGATGGTGGCTGGAGCTTATTATAATTTAATAAACAATGAGAGACTGACGAACATTGGATTATTGGAAATTTTAAATCTCAAATTTCCAATTTAATATGTTCCCTTAATCATTTTACTCTTATTATAGAAAATTCTATGAGTTAAAAATAAGAACACTTATGAATAAGGTAATAAAAATAAAAAATAGAGTCATCGGTGGAAATAATCCTTGTTACGTTATTGCAGAAATGTCTGCCAATCACGCTGGAAATTTTAATAGGGCAATAGCAATTATTCACTCTGCAAAAGAAGCCGGCGCTAATTGTATTAAAATTCAGACTTACACTGCTGATACTATGACCATTGATTCCGATAAAGAATATTTCCAAATAAAACAAGGAACCTGGAAAGGAGAAAATCTCTATAATCTGTATAAAAAAGCTTATACTCCCTGGGAATGGCTGGCACAGCTTAAAGAAGAAGCTGAAAAAATTGATTTGGATTTTCTCTCAACTCCTTATGACAAAACCGCTATAGACTTTTTAGAAGAATTAGGAGTTAATTTTTACAAAATAGCCTCGTTTGAAATTACTGACATCCCTTTAATCAAATATATAGCCTCCAAGAATAAACCTATTATTATGTCCACAGGAATGGCAAGTTTAGAAGAAATAGAAGAGGCAGTCAATGCTGTCAAATCACAAAACAATAATAATCTATGCCTTCTAAAATGTTCAAGCGCCTATCCTGCGATACCAGACGATATGAATTTAAAAACTATGAAACATTTAGAGGAAACTTTTGACGTCGTAGTCGGCTTATCAGACCATTCCTTAGGCTCTGTTTCAGCAATAACGGCAGTAGCTATGGGAGCCAAAGTAATTGAAAAACATTTCTGCATAAGTAGAGAAATTGAAAATCCCGATTCTTCCTTCTCAATGGAACCTGAAGAATTCAAGAAAATGGTAGAAGATATTAGAGCTGTAGAAAGAGCAATTGGTAAAATTAGCTATGATATTTCTGAAAAAGAAAAAATAAATAAAAACTTTAGAAGATCAATCTTTGTTGTTAAAGATATTAAAAAAGGTGAAATTTTCACTGAAAATAACATCAGAGTAATCAGACCCGCATATGGACTTCCTCCTAAACATTTCGAAGAAATATTGGGTCGTAAAGCCTCTAAAGATATCGAAAGAGGAACTCCGTTAGAGTGGAATATGATTGATTGAAAATTAGAAATTGCTGTCAGATGTTTTGGTTGGAAACAGTTTCAAACCGTTCTCTACTTCTATTAAAGTGGTTATTATTATGCTTAAAACCGAAAGACTCATATTAAGACCAATCAACAAGTCTGATGGTCCAGATATTGTCAGGTGGAGAAACCAAAAGGAAATTACTGATACCTTATTCAGCAATCCTGGTTTAACACTTCATCAACACAATGCCTGGTTTAAAAAATACCTAAAAGAGAAAATACGCATAGAATTTACAATAATCAAAAAGCAAGATAACAAAAAAATTGGGACGATTGGACTCAATAAAATCGACCGCAAAAATCAAAAAGCTGAATATGGTATCCTTATCGGAGAAAAAGACGAATGGGGTCAGGGATATGCTAAGGAAGCAACTCTTGCGATTTTAAACTATGGTTTCAAGAAACTCAACTTGCACAAAATCTATTTAGAGGTCTTTTGTGAAAATACTAATGCAATTAGACTTTATAAAAAGATAGGATTTATTGAGGAGGGACTATTCAAAAAAGACGTTGTTAAAAACGGAGAATTCAAAGATGTAATGCGAATGGCAATATTAAAAAAAGAATTGTAGGGGCGAGGCTCCTCACCATTATAAAGTCATGCTGAACCTGTTTCAGCATCTAAAGAGATTCCGAAATAAGTTCGGAATGACATTGTCCTTACATAAGAATTTGTAGATAATAATTTTAAAAACTTATTATGTCGCATATCACATTGCGAGATAATAAATTTTCAAGAAGTATTGTTCAATTATATGTGGAGTGCGGTAGCTTGCTACCGCTTTAGATTGCGAGACCTTGGTCTCGCCTATTTGTAGGGGACGCATATATGCGTCCCTTATAGCAGAAACAAGTTTCTGCATAGGAAAGCGAAAGCAAGCTTTCGCACTCCAAAAAGAAAATTTATAATCTCGTATTACATTATTAACTTCTAAAAATGTATAATCTGAAAGAAATAATTAACAAATACAAAACCAAAAAAGTTGTCAAAGCTGGCTCCTGGTACATCATAGGGCAATTCCTCCAAAAAGGAATATTAGTCCTTCTCCTCCCCATTTTAACCCGCTTATTACCCACAACAGAAGAATACGGTATTTTATCTCTGTATAATACCTGGTCAGTAATCTTAGGGATAATTATAACGTTAGATTTATGGGCATCTGTTAATCGAGCAAAATTTGATTATGACAATCAACAATTCAACGAATTTTTTTCATCTACAGTTTTCTGGGGCACAACATTCTTCGTTATCGGAATGTTTATTTTTTCATTTATTCCCGGTGGTTTAATTCAAACAATATTCGGATTGAATAAAATCTTAGTCTTTTATGCTTTATTAGGAGGCTATTTGACATTCCCTTACAATTCTATTTTAGCCCGATGGACAGTAGAATATAAATATAAACGATACTTTATTACAATCCTCTTATCAACCATAGCCAATCTCCTCTTATCCATCATTCTAATATTATTAATGAAAAATAACAAATATCTTGGCAGAATATATGGTGTATTAATAATCAACGGCGTTATCTCAATTTTAATCCTTTCTTCGGTTTTTAAGAATCCAGGGCATTTTCTTAAAAAAGATTATTTTCGTTATGCTTTTGCCTTCTCAGCCCCTCTTATCATACATCATCTCGCTCAGGCAATCTTAAGTCAATTCGATAGAATTATGATTGATAAATACATAGGAAAATCAGAGGTGGGAATTTACAATTTTGCTCATACATTGGGATCAATAATATTTATTCTATTCACAGCTACTAATACCGCATTTGTTCCCTGGTTCTTTGAAAAAATGAAGGAAGAAAAGTATGCGACTATTAAAAATAGATCCAGAATTTATCTATTTGGATTCACGCTAATAACCATTTTGACTATCCTAATTTCACCTCTTTTAGTCAGAATTATAGGTCCTCGAAGGTATTGGGAAGGAACCGCAATTGTCCCAATCATAATGGCAGGATATTTTTTTATGTTTCTATACACCTTTTGTTATACTATTGAAGCCTATTATAAGAAGACGCACTATTTATCATTAGGAACAATTATTGCTGCCCTATTTAATGTTGCCCTAAATTATTTGCTCATACCAAAGTATGGTTATGTAGCCTCTGCCTGGACAGCATTTATATCCTATGCCTTACTGTTCTTCTTTCACTATATAATAGTAAAATTTATAATTAAGCGAGTAATTTTGAATTTTATTACCTTAAGTATGTGTGGATTAATAGTCTTCTTAATTTCAATGATTGTTGCCCATTTCTGTAAAGGTATTTGATATCAATTAAGAGTTTTGTAGGGGCGGTTCGCGAACCGCCCCCACCACTTAACTTATTGCATTCAGTATTACTTCTGAGGTGCGTTCGACACCTTTTCCATCAACCAATTCTTTACCCTTTTGACTCATTTCCAATCTCGTTTGTTGTTCTGCCACTAAATGTAGTATAATTTGTGAAAGATATTTATCAGAAAAATCATTATATCGACCAAGATTAATAACAACACCTGCACGATGCAACTCTTCTGAATGTGCTCTCTGATTATCAGCCATTATAAATGAAATAGCAGGCAATCCTAAACAGGCAAATTCATATAACGTCGAACCTGCCGCACTGATAGCCATATCCACGTTCATCATAAAGTCCGATATCTTTTTAACATCCTGATAAACTTCAACTTTTTTCTGACTTGTTTTCAGGAATTGTTCGATTTCACTCTTTTTACTAAATCCTTTTCCTAATACTACTATACACTTAAAAATCCCTCTAATTTCTTGCATCACCTTCAATACTCTCAGTGTCTGATTTGCACTATCCACCCCACCAAACGTTATTAAAATATTCTCCACAAACTCCTTTATTTCTCTGTTTAAATTATGCTTTTCTCTAAATTCATCTCTTAATAAAATATAATTAGTTCCAAGATATAACTTAGTATAATCCGCTCTCATATACGTATAATTAAATGCACTACTATTTCCATTAAAAACTATATCAGCAAAATGATGAATTTTTGCTAAATCATCAATAGCCACAACAAGCTTCCCTATCTCCTTCAATCCTTGAAAATATAGAGCATCAAAACCATAAGAATCGGTGACAATCGCATCAATACCCTCTTTTCTAACAATATTCTTAACTTCCCTCGCATCATCTTTTAGATTAAATTGGGGATCAAATTTAAAAATATGAAATTTTTCTTCACCGATTTTATCCATTACGAATTGGTCATATTCTTTCGTTGCAAAGTAAACGACCGCGTCTCTCCTTCTTAAGCCATCTGCAAGGGCAAGACATCTCATTATATGCCCCATCCCAATGTTCGTTGAACCATCAGCACGAATTAATATTTTCTTTGCCATAAAATCTCTTTTTTTATTTTTACCCTTTAGAGTTTACTATTGTTTTTGATATTTCCCCAACAAACTCTTTAAAGAAAACAAGCAAAATAACTAAAAAGAAAGAGATGATAAAGCTTACAACCATTTTCATTTTTGTCCCTCTTGATGCAGGAATCAAAGGTTTCTCAGCTCGGTCGATAACCTGAACCGTTAATAAACTATCTTTTGATGCCTCAATTTCAACATTCTCATATTGTTTTGATAAGACATAATAAATATCTCTCTGTAGCTCAACTTCCTTTAATAAATTCTCATATTCTTTCTGCAAAGCTGGAAACTCTTCTAATGTCGGTGCAAATCGTAAATAGTCCTTATTTGCATCACCACTCACATTTTGTAATACACTTAATTGTTTTTTCAACTCATCCCTTTTCGCTCTTAACTCAATAACTTCGGGGTCATTCTTGGTTTTAAAACTCTCCTTTTGCTTCAATAACACATCCGTATCGACTAATTTATCATACAATTGAGAAGTAGAAGTAATTAAGGACTTACTCTGGTCTTCAATTGAAACTATCCTATACTTCTTTTGAAACTCTTCCAATTTCTTTTCCGCATCTGCTTTCTTTTTCAATGTTTCATCAACCCGTTTTTTAATAAAAACAGATGATTGCTTCGCCTTTGTCTCATTCATATCAGCATTTAATTTTTGCAAAAATTCAATATAATCATTTGCAACTTGATAAACAAGGTCTGAGTCTTCTAAAAACACGGTTAAATGAACTATACCACGAATATTAATGATTTGTGTATACTTCTTTAATCTATTAATGGCTCTCAACTTGTTTTTCACACCCCAGAACTCATCCAATTTCCTTTTCTCAATTATCCCCGAAACCACCTTATTGCTTAACAACATATCAATCAAGATGTTAGTATATTCAGAAGGTTTCAATGGATAAAGAGATTTTGTATTCTTTATGTTCACAAGGCTCACATCAGAAAAGTTCTCAGAAATCTCAGGAATGAAAGTTGTTGTCGCTTGATATAATCTCGGTTTGCTAATACTCAGTATACCAGTAATTATCATAACAATAATCGGGACTATAATGAGCCAGTACTTATACTTCCAAAATATATTTACATATTTTACAAAATCAATTTGTGGACCTTTTTGTTCTTTGTTCATATAAATCGATTCCCTCTTTGACAGTGGTCATCCACCCCCACCCTTCCCTCCCCCCTCCCTAACCCTCCCCCTATAAATGGGGGAGGGAAGGGTGGGGGTGAATAGGGTGAGAGGGCTGTAGGGAACGGTTTGAAACCGTTCCCTACTTAAAAATAATTACTTTTGTCAGATATAAATTCCTATCCTCATTCGTAAAATTATCATAGTAATCATTATCAAAGTTTAATTTTAATCTATGATTACCCTTTTTTAAAATCTTATTGGCAAAACAAATTTTGTTCTCTTCATTATCAACATAAAACCTGGAGACTAACGCACCATTGATAAACACACTCATTAATGGATACGCATCCAAAGCCTTCTTTCCCTGCACCATTATCATAAAAGAATAATCCCCATCTTCTGTTACTTCAAAATCTGTGTAAACGGAACTTATACTCTTTTTAGTATTCATCAAACCATCCTGAATATACATCTGGTTATAGGTAATTTCTTTCAGCATTTTCTCTTTTAATTTCTTATCAAAGTTTTCAATTGTTTTTATTGTCTTCTTATCATCGATTTTCTGACTGATTCTTTTTAGACCCATCAATGCCTCATAATAAATAGGATTAGTTTCAAGCTCTTTTAAATAATGCTCCTTTGCCTTATTATAGTCCTTCTTATCCTCATAAATCTTTCCTATTGCACAATGAATGCCTTTAACATCTGGGGACAATTCAAATATCTTTTGATAGGTTTTCATCGCATTCTCATAATCATTCGCCTTTCCATAAGCACAGCCCAGATAATAATAATCACTAATCTTACTAACCACTTCTTGATTCTTAATGTAGTAATCTCCAATTAAAAAAGAGTCGGATGTTACAGGTTGGATTTTTTCATACTCATTTTTAAAGTAATTAATAAACTCATTATATGAATCCAAGCCAAAATGCCTTGCAAGATCAAGATAATAGAGAAAATCAGAATAATCTTTAAGACTAAATGAAATAAGACTAAGCTTGAGATATGATACGGGAAAATTCTTATCTATTTCAGTTAATCCCTTATAGATTTGAAAAGCATCGGTGTAGTTACCTATCGTAGTATAGGCTTCACCAAGCATTAAATAACTTCGCTTTAATAAAGGATTAGCATAATCACTCTTTGTAAATAATCCTTTCAATATCTCAAGGTCTCTAATAGCAAGATTGAACCGATTTTTCTTCAGCTCCAAATAGGATACCACAAATAAATATCTGGAATTTTTAATATATTCTTCCTTTGTTTTAAAACCCGCATATAACTTTTCAAAATATTCAATGGCATCATTCTCTTTTCCTCGTTCCAAACTAACAAATCCACATATCCAAAGAGCATCCTTATTATCCTTGTCTACGGATAATAAAATCCTCGCAAAAGCTTGTGTCTTCTCATAATCCTTAAGCAAAAAATAATTATCCATCATATTATAGATAATATCAGGTGAATCAGGAGAAATCTTATATGCCTTTAACAACTCCTTAATCGCCTTATCAGGCATATTCCTTTTATTGAAATATATAGAGCGATTAACACTTAATCTCACAAGTATCTTATTCCTATTTCGAATGAAAAGGACAGATAACAATAAAATCAGTACCAAAGCCAAAATCAGAATTAGCCATAAGTTTCTCTTATGGTTCGTAGGGGACGCATATATGCGTCCCTTACAGTTGTCGGAACTGTTTACCATATCCGTATCAACCTCTCTTCTCAATTGTAACGCGATATTTATGTTGCACAGTAGGGAACGCATATATGCGTTCCCTACAAGAGATAAATCTCGTGTTACAACAATTTGCCTGGTGCGACTATGATATCACCCCTCTGTATTTTTGAAAAACCTGTGGAACGACTTTCAGCACTCCCATTCGCCTTTAATACATAAATCCCTTTCTTATCAGCGTTTCTCTTCAAGCCACCAGCTTTGTTTAGATAGTACTTGTAACTTTTACCTTCTTCATAATAGATAGAAACTGGATTATTTACCTCACCCGTTACAATTACACTATCAGGAATCTTTGGCACAAGAATCAAATCACCATCTTCTAACTTGACATCATCCTTTTCAATATCCACTACCATTCTGCCTGTAAGACTTATGGGTAATTTCCCAAACAAACCTTCAAAGTATTCCCCTTCTTGATACAATGACGGGAAAATATCTTCATAAAGCTTTGACTGAATTCCTAATTCAGTCATCAGCTTATCTGGTTTTTTACTTTCTATTTCTATTTTATCAATATTATTCAACTGACTCATATATAGCTCCATAAAACTATTCAGTTCATTTTTAATAATCTCCTTGATTTCCCCTTCTTTTATTCCAAAAGTACCAGAATCTTTACTATTATCTGAATAAAACTCTCTTTTAAAATCACTAACCAAAGACATCATCGTATTTAATCTATTTAACAATTCTATTTTCAACTTTTCATCAATTACTTCACCTTTTTCTTCCTTTAATTTCTCCGCCTTAATAAGATTTAATTTGTCTCTGAAATATTTTATTTCTTCTTGTAAATTTTCAATTTTTGCTGTCTCAACTTTTTCAGTAATTAAATTACCCCTAATCATTTTCATTATTTTATCCGCTAATAAATCAACATCGACATCAGGCTTAAGATTGACTAACATTGACTTGAGGATTTCTTTTCTTAGCTCCAGCGTTTGTAAATAATCCTTTTTCTCCTTTTCCGTAATATCTTTTTCTAAAATTCTCATCTCGTCTCTCACTATATTCATCAATTCAGAATTAATAGTATCCCTGAGAATCTTATTCTGCCTCATCTGAACTCTTTGACGAATGAAAATTGTGCCATAAGGATAAGCAAGTCCCGTTAATCCTCCCGCTCTCTTTAATACAGACTCTAAGCTTTCCCCTCTTTCAATTACATATTCACCCGGATACTTCACTTCTCCATCAACAATAACTCTATATCTAAACTTCAAATTAATATCTGGTCTTATGAATAAAATATCACCCTTTTGTAATTTGATATTAGCCTGATTTTCTGGATTATATGGGTCTGACAATATTGATTTCAAATCAACAGAAATTACCTCAAGCCCATTCCTGTTATCATAATTAACCCTGTGCAATTCTGCACCTTCAAGCGAGGCTGTATCCTTCAATTCTTTGCCTAAAAAGATTAAATCACTCACTCTCATACCTTCAGAAAAAACAAAAGTGCCCGGTGCATTAACTTCTCCTGAAATCCTGACCATAGGCTTATCAAATAAATCATATTTTGAATAAACTTTCACTACATCCCACTGTTGTAATTTATAATTCTCCTTCGCATCACCCGCCATTGCTTTTTCGACATCAAATGTGATAATATCTCTTCTCCTATTTGACAAATATCTGAAGATATTGCCCTTTGCCATATAACTCTCTGGAATCAAGCCCTTCGCTTCCATAACTAAATCTTTAACCGTCATATCCTTCTTTAAACTATAATCCCCTGGTCTTAAAACATTCCCTGCAATTGTAACATAATTATATAATGTCGGAAGTATCGGAAGGATTTTAATGAAATCTCCATCTTTGAGTTTAAAATCACCACCTCGTTTTTCTAAATCAGCCAAATTTCTAAAATTCAAATCCAAAACTATATTTTTTTCCGATGTTTCAACTCTTTCTACCTGAACCTGATATATATAAGCAGATGATAGTAATCCACCTGATAACTTAATAGCATCAATGAGTGTTGATTCGTCTTTCCCTTCATAAATTGCAGGCTTTTTAACATAACCTGCTATCGACCATCTCGAACCAACTGTTCCTACAAGCACAACATCATCCGCTTGTAACCTTACATCTTTAGACCTATCACCATTTATAATTAAATCGTATAGATCAAAATTCACTACCTCTTCATTGTTTCTAATTAATTTTATTCTCCTTAATGAACCTTTTAATGTCGGACCCCCTGCTTGATAAAGTGAATGCAATATTGTTGACAAAGAGCTGATAGTATAAGCTCCAGGGCTTTGAACATCACCAAGAACAAAAACATCAATCATCCTTAATTTCCCCATAGACACATCTACTCGAAAATCCTTATAATAATCCGCAAGAGCATCTTTAATCTCCTTCGATGCCTCCTCAAATGTCTTCCCCCATACATAAACCGCACCAGCTTTAGGCAATAATACTTTTCCATCCCTTGTGACCTCTAACTCCTTCTGCTCTTCAATCACTCCCCAGATGCCTAATAACAACTGGTCACCCGGTCCAAGTATATAATTCGGACCTACTGGAGTGGTTTCCATTGGTATAAACCCCACCCCTCCTCTCTTGAATATGTCATAACCAAAATAGGAAAGGTCTTTATCAACGGACAATAATGCCGATCTCTCCTCATCAGACACAATCGTTGTCAAGGCACTCTGAACATTAGAAACCACATCTTTACCCTTATCAACCTCAGTCCCAATATCTGTTTTAGAATCTTCGGAATATAAAAAGGTGAAAATTGAAAATATAACAATATAAACAGAAATAAGTTTTTTGACATTCATTATTAATCCTTCTCCTATGAAAGCAATTTAAAATCTCCGATAAATTGTGGTGCGACATCCCTGCCGCAAAAACTGCGAGATAAATCTCGCACTACATCCATTTATGTCTACCACATAATAAATTTCTAATAAATTTAATGTAGGGAACAGGCATGCCTGTTCCCTACATTTTTGAACGGATATCATCAACCATTTTCGAAATTGAAATACCTTTTACAGCATCAATAACAATCGCCTTGCCACCATAACTTTCTATAAAATCTTTTCCCACAACCTCATCTAATCTATAATCTCCACCTTTTGTTAAGAAATCAGGCTTTAATTCTCTAAGCAAATTCACAGGAGTATCTTCATTGAAAATCGTAACATAATCGACACAATCAAGGGCTGATAAAATATGTGCCCTCTCTTCCTCCTGAATAAATGGTCTCGCATCCCCTTTTAATCTCCTTACCGATTCATCACTATTTATCCCTACTACTAAAATATCCCCATACCTTTTAGACATCTGTAAGAGTTTGATATGACCCAGATGGAGTAAGTCAAAACACCCATTTGTAAATACGATTGTCTTTCCATTTGTCCTGTGCATCTTAATAATTCTTTTAAGTTCATCTAAAGATTTTATCTTAAAAATATTATACGGTTGATGTGTCTCGACATAGTGTATTATCTCATCTTTACTAATGGTTGAAGTCCCCACTTTACCAACGACAATACCTGCTGCGATATTACTCAATTTCGCCGATTCTGCATAATTTAATCCACTGGCAATACCTAATCCAAGCGTGGCTAATACTGTATCTCCTGCACCTGTTACATCATAAATCTCCTTTGCTTCCGTTGGTAAATATAACGGCTCCTTTCTTTTCTCAAAAATCACTATTCCTTCCGCACCGGCAGTAACAATCAACACATCTAAATTTAAACCATTCACCAACTTCTTCCCTGCTTTATTAAATGAATTTTTATCTGTTATACTAACACCCGCGGCAATTTCACATTCTTTTTTATTAGGCTTTACAACGGTCGCATTCTTATATTTCAAAAAATCCCTTCCTTTGGGGTCAACAATAACAGGAATAGAATTTTTATTAGCTATCTCAATTACACCCTGACTAATTCTTTTTGTTATTATTCCTTTTCCATAATCAGAAACTAAAATTGCATCATAATTATTTATTTCCTTTTTGATATAATCTAATATCTTCTGCTCATACTCTTCAGATAACGAATCTCTTGTCTCTTTATCAATCCTTAATACCTGTTGATTTACAGCGATTATCTTAGTTTTCAGGGTTGTCCTTCGACCTTTTGCAATAAATAATCCTTTTGCATCACAACCGATTTTTTTCAATAGCTCCTTTAAAATTGATGCATTTTCATCATTCCCCACAACACTAATCACAGATGCCCTACATCCCAGAGAATAAAGATTGTTTACTACATTCGCCGCACCACCCAAAACGAACTCTTCTTTAATCACATCCACCACCTGCACAGGAGCTTCAGGACATATTCTTTGAACATCTCCCCAGACATATTCATCAACCATTAAATCACCAATCACAGCAATCTTAAGGTTATTTGTCTTCGAGAAAATATCTTTTAATTTATCAAGTTGCATAAATCTCTAACGATTCATTCCTTTCAGGAAAATGTAGCGGTGCGATTCATCGCACAATTATCCTCGCATAAACGCAACCACTAAAGTAATTAGAAAATCAATTACTTAGCCTTAACATTAATAAGAGAACCCTATTAATTGTCAATCTTTTTGTCTTTACCATCATTAAAAATCATACTTTGAGGTCTCTGAAAATTGTAGTGCGAGATTCATCTCACACAAGCATACGACATAATAAATTTTCATAAATTATTGTTCACAAATAAAAAAGATTCTTCATACTATCTGCCTGTGCGTTCACGCAGACAGGCAAGTATATAGTAAGTGATAGTTTCTATTATTTCTTATAAGCCCTATAGGGGCTGAAAGAACCATAAGTCTTATCTGTTGTTCCTATAGAAAAATTAATGAACAATAATTTATGAAAATTTATAATGTCGCATCACAATAGTTTAGAGTTCTCAAATCATAAAAATATTGACTTCATTTTTTTTAACAAATATTTTTGCCAATAAAGAAAGTTAAATAGTCTTTAATATTAATTACATTAAGGAGATCAGAAATGGATTCTAACAAGGAAAATATTTATGAAGATGAAACCCACCCTTCCATTTCACATCAGGAAGAATTGTCACCTCTATCTCAAGAAATCTCTCGTCGAACCTTTATTGGATCTTCAATACTGACAGGATTAGGCTTAGCCATTGGGATTCCTGCCTTTTCAACTCCATTTTTTAAGAAAAAGAATGGCAAAAAGAAATTTTCATTCGTCTTCTTTACCGATTCACACATTCAACCTGAACTCAAGGCTGGAGAGGGTTTTGAACAAGCTATTAACAAAATTAATTCTCTCGAACCTGATTTTGTCATCAGCGGTGGTGATTTAATTATGGATACACTCGGTCAAAATTATGAAAGAGCAAACACTCTCTACAACCTTTACAATCAAATATCTTCCAAATTCAAGATGCCTTTATATAATACAATTGGTAATCACGAACACTTTGGCGTTTATGAAAAAAGTGGCGTGGAAAAATCTCATCCTCTCTTCGGTAAAAAAATGTTTATGGAAAAAATTGGCAAAGGGAAAACCTACCAATCATTCGACAATGAAGGCTGGCATTTCATTCTTCTCGATTCAGTCGGTATAACTGATGATAGAAAATACATCGGGGAAGTCGGTCAGGAAGAAATGAAATGGCTCGAAGATGATTTAAAAAAGACTGGTGAAAAAACTCCCATTGTAATTTCAACTCATATACCTCTATTTTCAATGATGACACAGTTCGATAAAGGCTCCTGCGAACCTAATAGTCGCTCCTTAGTAATCACAAATGGCAGTGAAGTAGCTAAACTTTTTTATCCGTATAATGTAAAGCTGATACTTCAAGGACATCTGCATCTGCAGGAAGAATGGCTTTATAAAAACAAACATTTTCTCACAACAGGAGCTCTTTGTGGAGAATGGTGGAAAGGTCCGCATAAAGGATTTCCAGAAGGGTTCACCTTTATACATTGTTATGAAGACAGCTTCGATTTTGAATATATGACTTATGGTTGGAAGGCAGTCGAGCAGCCCAAGAAAGAAATCTCTGCTCCATTTGATCCCGATGATGACTACAACGTCTGCGCAGCCGAAGAAGAAAAAGTACTGATTAATGTTTAAGAAAGAAAAAATAATATAAACCCAATGTAGAGACGCAAAATCTTGCGTCTCTACAAATAAGAATTTCGGGGACAGACACCAAGTTGTCTGTCCTCAAAATTCTCTATACTCCGACACTTCTAAACCATTTATTTATTTAGACGTACTAACCTCAATCCATTCTGCACAATCATAAAATATAACTACAATTTTTTATTAAATTTATATTCTCAAATATCTCAAGATTAATTTATTTCCTGCCGAATACTAAGTAGAAGGGATATTATCAAAAATTTGTCTTTTCGGAACAATTAAATTATGTCTGATGCTCAAGAAAAAACTTATGTAAATAGTGAGTCTGATAGCAAATATAAGATTCTCTTCCTCCAAGCTTCAGATTCAATTTTTATTTTGAATTTTAGCTTCGATATTCTCGATTTGAACGAAAATGCTGAAAAGGTCTTCGGTTATCATAAGATAACCCTCATCGGTAAAAATTTCTTAGAACTATCCCCTCCTCATTTAATAGAACTAAACAAAAAATGTTTTGAAAATTTATTTGAGAAAAATCCGGTCACCTTTGAAACTCTCTTGATGAAAAATGGTGGTTCCCTATTAGATGTCGAAATCAATATCCAAAAAGTCAAGTATCATGGTGACCAGGTCATCCAGTGCTTTGTGAAGGATATTCAACAAAGAAAGGAAACTGAAAATAAGCTAATCAGGAAAAATAAAGAATTAGTCATTGTTAATTCAATGATTCAGGAGATTATTAAAACCCTTGATATTGATAAAGTATTAAACAAAACCCTGCATAAAATCACAGAGTTGTTAGAATTCCCATTGGGATACATCTGCCTTTACGAAGAAAATGGCAAGAATATTCAGGCAAAGCCACATTGCGT
>Ga0315274_10001056_pt1 | contig 42786 bp, 32 predicted proteins | sample YL17G02_20_MG_FD_203700 | JGI IMG/M metagenome (GOLD analysis project Ga0315274, IMG submission 203700) | Sediment microbial communities from Yellowstone Lake, YNP, Wyoming, USA - YL17G02_20 | ecosystem: Environmental > Aquatic > Freshwater > Lake > Sediment | place: USA: Wyoming | collected...
ATCGTACAGCCACCGGTAACTGGCCGACGCCTCGACCACCGCCCGGAACGGACGCCACCGCCCGACGGCCGCTCGGATGGCGCCTGTGTCGCGACAGGCGATCCGACGCACACGCCCCACCGGCCCACGTTCGTCTTCCACCGCCATCACCAGGTCTTGCTTGTGCAGGTCCATGCCGATGTAATACATGTCGTGCTCCTTGCCCACAGGGCGTTAGAGAGTTCGTACGGCAACCCCATTCTAACCCCTGTGGCAAGGGGCCGCATCCCGCGTGCGGCCGCAGGGCACGGTTATAATATCATGTAGGCCGGCGTGCCGGCAATCTCGCCCTCGATTGAAACGGCAAGAGCCTCTTCTTCCTCCAGGAATGACTTGGCCAGCCCGAAATCGAGCACGTGCGGCTGACCGTCCTCGGTCACCAGGATGTTCGATGGTTTTAGGTCCCGGTGGATCACGCCCCGCTGGTGGGCATGTTGCACCGCCTGGCAGACCGTCCGCATCAGTTCAAGGACTTGCCGCAGCGAGAGACGCTGATCCTTGACGTAGCGGTCCAAGGGTACGCCGTCTATCAACTCCATGGCGTAATAGTACACGCCCTGATGAAGGCCACTGTCATAGACACGCGCGATGTTGGGATGCTCCAGGCGGGCGGTAAGTTCAACCTCCCGCTCGAAGCGAGTGCGGGCCTTTTCCGAACCAAAGACACCGGGACCCAGCAGCTTCAGCGCCACGTCACGCCGCGTACTTAACTGGAGAGCACACCAGACCGTCCCCATCCCGCCCTCGCCTAGGCGTCTGGTGACTTCGTAACCCTCGATAGTTGGATAGTGCCGTGGCTTGGTAATTCTAAAGGACTGCGGAGGGACAGACGGTCCGCCAGAGCACGCTCCTTCGGAATGCCCTGTGGTGCTGAGCTCAGGTAGAGGGGTTGACTCCTCCGTCTCCTCGACAAGGCAGACCTCGTAGTGGCCCAGGGTCGCAGACTGCCCTGTCGAGAGGTGAACCTCGCCACCGGCCCCGAGGCGGATGCGGCAACCCCTGGCAGCCTTCTCCGGGTCAACAGCACGCCGGATGATCAGGTGCCCTTCTTGCCGAATCTCCAGGTAGCAGGCCATGACATCCCCCTACATGGCATTGAATGGCCAAGGTCTCTGGACTTTTATGGAATAGCCGCCCGAGGCCCTGCTGAGATGCCATGATTATGAAGGCAGTCCCACTTACTCGTCAAGACTCAAACCGGCCCACAAAGTTCCACATTCTCGCGCACCGGCTGGCACGTTGTCACCGTGGAAGGCTGCGGTGGATTCGGCGCGAGACGCTTTTGGGTTGATCCCTGCTACCGCCATCGGTTTGAGGTGTTTACCTGTGGTCACCGTTGGTAAGAAACTCCTTGGACCAGTGGTGGTAGAGAAGCGGCCTCTTTCGAACCGAACGACGTCCCTCCCGATCCCGACAGTCGTAGGCTAGACAGCCTCTTCTGGTGGTCTACCCTCGGGCTGACACCCTAATGGCATTAGGATAAGCCATCGAAGGCCTTCCCTGGGGGCCAGGCCGATGAACCGCCGAATGGCCTTGGCACGTCTTTCCGGGCCGGTTGCGTCGCGCACCGGCTGCGGGGAAACTGTCCAACAGCCCTTAACCTTATGCCATTCGGTCCTCAACCCGACGGTAGCCAGCCGCTGAAATGTTTTCATCCGGTACCTTCTGACGATGGTAGGCATGCCCGGCATCCCGCGCGGGATCCATATAAAAGGCGTCCCACGAAACGACCCTCACAGAGCCATTCGCCAACCGTCGCTAACGCCGCAACGGTGTGTTCCGATTCCACACATTGGGCCCCCTTCAGACTGACCGGGCACGGGCCCAGAGAAACAGCATCATCACGAAACCGTAGGCGACCAGAGCGACAGCCAGGTAACGGCACATCGCCGTCACCTGTTCCTGGGTCTTGTGAAGCAGGTGCCCGCGGTCCGCCACGATGGTCGTGTAGGAACCATGGCTGCAGTCAAAATACGTGACGGACATGAAGCCCAGCAGGACAGCCAGGATGAACCACGCGGGAAAGGCCCGTCGTAGAACCGTGCCCAGTCCATTGGTTGCCGTGCCGGCCGTTGCTTCGCGGTGGGCGCGGCCAAGCCAGAGTGTCATCACTGCGGCCGCCGTTAGCGCCCTCTTTTTCCCCAAGGCGACATGGCTTGAAACGAAGCCTTGGCGAAGAAGGGACAGCCTCTGGCAGTGGGGTTGCTCACTGGCTCTTCTTGTCCGCGCGAACAAGCGATGCGCGGATGGCCGCCAAGACGCTCGGGTCGGATTCGGACTTGGCGGCGTCCTGGAGGGCCTTCAGCACGGCCGGGTCTTCCTTGAAGCCGCCCAAGGCCTTCGCGGCGGTCAGTCGCACGGCAGCGGAAGGGGAGCGTAGGTGCTCAATGACCGCTTGAACCGCCCCAGCCTCCTGTCGCTGTTGGGCGGCGGCTATGCTTACCGCTTGCGCGATAGCATCCAGCCGTTCCGCCTTACCTGTGACAGTCTCTACACCCGCCAGGTCGAGCAGGGCAGACATTGCCTCGGCCGTCTCTATCGAGCCCAAGCCGGCAACACAGGCCGCGCCAAGGCGGTCGTCTTGCCATTCCCTGGCTGCCTCGACGAGAATAGCGACGGCCTCTGGGGCACGTATCGCTGCGATTCCGCGGGCGATGATCTCGCGGTTCCCCGCGTCCGTAACGCCTTTGGTGTAGGCCTTCAAGAGTACCCTGGCCGGCTCCTCGCCCGGCATCCGGGCGACGGCCAGCGAACACGCCCCACCCAAGCGACTGTCTGTCCCGTCGCAGGCAGCCTGGATGAGCAGGGGAATCGCCTCGGGGTTCCTCAGATGCCCCATCGCCTCGGCAACGGCGTTCAGGAATTCCTCATTCTCGCTTTCCCGGACCAGACGGAGAACCGGCTCAATCACGGACTCGCTGCCGTTGGCGACCAGGCACCGTAAGGCCAGATTCTTCGTCTTGGCGTCGGTGTTCGGATCGCCGACCGCCTCCAGCAAGGTACTTTGGGCCGCGGTTCCTGACATCCTCTCCACCAAAGCCGCGACCATTTCAGCATTTTCCGCATTCGACGCCGCGACTGCGTCGGCCAGGTCCTTCTGAAATGTGCGCTCGCTTTCCTCGGCAGGCTGGCTTGCCGGCTGCGTGGAAGGCTCAGTCTTGCCAACGACCTCTCCTCGCCAGGTCCGGTAGCCAAGTTCTTCGTACGCCTCCTCGGCGCAACGGCGGACCCATGTGTTCTTATCCGTTAGCAGGGACTTGATGGGTTTCAGCAACCTTTCATCCCTCACTAGGCGAACAATGAGAGTGCTGGCATACCGCAACATCGAATCCTTGGACGCCGCAAGTCGAAGGACAATAGCATTCGCGGCTTCAAGGCTTGGCTCGTCGACGCAGAGCCCTGAGGCTATCACGGCCAAGTCGGTGACTACGGAAAGGCTCCCCTTGTGACTCTCAAACAAAGCGAGCATCTGGAGAGATTCATCTCTTAAGCGTTTTCTGGTTTCTGCGGTTTCGATTGCCATCCGAAATCGCCCAACGGCCGCTTCGCGCACGGATTGTTCAGCGTCCTGCAGGTAGCGAGCGAGGAACGCAAAACTATCAGCCGGTTCGCCCGCAATCTGAGCAATCTGCTTCTTCGCCCGTTCGGATGGTTCCACGGCACCGGGAGCGGGTTGCCGGGGTTTCCCAAAAGCCTTCTCGGCGAGCTGCTTGGGTGTCATCTGTTGCTCGGCGGCGACGACCCGTTTACGCAGCGCCTGCACGGCGTTCACTGCTTCTGATCCCAGGTTGCCTCTTGGGAGTTGGACGACAATCGCTACGGCATCATCCACGTAGCGGCTATCTTGTGGATGGACTGCGGCGTACAGAATCGCGGCGGTGTCCACCAGATGAGGCCCAAGGCCAAGAGCCCTTTCTCCGCCCAGCGAAAGAGTCTCCTGCAGGATTCGCGCCGCCAGCCATGCTGCCTCTGCTCTCCGCGGTTGGGATGCTCCTCCATCCTTGGCAATAGGAATGATCTCCTCGAGGGCAGGCATGCCCAACATTATCAGATACGCCTGGGCACCGTATTCACGCAGAGCCTTTTCCGTTAGCCCACGCATACCCCGCTGGTCTTCGCCACTCGGGTACCGCCCGGTCAGCATCCCCAGAATCCTCCGGGCTCTCTCGCCGACGTCTGCTTGCCCAGCCAACCGGTCCTCGATGTCAAGGACTGTCGCATACAACTCTACATTAACCTTTGCAGGCAACACCCCTTCGGCATCCGCAATCATCTTCCTGAGCAAGGTGATGGTTTCCTGCGTTCCGACACGCCCCAGTTCCCGGGCCAGCCTCGTGGACACCACCACAAACATTGGGCACTCCGGGTACCCGCTGGCAAGATCTTCGCGCGCGGCGGCATCTTCAAGAGCCAGGAAACCCGTCAGAACTTCCCGTCTCTTATCCCCCCGAGCCGCGGCCAAAGCCGCAACCGCCTCCAGCTTGAGCGAGGGCTGCCCCGGTTTCCAGTTCACAGAGCGAGGCTCTGCCTCGAACACCTCCGCAATCTTGGCCCAACTGGGTTCTGGGCTTGAAGCCAAGGCCCGGACAGCAGCGATTCGCTTAAGAATGTCTGGAGAGGTAAGCCCTTGCGAATCATCCGGGAGGGCTCTGTAGGTACCAGGAAGCCGCTGGGAGTTCGGTTGGGGCTGGGTCCGTGGCTGCTCGGCGTGCGCAACCCCCAGACCCAGAATCAGCAGGCATCCAGCGCAAAGTCGGACGACGTATCTTGAAAGCTCTTCCCCACGTTCGTTTTCCGCGCCAGGAAGAAGTCTCATGGGCAGGGCCATCCAGAATTAGATGTTCCCGTAACTGGACGGTCCAGACCCAGGGCCTGCCACGCTTGGTCCAAAAGCCATGATACTGGCCACGAGCCAAGAGGCCCAAACCCTGTTGCGGTACGCAACGCCATCAACCCAACAACCGAGTCAGTACTTCGCCCCGTAGTGTTGTACTCTCGGTCCCTTCCGTTGAGACTGAGGTCAACACCCGCGATGGTAAACGATAGCAAGTTGAGCCTAAATGTAGGATCCATAGACAACCGCCCATCTCCAAATGCCACTGACGAGGAGAGCAACGCCCAATCCTGGGTGAATACGGAGATTTCTGCGACCCGCGCTCCCAGTTGCCAAGCACAAACGGGGTCATGGTCGGGGTCCTTCGCAAACATCGTCCCCCAGCCAAATTCAGCATCTATATTTGTAAGCGGGACGTCAACACTAAGACTAGGTTTCACATAGATTCGACTCCAGCCAGTCATCCATCGTGTCCTGCCATCCTCAGTAATCCCCAGAACGTCATCGTAGTCCTGGATCATCTGGACTCCTACGGTAAGTTCGAGAAGACTAGCCAGAGCCGTCCCAAGGCCACTGGCCCCGAATAGATCAGCCGCAACCAAGAGGTCAGCTATGTCGTAGCCTCCCTGTTGGTAACGAATCCTCTTTACATAGGCGCCCTCAAAACTGAACCCCGCTGCGTCGCTCTGGCGAAATTGCCAGCATTCGTAACCGGCATGGTACTTCTTGATGCGCAAGACCGTGCCAAGCTTGTCAAAATAGCCGTTCGCATCAGTCGTCCGCGTAACAGTTATGTTTGCGAATGAGACAATGGCTCCGGGAATTGGAGTGCCATCGTAGCGCAGGACTCGGCCTCTCGCGGTGACCGGCGTGACCGTCGGCAGCGACAGGGCGTAGGAGGGAATGGTCTCGTCGTTGTTGTACTCCGTGATCTTGATGTAGTAGTCACCCGGCATAAGCGGATTCGAGGTCGGGTGTTCGATCCTCGCCCAATAGCCGTGCGCGTCGTCGCTGTAGTTGGGCGACGGGGCCAGGCTCGTCGAACTGTTCGGCCCGTACAGCCACATCTGCGTGTCCCCCGACGGGCCGTTGGTGTCGATCACCACCGCGCTGGTCTGCGTCAGGGTGAACTTCACCCAGTCCACGTTGCCCGCGGCGTGGATCGAGCGGTTCTGCGTCTGGCCGCTCGTGATCGTCTTGGCCTGCGCCGGCGTGTCGTCCACCTCGTAGGCGTCACCCACCGTTCCGCTCTTGGTGTAAACGCCGCTGGCCACGGCGCTGTCGATCATGCCGCTCTTGAACCCCCGGGCCTTCAGCGTCGTGGTGGCAGTGAAGGTCAGGGGGCCGCTGTAGACCGTCGAGGACGCCGTCGGGTCCGTCCCGTTGGTCGTGTAGCGGATCGTCGCCCCGCTGCAGGAGATGCTCACCGTGATCGTGTTCGTGAACGTCTGCGGCGGGGCCGGGCTGAACGTCGGCGTCGCCACCACCGCCTGCTGCGCAGTCCACCGCACATAGTCCACCCATCCCCGGTCCTGGCCGGCGACGACGCTGCCGTCCTTGACATAACGCCACTTCAGCGTCCGCGTCCCCGTCCCGCTGATCGTGAACACCTTCTCCTGCCAGTTGACCTCCCCGCTGATCTGGGCCAGCCACGTGCTCCCGTCGTAGAACTCCAGGTAGTCCCACCCGCCCTCGGAGGAGACCTTCCAGTAGAACGAGACCGTCCCGGCGCCGCTGACGGTCGTCTGCATCCAGGACTCCTGGTTGTGCGTGATGACCCCGCTCTGGGCCGCGTCGTTGCCGTAGTAGTACGTGGTCGCCTCGCCGAACCAGTTCGCGCTGCCCCCCGTCGGGACGCTCCACGTCGGCTGGTCAATCGCCTCGGGCAGCGAAATCGAGGGAGGAGCCGACTTGGTGTACGTCCCGCTGGCCACCGCGCTATCTGTCATGCCGCTCTTGAAGGCCCGGGCCTTCAAGGTCGTCGTGGCACTGAAGGTCAGGGGGCCGCTGTAGGCCGTCGAAGAGGAGGTCGGATCGGTGCCGTTGGTCGTGTAGCGGATCGTCGCCCCGCTGGTGGCGCAGGAGATGCTCACCGTGATCGTGTTGGCGAACGTCTGCGGCGGGGCCGGGCTGAACGTCGGCGTGGCCACGCGGGGCATTGTGGCTTGAGCCGGAGCCGAAGTGGCAGCCTGGCTTGCCATGACTAAGAGTCTATACGTATCGATCGTGCTGCTGTTGCGGTAGGAGGTAACCTTGACGTAGTAGAGGCCGACTTGGAGAGAGAGGGAGATGCGAGAGAAAAGGCCGTTGCCATCATCGTCATAGGCTCGCAATGCCGTTGCATTGCCCGGACCGTAGAGCCATAACTCCGTATCGCCAGAATAACCACTGGTCTCGATCGTAATTTGGCAAGGCCGATCTGCAAAGAAATAAGCCCAGTCGACATCCCCGGATCTGTGGATGGAACGAGTCTGGGTTTCAAAGTTGGCTATGGGTTTGGCGGAGCCGGGAGAATCATCATACTCATAGCGGTCGCTGGTGGCGGCGCGGGCAAGACTGGCCCCGGGACCAAGGGTGGCGACGATCAGGGTCGCCAGAAAGATTGCGGCGAGGGCCGTGAAGCCCCATCGCGGCAATGTTCGGCAAGCCGTCGTCTCGAACCCGCCGTTGAACGTGGCTTGAAATGGATACATTGCGCTTTCCTTTCCTGTTATTTATCAATGTCTTACGACAGTGTCAAGCATAATTCGCTGGCGCGGCTTGCTGTGCGCAGGGAAGGGCCTCAGCAAGGCCGTACACCTCGTAAAGGGCCCTGGCGCGGCCGTTGAGGCCAACGATGCGCAGGTCGCGGCCGGATTTCAGGAGATCGCGGCGAAGGAAGATAAGTCTGGCCAAAGCGCCGGTAGTGGTACTCGGGGTATGCCGCAAATCAAGGTAGATGAGGCCTTCCGGGCCATCGGGGCTCAAGCGAGCCGCGAGGTCGCAGGCCACGGGGTAGTCAAGCAGGCTGGCATCGGTTCGGACGATTCCGTTGTTCAGGGCGACCATGCCAATCTCCTTTTCTCTCACGTGAAGGACCCGGCTTCACCAATCGATACGCCAAGGGCATTGCCATCTTGCGCGAGAAAGGTGATTTCCTCAGATCCTTCGCCACCAGGGCAACATCCGTAATTCGAGCCCTAAGAAGGATTCGCCCGGCCGACAGCGAACCTGACACACAAAACAGCCTGGTACCGGTGCAAACCGTTACCTGCGGGGCTCGGTGTTGGTTGTGAAGGACCTCTTGCAGCCCATCTGAGGCAACGCTAGACTGCCACAGTTGGAGACCCCATTTCTGGGAGCGGCTCTTTGTTTACGCGGGCCAGCACCACATTGCTTGGAGGTCCGGAGAGGTCCGGCGGCGAAGCAGGCTTGTGTACCGACGTAGCGTCCACTTTCAAGTGTGAGGGGGATGTAGATGGTCCGACGTGACAGGACGGACATGGGCGGGCAGAACGCGGCATTCCAAACCACCCAGTGGACGCAGATCGTACAGGCACGGACGGATAGCAACACGAGGCGGCGCGAGATCCTGGGGCGTGTCCTGGGCCGCTACTGGAAGCCCGTCTATTGCTATCTCTGTCGCCGCGGACACGACCCGGAGGAGGCGAAGGACCTGACGCAAGGGTTCTTCCATGAGATCGTGCTGGGGCGAGGGTTGGTTCAGCGAGCGGACCGAGCGAAGGGCCGATTCCGGACATTTCTGCTCACGGCGCTGTGCCGCTATGTCACCAGTTGCCGGCGCGCGAAAGGGGCCCGCAAGCGGATGCCCGAGGGAGGGTTCCTCCGGCTGGATGGTTGGGAATCCTTTGGCCTGCCTGAGCCAGTTCAGGCGGCCACGCCAGAGCAGGCTTTTGACCACGCCTGGGCTTCGGCATTGTTGGATCGGGTGCTCGCCGATGTCGAGCGGGAATGCGTCGCTGCCGGCAAGGCGGCGCATTGGGCCGTCTTCTCCGCCCGCGTGTTGGGCCCTATTCTGCGCGATGCCGAGCCGCCGTCTCTGTCGGTCTTGTGCGCCGAGTATCGCATCTCAAGCGAATCGCAAGCCTCTAATATGATCATCACGGCAAAGCGGCGGTTTCGGGCGTGCCTGGAGCGGCACATCCTTGAGATCGTCGGTTCGGAGGCCGAGGTTGACGCCGAGATACGCGACCTGATTGAAATGCTTTCCTTCGGCGGCGCAAGAAAGTAGGCTGATTGGCGTATTATTCTGCGGCGGCACGGTGCGCCCCCGGCGTTGACGCAAGGGCCTGTGCTGGTCGAAAAGATAGGGGGTTTACGTGGAAGGAGAATCAACATCCCGCCTCAATGGGGGCCAGTTGGCAAGGCTCCTGGCCATCGGGTCCGGCGAGGCCCGCGAACGGCACCACGCATGGGAGCCAAAGGCTGCGGCGCGCCTACGCGAGATGCTCGACAGCCCGTTCGCGGCAACCGATTCCGCGAGACACCGGACAGGAAGGGACGCACCGACGACGCTGGAGGGGGTCCTTCATCGCCGAGGGACCGACCTGGCTCTCCTCAAGGAAATAAAGGATCGCAACAAGGGCACAGTGACAACCGCCGCTTCGGACGCCACCCGGGCCGCCGCCACCGCCGTCTACTATGCGGCCATCGCGGCCGCCCTGGTGTTCCACGGGGAGAAGATCACCCGGCATTCCGATGCTCGGCTGCTCGAGGGCTTCGAGCGGCTCCAGGACGCAACCTGGATCCCGTCCGACCTGCGCACTCTTATCGCAAAGGGCCGCGCCGTCTGCGCCGGGCGTCTTGCAGACCATTCATGAAAGGATGCCACGGGTTCGCGTGGCCGGCGAGAATAGAGGCGAAACGTGGTTGACGAAAGCGACGACTTGCCGGATGTAAGCCGAGACGAAGGGGCCGACGGCGCCTCCGTGTCTCCCCAAGGTTCGCCGCTCCACCCGGGCGATACCATTGACGACTTCGAAATCCTGGAGACTGTCGGCTGCGGGGGGATGGGGGTGGTCTACAAGGCGTTTGAGAAGCCGCTCCGGAGGGTCGTCGCGCTGAAAGTTCTCAACCCCGCCATCTCCGGCGACCCGTCCTTGGCCAAACGGTTCCGGCGGGAGGCCATCCTCGCCGCCAACCTCAGCCACCCCCACATCGTCCCGGTCTACCAGGTTGACCGCAACGACCCGCCGCGCTACTTTACGATGGAGTTTGTTCACGGTCGGTCGCTCAAGGACAAGGTGGAGAAAGAGGGTTATCTTTCCCCGGCGCAAGCTGTGAGGATCGCGCTCCAGGTGTGCGATGCGCTGTGCCATGCGCACGAGCAGAACATTATCCATCGCGATATCAAGCCCGGCAACATCCTTCTCCAAAACCACGTGGAGCGCGCCCGTGTTACCGATTTCGGCATCGCTCAGGACGTGACGGGCCGGCTGGCCGAGCGGACGGAGACGACGGGCTTCTCGGCCGGTACGCCCGCCTTCATGTCGCCCGAGCAGAACCTCGGGCAGGCCCTGGACGGGCGGACCGACGTCTTCTCGCTCGGCATGACACTCTACTACATGCTCACCGGTCAGCTTGCCTACCATGCCCGGAATCGCGCCGAACTCGCCTTGGCTTTCAAGGACCAGAAACCGGCGCCGCCCAGCCGCCTTAACCCCGACGTTCCTCCCGAACTCGATTCGGTCGTTCTACGGATGATCGCTGTTGATAGCGCCGACCGCTACGCCGACTGCCGGGAGGTCGCCGAGGCCTTGCAGCAGGCCGTGGCGCCAAGGCCTGGCGCGGTTCCCCGCCCGGCGGGCCGTAAGGCCGCCCCATTCCCATGGGGCCGCCTGGCTATGGGTCTTGTGGCGATGGCTGCACTTCTGTCGCTGGTCGGACTGGCCTGGTTTATGCCCTGGAAGGGCTCAGGCGAGGCGCCCACTGTCGGGCCCGGGGTGCAGACGCGGGAGGGCGTATCCGGGCCTTCTGCCCCCTCCTCGCCGCGCACGTACTTCGAGGAACGCGGCGTGGTGTTTTCCGGCTGGACGTACACGGTCGAGAGTCGCGGCCGATTCGCCTCGGACGGTCTAGGCATCTACGTCTCCGACTGGGGAGACGGGGGACCTGTCGTCGCGGAGAAGTCGCTGTCGCGGCCATTGGGGCCGACCGACGACTTCCGTCTCCTCGTCCGTCTCTCCACCGGCCAAGACAAAGCCGGATGCGGCGGCTGGTTCAGCGTAGCCCTTCTCGATGAACTCGGAGAAGCGGTGGCCGAGGTCGGATGGCACGATGTCCAGGCGGCCGCCGGCTACGGCGGCGTTGATTTCTACGCCGAGGGCCGCACCCCCCTCTATCGCACCGACCCCACAGGCTTCGGGAGGGAATACCCCCAACTCTCCGGCGTCCTGAGCCTGGCGCGATCCGCCTCCCGTTGGGTCGCCCAGGTGAACTCCGACTCCAAGGCAGCCGCCCGCGAAGTTGAGCCAAGGCGGACCGCTACGCGGATTCGCATCGCGGTCGGCGCCGCCACGCGCCTGCCGCCAAGGCCGATCCGCATCGAAGGGCTCTGGGTCACCGGCCCCGACAAGTGAGCCTTGCATTTGTGTCGTTGTCGGTAGTAGCATTGGACCTCGTTGCTTCGCGACCCGCCTCCGGGGGCCGGAGCCCTTGGGGCGATTTCTGGGGTTTCACGGCAAGCCTCTCGATGGCGCGACGGGCATGAAGAGGGAGGAAGGTTGTGCGGTCACTGGTGCTGGGGTTCGCGGCGCTGGGTCTCTTCGCCATCGCCGCCGCTGGGGAACAAGCGGACGCCCCGGGCGAGCGCTGGGCCGTAATCATTGGCATCAACGACTACCAGGACCTTGGAAAACTGACGACGCCGCGCAATGACGCCAAGGCCCTGCGGCAAGTCCTCGTGGAAAGCGGCGGATTTGCCGAGAACCGTGTCATCCTCCTGACGGACGATGCCGCTGACCCGCAAAACCGCCCCACCCTGGCCACGATGCGCAAACGTATCGAGAACACCGCCGCCATGACCGAGCCGGCCGACACGCTCCTCATCTTCTTCTCCGGCCACGGCGTCACGCGCAAGGACGAGACCTCGGGCCTGGAACGGGGATACCTTGTCCCCATGGACGGCGACGTCAAGAACGCCGTCTCCCTGGACTGGGTCAAGGACGTCTTGTCGAAGGCCAGAGCGAAGTCCAAGGTGCTCATCCTCGACGCCTGCCATGCCGGCAGCGCTGCCAAGGGCGTCGGCGGCATCGCGCCGTCGCTCCTCAAGGAGGCCGGGGGCCTCGTGATGCTCCTGTCGAGCGCCGCCGACCAGGTTTCCTATCCCGACGAAGAGAGCGGCCAGAGCGTGTTCACGGAGTTCCTTGTCGAGGGCCTTGGCGGAGCCGCCGATGTCGATGGTGACAAGACAATCAGCGTCCAGGAGATATCCGCTTATGTTACCCGCCGCATGAAGGACTGGTACGTCCAGAGCGGCAGGATTCAGACACCTGTGGCCTTGCCCGAGAAGTTGCCGGAGATGGTTTTATCGCAGGTTCAACCAGGGACCCAACCTCCGCCGCCTGCTACGGCGCCCACGCCGCCCGTGAAGCCACCACCGCCCGCCCCGCAGAGGTCCGAAATTGCGTTGCAACTTGATGGGGGACGACTTGCGGGGCAGGATGTTGATGCTGCTTCACCACACATTGTTGTTTCGCCGGGAGCGCGAATTGAAGGCACGATCAGGATCAAAGTCCGAAATGATATGGGCGCAAACGCAATCGCGCCTCTTGCCGGTACAGCAACTTGGGGGGAGCCCGAACGCAGTTTGTGGCAAGTCAATCCGTGGGTGAAGACCGGCGTTTCTTCACACGCTGCCCCGGTGAGTCTGAACGCCCCACAGGTTCCCGGTACGTACTATATCGTGTTCGCCCTGGCAGGCACCTACAACATCGCCCAGATTATGTCAGGTACACATCCAGGTTGGCAGGCGGACTGGGCGAAGGGTAACAAGGTTGCCCGGCAAAATCCGGACGTCTTTCGTACAGCAATGGCTCAAGGCTGGGTTCCGTTCGACTGGTATTCACCAGAGGGGCCAAAGCACGGCAAGATGGCCATGTGTGCCATTGAAGTGGTTGTGAAGCGATAAGAGAATAAAATGGCACAGGAATACCATTTGTTGTTGTTCAAAGTCCAGTAGACGAGACGGAAAGGGCTGGAGCCTGAAATGAAGCACGCGCTTGTCGTGGCGGCAATCCTGCTGTGCCTGGCGACAGCCGCGCCGGCCGCCGAGACGTCCGCGCCAAGGGCCGGTGCCGCGGGCGAATGCTGGGCCCTCCTCATTGGCATCAACGAGTATCAGGCTGCCGGGCGGCTTCAATTCTGCCGCGAGGATGCCCAAGCCCTGGGCAAGGTGCTCATGGCGCAGGGGGGCTTTACGCCGAAGCGGGTCGTCGTCCTTACGGATGGCGGCACCCAGCCAGAGGACTGGCCGACACGCGGCAATATCCGACGCCGCATCGACCAGTTCGCCACCCTCGCCGGCCCGGAAGACACGGTTCTCCTCTTCTTCAGCGGTCACGGGATGATGCTTGACGGTCAAGGCTACCTCATGGCTGTGGACTCGGACCGGGACCCGGCCAACAATATCGCCCTCTCCTGGGTTAAGGAGCGGCTGGAAGGGTGTAAGGCCAAACGGAAACTCCTTGTGCTCGACGTCTGCCATGCTGGCAGCGCGAAAGACGTCGGGGGCCTAGCGCCGAGTTTGGCGGGGGGTGCGAAGGCCCTCGTGGTCCTGGCGTCGTGTGCGGCCGACCAGATCTCCTATGTGGACGAAAAGCGCGGCCAGGGCGTCTTCGCGGGGCGGCTGGTAGAGGGGCTTGGGGGCGCAGCCGACGCCGACGGGAACAGTGTGGTGACGCTGGCGGAGTTGTATGGTTTCGTGCGGCAGTCAATGACCGACTGGTGTCTCCAGACGGGCAAGACCCAGTCGCCGGCCCTGTATCCGGAACCGCCGCCGGCGCTGGTGCTGGCGCGTTGTGATGTGAGACGGTCTCCGGCGCCTGGGGTACGCCCCGAAAGCCCAGCCGTTCGGCCGTCAGCGCTGCGCGTACCGGAAGGCTTCCGCGCGAAGGCGGGGACAGTGACGGAGCCGTACACCAACACCGGCTGGGCAAAGGAGATTGTGCACGAGGCGACAGGGATCGAAATGGTTTTCATCCCGGCAGGGACGTTCCTGATGGGCTCTCCCGCAGCAGAGGAGGGCCACGACGATGACGAAACGCAACACCGGGTGACCATCAGCCGGCCGTTTTACATGGGCAAGTATGAGGTGACTCAAGGCGAGTGGCAGAAGGTGATGGGCAATAGCCCGAGGAACTTCAAAGGGAGCGACCGGCTGCCGGTGGAGGAGGTGTCCTGGAATGATTGTCAGGAATTCTTCCGGAAGGCGGGCGGGGGGCTGCGGCTGCCGACGGAGGCCGAGTGGGAGTACGCCTGCAGGGCGGGGACGACGACTCCGTTCAACACCGGTGAGACGATCAGCACGGATGAGGCGAACTACGAGCGCAGCTATTTAGACGGCATTGGCCGCAAAGGGGGGACGGTGGAGGTAGGAAGTTTCCGTGCGAACGCCTGGGGCGTCTTTGACATGCACGGGAACGTGTGGGAGTGGTGCTCGGACTGGTACGGGCCCTACCCGAGCGGTTTGGTGACGGACCCGACGGGGGCAGCATCTGGTGCGAAGCGTGTTTTGCGGGGCGGCTCCTGGCACCTCAATCCGAGGAAATGCCGTTCCGCGCTCCGCGGCAGGGACGCGCCCGACAACCGGAACGACAATTTCGGCTTGCGTGTGGCCCTGGACTTTTGACACTTTGCTCTTTTACACTTTTACCCGTTGCCTGTTTTTTTACTGTTTGTACCTCGCCTGCCGATAGGCGGGCGTGCGGCAATGGAAATCCGCGCAGGATGGCAATGTATTCGGCGAATCAGTTATTGGAATGGCCGTATCGCACGAACGGGCAAGGACTTTTGAAAGGAGACAAGCATGTCAGCAAAGCACACTCTATGGGTTGCATTGGCGGCCTGTGTTGTGGCGCCGGGGCTTCTTTGGGCCGAGGAGGTCGCCCGGCCGCGAGAGGAAGCCGCGCCGCTGCTGCCGCCCGCCTGGGCCCAGGTGTCGGCCCAGGACCGGTTGGCGGCCAAGCGTGCGGCCGAGGTGGATGCGGACCGCCTCCTCGTGGAACGCATCTACGGCCTGCGCATCGACGCTCAGACGTGGGTGCAGGACCTCGCCCTGGAATCCGACGAAATCCGCGGCGCGGTGGACGCGATGACCCGCGGCATCCGCACCAAGGATGTCAAGTACAACGACGACCTCTCGGTCGAGGTGGTCAAGGAGGTGACCTTGCGCGAGGTGGTCGAGACGATCAAGCGCGTCGTCACCCGCGACGAGTCGCGCTTCCGCGTCAAGGTGAGCGAGGTCGAGAACATCACTCGCGAGACCCGCGACACGGACCTGGCGGTCATGGGTAATGGGGCCGTGCCCGGTTCCGAAGGCCTCGCCAAGATTCAGGCCAAGCGGGCGGCCGAGATGGACTGCTACCGGAGACTGGCCGAGCGGGTCCTCGGCATCCGCCTGACGGCCGATACGACCGTCTCGAACCTCGTCCTGGCAAGCGACCAGGTGCTCTCGCGCGTGGCCGGGTGCCTGGCCGGCGTCAAGTTCACCGACATCGCGTATCAGCCGGACGGCTCGTGCCGCGTGACGGGGCGGCTCATCCTGCGCGACGTTATCCAGACCATCGAGCGGACCTCGAGACAGTACGTCAAGGGCTCCGTGGTCAAGCAGGAAGACTGGGAGAAGGTCAAGATTGAGACCCGCGACACCGTCCTGACGGAAACGGGCGAAGGTGCCCCGCGGGCCGCAGGCGCCGAAGAGGGCATCGCGACGGTCGGGCAGCCGTACTTCATGCAGCGGACGGTTATTGAGCGGGTGATCAGACGCGAGGTCGGGCCGGTGAGGTAACGCGTGGCCGCACGGATAAAGGGGAAAACCATGGCAGCGATCCGGTGGGTGTTGGTGGCGGTCGTGGCGGCCGGTCTGCTCGTCGTCGTCGGCTGCTCGGAGCACAAGCGGCACACGACCATCGAGGAGCGCACCACTACGACGACCGAGGGCGGGCCGGTGATTTCGGGCAACCCCGCGCCGTGTCCGTCGCAGCCAGGCACCATCGAACGGACCGAGACGCGCGAGGAGCGCACCATCAGCCGCGAGCCAGTCGTGAAGTAATCGCGGATGCAGGTGTGCGGCGCGGAGAGGCATCAGCGGCCGAGGGTTCTCTCCGCGCCGACGGGCAGGAACGCTAGGGGGTTAGCCATGTTGAGGTACATCGCTTTTGTAGCGGCGGTGGTCATGAGTCTGGTTTTTCTGAGCGCGGGCGTAAAAGCCCGCGCCGCCTTGTCGACGCCCGGCCGCGACGAGGTCATCGTCACCGCGGTTGGTGAATCCGCTCATTCCTTCGAAGAAGCCAAGGAAGACGCCCTCCGCCGCGCCGTAGAGATGGGCGCGGGCAAGGAGGTCTTCGCCGATACACGCGTGGCCGACTTCGCCCTGATGCACGACACTATTATCTCGCGATCCGCTGGATACGTCAGGTCCTACGACATCATTGAGAAAAACGAGGTTCGAGGGGTCTATATGGTCAAAGTACGAGCGGTTGTTGCTGTTGGAAAGATCAAGGAGGACTGCGGGGCCCTCCGGATTCTCATCGAGCGCAAGGGCCGGCCGAACCTCCTGATCGTCACCTCCGAGGAGGGCGTGAATCTTCCCCAGTGGACGGGCAACGCCGCCGAGTTTAAACTTCGGGAACTCTTCGGTGAAAAGGGCTTCGACATCGTGGACGACGAAACCCTTGCTGAGATTGTCGGCCGCGATGTTACCCACGCCATGCTGGCCCAGGATGAAGCCAAGGCGGTGGCGGTAGCTCAACAACTTCACGCGGGCTATGTCATCACGGGTCGGGCCCTGCTGCGGGCCGGTCGTCCGGAGCCCGCTTACACGCTCGACCTCGTTCCTGTTAGTGTCGATCTTCTGGTCAAGGTGGTGGCGACTGACAACGCCCAGCAGCTGGCCAGCAAGCAGGCGTCTGCCAGCAGAGCCTTGCGGGATCCCACAACCGCCGCTGGCCAAGTGCTCAACCAGGCAGCCGCCGAGATCTTTTCAGAACTGCTCCGCCGGATTCTCGTCAAGTGGAGCGAGGACCTTGACGTTGGGTCCAAGGTCACGTGTATTGGAACGCGGATTCCGACCAACATTCTTGATGCCATCGTGGACCGGCTTCGAGCGACCGACGGGATTAAGGGTGTCAGTATTGTGGATCATAATCCTCAACTTAGCACTCTTTCTGTCGTGACCCGCCTTGAGGCGAAGGAATTGGGTAAAGTTATCGTGAGAGCGGCCGAGGGGAAGGTTGACGTGACGGAGATTTCGCCTGGGCGAATCGGCTTCAAGTTTGTGGGGAATACGCTGTCGCCCTAGGCAGTTCGAGAGCCCGCGGGGTTTTGGGAGCAGGTTTGTTTCGACATGCATGCCTCTTTGAAAGGAACGGGATTATGACGGTAAAACATGGCGCGAGTACGATGGCAGTCCTGGCTTGTTTCGTATGCTTGAGCCTGGGTTGTGAATTCCCAATGGTTATAAACGAAAGTGCAATTGTTGGTCTAGAGCGAGTGGTCATTGCCGACTTTCAGGGACAACATGGCAGTGATGTATCCCACTTCTTGGTGGCCGACCTTCTGGCGAGCGGCTTGACCATCCTTGATCGCTCGACCATCGATATGCTGGTTACCGAGAACAGACTGACGTCAAGCGAAATAGGTGACCAGGCCACGGCCGTGAAGGTGGGCAAACTGCTGGGGGCGCAGGCGGTTATCTTTGGTCATATTAAGGAAGCGCAGAACGTTGGTATCACCAAATTCCGAATAACTGGCGACATACGAATGCTTGATGTGGAGCGTGGTTCCGTCGCCGCAGCGTTAAATGTCACCCATGTCCACGATGCCGATCCTCTGTTTGCTCTCGAGTGTATACTTTTGTCGCCTGTTGAAGTATTGCGGGCTGTGTTTGCGCCTCAAGATCGGAGTGTGTATACAAACCTGGAAGAAAGTCGCAAACAAAAGGCGGTTGAGGAGGCGACATTGGCGGTGAGGGGTTTCTCAAAGGAGGTTGGGCGTGCGTTCAACGGGGCATTGCGCAAGTTCCGCGAGAAGGAGCTCCTCCGCACGGATCTGTTGCGTCGCCTCGATGGGTCGCTGGCGGCAAGCGACTACAATAGTTCCGCGCAATCGCTGGCTGATCTGAAGAAACTCGTTCCTGATTGCAGGGATCTCGGCCTTCTGCAGCGAAGGGTTGATGCGCTTGGCATTGCGCATCAGGTCGACATAGCCGTGCAGAACAATAACAAACTCGAAGCCGAAAGACGGTTGGACGAACTGCGCCGGTTCATGCCAGATTATGAGGGGCTCAAGGACATCGAGAAGCGCGTTGGCGAAATGTCGTTGCGGGAGGGGGTAAAGACCGATTCAAGGAGCGAGAAGGCAGAAACCAACCAGGAGCGCGTTATCTCTCGCGAACCGGTCGTGAAGTAGCGGCCAAATCATGGGCCGCACCGGTGCGGAAGGTCCGGTTTCAGGCGGCCGGATCTTACGCCGGATGCGCCTGGGTCAGGAGGTGGGCGGATGGGCGGCTACAGGATGATGGCGGTGTTGGCGGGCGCCGTTCTGGCGCTCGTGTGGGGTTTATCCAGGGGCGCTGCGGTTGCTGACTCGGGCGGGGAGGTAACCGTCACCGTCACGGGCGAATCAGCCCATTCCTACGAGGAGGCCAAGGAAGACGCCTTGCGCCGCGCCGTCGAGATGGGCGCGGGCAAGGAGATCTTCGCAGACACGCGCGTCGCGGACTTCACCCTCCGGCACGACACCATCGTTTCACGTGCGGCCGGCTACGTGCGGTCCTACGACGTTCTGGAGAAAAAGGAGGTTCAGGGCGTCTATACGGTGCGGGTGCAGGCCGTGGTGGCCCTGGGCAAGATCCGCGACGATTGGGGGGCCGTCCATGTCCTCATCCAGCGCAAGGGCCGACCGAACCTCCTCATCGTCTGCTCCGAAGAAGTCATCTGGGCCGTGACTGGCCGGCCGCTGCCGGGCACCGGCAACGTGGCCGAGTATCGCCTCCGGGAACTCTTCGGCGAGAAGGGCTTTGACCTGATTGATGATGAGACCCTGAACCAGGCCATCGGCCGACAGGTCACGCGGGCGATGCTCGTGGATGACCCGGCAAGGGCGGCGGCCCTGGGCCAGCAACTCCACGCCGGCTACGTCGTCCTCATCAAGGCCAACGCGCGTGCCCAGCCGCCGGGGGACGTCTACGGCCTCCGCTTGGCCGTCGTAGATACGAGCCTCGACATCAAGGCGGTGGCCGCCGACAACGCCCAACTCCTGGCCAGCAAGTCCGTAACCGCCTCTCGGTCTTCCGAAGACCCCACGACCGCCGCACGCCAGGGGTTCGAGTTGGGCGCCGCCGAGATATCCCCCGAACTCCTCCGCAGAATCCTCACCAAGTGGAGCGAGGAAATCGACGTCGGCACGAAGATCGAGTGCGTCGGTACGCGCATCCCGACGGCGATCCACGACCGGCTTGTCGAGGCGCTGCGGGCAACCGACGGCGTTAAGACCGTCAGCACGGTGGACCACAACGAGCAACTCAGCACAGACAGCGTCGTGACCCGCCTGGAACCCAAGGCCATTGGCCAGATCCTCGCCGAGGCGGGCCGAGGGCGCATTGAGGTGACCGGCTACTCGCCGGGTCGGATCGAGTATCGAATGCGGCCGGGCGCGGAGGGGGCGGCCGTCGCCGTCGCGCCAACAGGTGCGGCGTCTGATGAAGTGCCGCTGAGCCCAGCCCCATCATCCCAACCGCCGGCCGCCAGCGGGGGCGCCGAGCCAGTCGGCGGCGGCCTCCCGCCATATTGGCCGGCGGTCGCCGTCTCCGCCGCAGCGGTCGTTGCTGCTTTTCTGGTTGGCCTCCTCATCGCCCGAAGAAGGGCTAACCGCGCGCCCCGTGGCAATCCCTGAGCCTTGCGCCCAAGGCTGGGTTCCGACACCATGGCGCTTGCCCGTTCTGACGAAAGATGATATAAATCATGCGATGGGAGTTGGGGCCGGATGATGGCCTCTCCGAGGAGCCGTCAGCCGGTTTGCGTCTGTCCCGATACCAGCACGGCCTCCGGCTGTTCAGGGGGGTAATATGAACTCGCGACCAGGGCTCGGCGAGGCACTCGTAATCCTTCTGGTCGCCCTATGGTTGCTTCCATTATCAGTGGCGCGCGCCGAGCTGGCCAGCCCGCCCGTTTCCTCACCTGCCACGGGCGATCGCTTCGCCGTCATCATCGGCATCGACGAGTACCAGGCGCTCGGCAAGTTGACCGTCTGCCGGAACGACGCCAAGGCCTTGGCGAAGATCCTTGTCGAAAGTGGCGGGTATGATGAGGGCCGCGTCATCCTGATGACTGACGATGCGGCCGAGCCGCAGAACCGGCCGACCCTGGCCACGATGAAACGGCGGATTGAACAGGTGGCCAGCCTGGCGGGCAAGGATGAAACGGTCCTCGTGTACTTCTCAGGCCACGGCATCACCAAGGACGGCCAGGGGTACCTGGTGCCGATGGACGGGGACGCCGATAGCGCGGTTCCCCTTGCATCAGTGAAGGACACCCTGGTGAAGTCCAAGGCAGCCTCCAAGGTGCTGATTCTGGACGCCTGCCACGCGGGGAGCGCAGCCAAGGGCGTGGGCGGGATTGCGCCGAGCCTGGTGGCCGACGTGCCGGGCCTCGTGATGCTCCTTTCGAGCGCCGCCGACCAAGTCTCGTATCCTGATGAGGGCGGCACCCGGAGCGTCTTCTCAAAGTATCTGGCCGAAGGGCTTTCCGGGGCAGCGGATGGCGACGCCGACGAGACCGTGACGGTTGCCGAACTCGACGCCTTCGTCAAGCGCTCGATGAAGGACTGGTGTATCGCAACGGGAAAGACGCAGACGCCTTTCTTCTATCCTGAAAGGCCGCCGGCGCTTGTGGTGACCCGCGTCAGAAAACGTGTCCCGCCGCAGCCCCCTGTCCTCCCGCCAGTCCAAACACCGGTTCGGCCTCCGCCGACGCCCGTCAAACCTCCGTCGGAGGGTGTCCCTGCGGGAAAGGTCTCTTGGCCGGATGAAAACTCTTGGCGGCCTCCCACCGGGCCGGTTCAGAGGGGCAAGATCGATGCGCAGAAGGAGGCAGGCACCGGCCGCACGTATCATTTGTACGTCCCCAGCACTTATGAGCCGGCCCGCGGGTACCCGCTCGTTGTGTCGGCGCACGGCGCCGGCCTGTTCGATGGCGCCAAGAAGGACCGTGACCGGTGGATTGATGTCGCGGAGCGCTACGGCCTGATCATCTGTTCGCCGGACTTTGATGCGGCGACGGGATACCTCACGATTCCGCAGGACCGACCGGCCCCGGAACTCGTCCGGGACGAAAGGGCTACCCTCGCCATCATTACGGAGGTGAAAGCAAGATTTCACGTGAACTACGGTGCTATTTTGATGACAGGATTCGGAAGAGGCGCATATGCGGCCCATTTTATTGGAATACGCCACCCCGACATCTTCCGAGCGGTAGTCGGACGATGCGGCGACTTCAGTGAGCACCTCGTGACGGACGACTTCGCACACCGTGCGCGCCACATGCATGTCTACGTGTTCTTTGGAGAACGCGATTTGCCTGGTGCCGACGAGATGAATGGCCATGCGAATTTCTGGTATACCGTACGCGGTTTCCGCAACTTTGTGATTAGGCGGCTTCCGGGCGGCCATGATTCCAATGAGGCCGAGGCCGCGAGGTATTTCACAAATATGGTGAACCACTGGCCAGCGACCTATATCGAGGCCATGCCCACCAGGGGCAAAGCCCCCCTGTCGGTCACGTTTCGCGTACGCGTTCGAGACCTTGACATGCCGGATGGGCGCGTCGACAGCGTTTTATGGAACCTCGGCGACGGCACGGTGTCGTCAAACCCCGAACTGGTGCATACGTACGCGAGTCCTGGCTTGTATAATGTGTTCCTCACGGTAGTTGATTTGGATGGGCATCATGAGTGTGCGCAGCAATGGATTCCTGTCGATTAAACGGCGTCGGAACGAGCGCGAAGCGTGGCGCCAGATTGTTGGGGGGCATGGGTCGGTCGCGGGTGCCAGGATCCTAGCCATGTTGTGGTGTTGTGGCCGCCGTCTGGCGGAATCCGCGAGATTGTGGGGGTGGGAGCCTGTAATGTTCCCCGCGGCAGGTATTCCGGCTAACCAGGAGCAGGAAAGCGTAGGTGGGTAATGGGTTTGCCGCGATGGAATCAGGTGAAGGTTCTCGTCGCCCTCTCTTGTTTGGTGTGGGTGGGCCTATCCTCGGCCGGTGAATCGACTCGGAGCGACACCGGCGAGCGGTGGGCGCTCCTGGTGGGGATTAACGAGTACCAGGCCGCCGGGCGGCTCCAGTTCTGCCGCGAGGATGCCCAGGCCTTGGGGAAGATTCTTCTGGACCAGGGCGGGTTCCGGCCCGAGCGGACCGTGGTGCTCGTGGATGGCGGCGCGCGCCCGGAGGACTTGCCCACGCGCGGCAACATCCGCCGCAGCGTCGACCAATTCGCCAAACTCGCCGAGCCGGAAGACACTGTGCTGGTCTTTTTCAGCGGCCATGGCATGATGGCAGAGGACGAGACCGGCGGCACGAAGAAGGGCTACCTCATGGCGGTTGATAGCGACCGCGACCCCGCTAACAGCATCTCCATCGACTGGCTCAAGGAACGCCTGGGCGCCTGCAAGGCCAAGACGAAACTGCTGATCCTGGATGTCTGCCATGCCGGGAGCGCCAAGGACGTGGGCGGGCTGGCGCCCAGCCTGGCGGCCGGCCTTGCGAGCGTAGCCGTGCTGGCCTCCTGTGCCGCCGACGAGATTTCCTATGTGGACGAAAAGGAAGGCCACGGTGTCTTTGCCGGCCGCCTCATCGAGGGGCTCGCGGGTGAGGCCGATGCCGACAAGGATGGGCAGGTGACTCTGGCCGAACTCTACGCCCACATCAAGACCGCCATGAAAGACTGGTGCGTCAGTAGTCGCAAGACCCAGACGCCGGTTGCTTTCCCCGAGCAGCCGCCAGGGATAGCCCTGGCGCGGGTCATGACGGGCGTGAGACGCCCGCCTCGACTGCCGTCGGGGCTGCGCGTCCCGGAAGGCTTCCGCGCGAAGGCGGGGACGGCGGCGGAGCCGTACACGAACACCGGTTGGGCGAAGGAGATTATGCACGAGGCGACGGGAATTGAACTGGTCTTCATTCCGGCGGGGGAATTCCTGATGGGGTCTCCGGCGTCGGAGACGAACCGAATTGCTGACGAGACACGGCACCGGGTGACGCTGACGAAGCCGTTTTACATGGGCAAGTACGAGGTGACTCAAGGTGAGTGGCAAAAGGTGGTGGGGAGTAATCCGAGCAACTTTAAGGGGAGCGACCGGCTACCGGTAGAGCAGGTGTCGTGGGATGATTGCCAGGCGTTCTGCCAGAGGGCAGGCAGTGGCCTGCGTCTGCCGACGGAGGCCGAGTGGGAGTATGCGTGCCGAGCGGGGACGCAGACGCCGTTCAACACGGGCGAGACGATCAGTACGGACCAGGCGAACTACAATGGCAACTATACCTACGGCAATGGCCGCAAAGGCGAGTACCGCCAGAAGACGGTGGAGGTGGGGAGTTTCCGACCGAATGCCTGGGGCCTGTACGATATGCACGGGAACGTGTGCGAACGGTGCGCGGACTGGTACAGGGATTATCCTGGCGGGACAGTGACGGACCCGACGGGTCCGGCCTCGGGCGAGGGGCGTGTGTTGCGCGGCGCTTCCTGGGCCTGCGGCCCGGGGGGTTGCCGATCCGGTTCCCGCGGCTCGCGCTTCTCCGGTAACCGTGACAACGACTTCGGGTTTCGGGTGGTGGTGTCGTCGTTGTCCGGCGTGGACTTGCCGTGAATTACCCTTTGCTCTTTTACATTTTACCCTTTGCTTTTTCTCGCCCGCCGTGGGCGTGTGGTGAGGAGTCTTGTTAAGGTATTGAAATGGGCCTCCCAAGCAAATCGCGCGGTTCCGTGGTGCGATGGACGCTGTTGGGGCTTTATGCGCTGGTGGTGATTTCGTTGACTCTGGGGGGAATCTTGGCCACAAGCGAGGTAAGCGGCCATTGGATAATCGTTCTGTATTTTGCGATCCTCGTCGGGACCCAAGCGGTCTTGCTTCTGGGCGCAGGCACATCGGACTTCTTCCGGCCCATCCGGCGGCGTCGGCTCCTTGTGCCGGTATCGGTGGGTGCGCTCATGCTGGCGGCCCTTGTATGGGCGTTGGCATGCGGCTTCGATGAGTACTTCGGTGTGCGGTCGCAGTCGTGGCATATCATCTGTTGGCCCCTCTCCCTCATTGGCCTGAGTTGGCTCTTCTGGGGCGTAGTTCTGTTTCTGTACACTCGCAAGGTTGACCGATTTCGGGCCATTCGCCGGATCGTGGGCGCGGTGTTGGCGGGGAGTCTGGTGGAACTGCTGGTGGCCGCCCCCATCCATATTGTGGTTTCAAGGCGACCCGGATGTTTCGTGGGCCTTCAGACCGCTGCGGCCGTGTTCGCAGGGCTTTACGTCATGCTTTGGGCGATGGGGCCGGGTATCATGCTGCTGTTCTTGCGGGAGAAGAGGCGATTGGAGGAAGAACGAGCCCGGCGCCGGGAATCGTTGCCGGGAGCAGGAACGCAGCGGACGCCGCCCGGCGGTCCGTAGTCAGAGGTGCGTTATGAACCGAGGGATAACGGTCGTCATCATGATCCTGGCCTTGGCGATTGTGCCGTCACGGGCATTGGCCGCCGGGGCCTTGGAGCCGCTGGACCAGCAATTAGGGGCTTATAGCAACGAAGTAGTGGCAAAGGCCATTAGCGGCGGCGAGCCGAAGGTGGTCGCCGTTCTACCGTTTGCCGACGACCTGCGCGGCGTCCGACGGCTGGGAGTGGTGGCCGCCGAGAAACTCCAGACGAAACTCGTGAACCTGCCTAACGCGAAGGTGGCGGAGCGCCAGCACCTGGACGACGTCATGAAAGAGAAGAAGGCATGGCTGGCCGATTTCATGGAGGATCGCGACCCCGCCAAGCGGGCCGAGGCCGCCAAGGTCCTGAAGGCAGATTACCTGGTTCTCGGCACGCTAGTCCCAACGAAGTCGGAGATTCGCTTTACGGTTCGCCTCGTGGAGGCCGCGTCCGGTAAGGCCGTGTCGGGGGCCGCCAGGGAGTTCACCATTCCCAACACGGCCGACCTGGCGGACCTCCTGTGGTACGTCCAACGGCCGGAGAAGATGCCCGAGCGGCCGGCGGAACTGCCGCCCATTGAACTAGCCGTCTCGGTCCTGGCTCAGCACCGCAATGCCGATGACACGGTCCGTGAGTTCGCCGTCAAGGACGGCTCGGTCCTTCACAGCGGCGACCAGTTCCAGGTCCAGTTCACGCCAGTCTCCGACTGTTGGGTGTACATCTTCCTCTTCGGCTCGACGGGAAAGTGCGAGACGCTCTTTCCGTACAAGGGGGTGAAACTGGGCAACTTCGTTCGCGGCGGCGTCTCCTACGCAGTGCCCGACCCAGATGCGCAGGGTGGCAGCCGGTGGTTCTGGCTGGACGAGCATCCGGGGACCGAGACGCTCTACATCGTCGCCTCGTACGGCCCCATGAACGATATTGCGAAGGTTCTCGCCGAGATGGAGAATAGCGCGGCCGGGCAGGCGGCCCTTTCAGATCGCGTCCGGGAGCAGGTGGACGAGGTTCGGAAGAAGTCGGACGAGTCTCCGGGCGACGGGGAAGGCGTGACAATCCGCAAGGCCCCCGCATCCGTCGAAGCGCCGTACGGCAAAGCGGGCGAAGTCCTGCGGGGGAAGTTTTCCTGCTTGAAGGAAATACGCCTTATTCATAGGTGAGGGTCCGGTTTTTCGCGGGAGATTTTTCGTGTCCAAGCCTGGCGCGCCGCGGATTCTTGCCCGGAGTCTTCATCATGTCCATAATTCCCTTGCTATCTTGGGTGTCCTTGTCGCTTGCTTGATTTCAGGCTGTGTCCGTTTCACTGTCACCAGTGATCCGCCGGGGGCGCGTCTCTATACAAAGGTTAAGACGATCTTCGGAGAGATCGATGCTAAGCAGGGGAGGACGCCGTTCAGCGATATCCGGGCGGAGTCGGTCGTGGGACTGCCCTGCTTTGTGGTTTGGCCGGATGGCACCAGGAGCGACGTCAAGCCCTTGAGCGGAGTCGTGCATTTCGTCAAGCCAGACTACGTGAGGCTGAGGCCAATACCAGCAAATGCTACCTCTGGCAGTTCGGCGGAGCAAGACGCGCGCAGGCAGGCAGCAGAGGTGGCTGCCAGAGAACGGGCTGAGCGGGAACGATTGGAGCGGGAACTGGCCGAAGCGAAGGCCAAAGGCGCCGAAACTCAGGGCGAGCAGGAACGCTTGCGGCAGGAACTTGCGACCTTGAAGGCTCAACAGGCCCAGGCTGCTACGCGAGGCTCTAGGCCACCCGGTCCCGTTACCCCGCGCTGGGCGGTCGTCATCGGCATCGACGAGTATCAGGCTCTGGGCAAACTCACGGTCTGCCGAAACGACGCCAAGACCCTGGCCCAGGTGCTCATCGAAAGCGGTGGCTATGCCGAGGGCCGCGTCGTCCTGATGACCGACGATGCGGCCGAGCCGCAGAACCGGCCGACCCTGGCCACGATGAAACGGCGGATTGAACAGGTGGCCAGCCTGGCGGGCAAGGATGAAACGGTCCTCGTGTACTTCTCAGGCCACGGCATCACCAAGGACGGCCAGGGGTACCTGGTGCCGATGGACGGGGACGCCGATAGCGCGGTTCCCCTTGCATCAGTGAAGGACACCCTGGCCAAGTCCAGGGCAGCCTCGAAAGTGCTGATCCTGGATGCCTGCCACGCGGGGAGCGCGGCTAAGGGCGTGGGTGGTATCGCCCCGAGCCTTGTCTCGAAGGCTAAGGATATAGTGATGTTCCTGTCAAGCGCGGCCGACCAAGTTTCATACCCGGATGAAGTTGGCACACGGAGCGTCTTTTCGAAGTACGTGACCGAGGGGCTCTCCGGCGCGGCCGACACGAACCGAGACGGCCAGGTGACCTCCGGCGAATTGTTTGATTATGTCCGCCGGTGCATGACCGATTGGAGTGTGAAAACGGGCAAGTCGCAGACCGTGATCCTGGCCCCGCCCGAGGCGCCCGATGTCGTTCTCACCGGTGGCTCTGCGGCAGGGAGTGGCAAGTGAGGCTGCGGTTGTGGGAGGAAACGGCTGTTGATTCCGGCATGAGAGGAAATGCTCGTGCGGGATTGTGTGCTTGAAGGAAATAGAGATCTCGCATAGAGACCACGGCCTATGGGAGGTGCCAAATCATGTTTTATAGGGTCTGGAGAGCACGTCATCTCCTGGCAGCAACCCTTGGGGTTGCTGCGATGTTTGCATCAGGCTGTATATCGACGGCGGCAGTCGAAGAGTACAGGCGTCGGGAGGCGAATGCAAAGTCGGCCTCCTTGCCCCCTGCCTACGTATCGCCGCAACAGACGGCAGCGGAAGATCGCGCGGAGCGCGAGCGATTGGCCCGTGAAGTGGCGGACCTGAAGGCAAGAGAGGCGCAGAAGGAACGAGAGCAGGCGGAAGCGGCGGCGGCGAAAGAGCGCCAGGAGCGGGAACGTCTGACTGCGGAGTTGGCTGCCTTGAAGGAGCAGCGAAAAAAGGCTGCGGAGGAGGCAGCGCCCACGCTCTCGGCCACGGGCCAGCACTGGGCCATTGTGATCGGCGTCTCGGAGTACGCGGACACACGGATTCCTGCTTTGCGCTATGCTGCGAAGGACGCCAAGGCGTTTTATGATTGGCTAATTTTCCCCGATGGTGGACGCTATGCGCCTTCTCATGTGCGTTTCGTGGTTGATAAAGACGCGACGGCAAAGAATATCCGCGATGCCCTGTTTGTTTGGTCGAGGCAGGCTCTTGAAGAGGACATGCTGACTATCTACCTTGCGTGCCATGGGTCGCCGGAGTCGCCGGATACCAAGGAGAACCTGTTTCTGCTCCCGTACGACGCGGATTACGGCAAGATTGCGTCCACGGGGTTCCCAATGTGGGACCTTCAGACCGCGCTGAAGCGATTCGTGAAGGCGAAGCGGGTGGTGGTCATCGCGGATGTCTGTCATGCCCAGGGTGTGGGGGAGCCGTTTGCGATCGCACGGCGGGATGTGGGCGGTATTGCACCCTCTCTGGTCTCGAAGGGGATGAACAACCTCTCGGAGGCGACAGAGAGCGTGGCGGTGCTTACGAGCACGACGGGGGAGCAACTGGCGCAGGAGAGCGAGAAGTGGGGCGGGGGTCACGGCGTGTTCACCTTCTGCCTGCTGAATGGGCTGCGGGGTGAGGCCGACTACAACAAAGACAAGGAGGTTAGTCTGGGCGAGTTGATCCCGTTCGTTTCGGAACAGGTCCGGCGGGCGACAAGCAATGCCCAGACGCCGCAAGTGACGGGGAAGTTCGATCCGAGCGTGACCCTTGGCCGGTGAGGTGATTGAGATGTTTGCCTAAAAGGAGCGGCTTAATGACAAGTAACTGAGCCGCACGGCTGGGGGATGTGCAAACCATTCGTGCGACGGCTCAGGTGGGTTCCTTCGGCAGGTTTTACATTCCTCCCTTGAGACTCAAGTTCCAAATCTCCGGATTGCCAGACGTTGTGAAGAAGAGCGGTGTGAGTCGCGCTCCCAAAAGGTTCAGGCTTTCCTCGGCCATGCGGTCCGTGATGTAGACCCTGAGTTCCCCAAGGGTGACTGTGCCGTCTTTGGCCCCTGCGCTCTTGTAGCCGTCGGCCTTGCCGTCTCGCATGCCCTCGAGGAGCACGTGCGTCAAGGCCCCGTTCGACCAAGCCTTGTCTTCGTAAGCCTTGCGATCGGGATCGGCCGATACGATGAATACCCAGCCGTTCGGGATGTCCTTTTTCTTCTCCATAGCGTCCAGGGCGGGGACGACGCTGATCGCCCGCGCATCGCCTGAGCGGATGACCTTACCCGCGTGGCACGTGTCGGCGATGACGACGACGTTGCGGGCCTTGCGCTCTTCGAGGATCTGACGTACCCGGTCCATCCGCCAGCAAGACGAGGGGTCGGACGGTTTGGAGTCGTAGCAGGCGAAGTACGCGAGACTCGGATCCTCCGGGTCCGGCCATCCGTGCCCAGCCCAGAACAGGACGATTATGTCTTCCGGTCCGGCACGTCGGAGCCATGTTTCCAGGGCGTAAGTGACGTTCTGTTTGGTGGCCTGTTCATTCGTGAGCACCTGGACATGGTCAGGGCTCCAGCCCTGGGCCTTGAGGGTTTCAGCGAAGTCCTTGGCGTCCTTGTCCGCAAAGGCCAAGGGCTCCAGGGCTCCCTGCTCGGCGAATTGGTACTTCGACATTCCGATGACGACAGCCCATCGGTTCTTCACAGCGGCCAAGGGCATCTGTCTCTGTCGGGCAGTTGCTTCTTCCTTGGCCTTGACGGCGGCCAGTTCCTGGGCCAGTCGCTCACGCTCCGCCTTCTCTCTGGCAGCGGCTTCCTCGGCCTGTTTCTGCGCCATCTCGGCCTCTCTAGCCTTCCGGACTGCCAGTTCCTGGGCCAGTCGCTCACGCTCCGCCTTCTCTCTGGCAGCGGCTTCCTCGGCCTGTTTCTGCGCCCTTTCGGCCTCTCTGGCCTTCAGGTCTGCGAGTTCCCGGGCCAGCCGTTCCCTCTCGGCCCTGTCTTCCGCCGCCGGCTGTGGCTGCTCAGTGTAATAACCATATGGGGAAGGCTGGGGCTGCCTGGGGGCCATGGCGCAGCCACAAGCAATCGCTCCAATGATGATGAGGATTCCGGACAGACAACAGCGCCCTCTTGGCAGACCGCCGACCATGTTCTGACCTCCTTCCAGATGGCATCAGTTGCTCACGAATCGCCATCATAGCCCGTCACGCGGGAACTCATTTCACCACTCCCATCGGCAGGTTGCGGTCGAACTGGGCGCCGGACTTGGTCGGGTGTTGCTCGTTGGCCGTCTCGCGGCGGACGGTGATGTCCACGAAGTCGAGGATCTCGCCGAGCCGCACGAAACCGTCCTTGTCCTCGTCCGCCTTGCCCTTGAGGCCCTCAAGAAGCGCCCACGTAAAGACGCCGTGACCGCCGCCCCACTTCTCACCTTCGCGGCTGACTTCGTACCCCTCGCAACTCGTGAGGATCACACGGCCGGGCCGGGTCTTGGCCAGTTCGTCGAAATACGAGTTGAACCGTCGGCTGACGCCGATGCCCTTGATGCCCTCGGTGATGCCGGCCGAATGGCATGCGTCGGCCAGGACGACCACTTGCTCGGCGGCGATGGTGCGCGCCAGGGCCGACTGGATATCCCACATTGGTACGCCGGTCGAGGCAATCGTACCCGGGTCACTGTCGTAAGCCATCAAGTACAAGTTCGACGGCTTGTCGGGGTCCGGGAGGCCGTGTCCGGAGAAGAAGATGACGACCAGGTCTTCCTTGACGGTGTGCTTGAGAAACTCAAAGAGCGCCTCGCGGATATTGGTGACCGTGGCCTGCTCGTTCGTCAGCACTTTCACATGCTTGGTCGGAAACGAGCCGCCCGCCTCGGACTTGAGAAAAGCCGCGAACTCTTCGGTGTCTCGATGGGCGTATTCAAGATCGGGCAGCCTCGGATCCGCATGTTGGTAATTGCTGATGCCGACAATGACGGCCCAGCGGGCGCCGACGGGAAGTGGTTTGGCAGGTGATCTCTGAGCCGGCGTCTTGCCGCCGCTTGCGGCGACATTCGACTGCAGGTCGAGATGTTGTTCGTATGGTGCCGTCGGGATTTGAGATGTGTCGCTCACCGGAGAAGTTGGTAAGGTCTCCACGGCTGGCAGAAACTCTTTCGCAAAATGGAAGGTCGCGGGTGGTTGAATAAAGCCACCTGTGGCAGGGCGCGTCTGCATCTCACTTCTTGTTCCATCAGGCCATACCACATACGCATAAGCTCTTCCCCACGCATTCCACACTCCTGCCATAGACTTCTCTGTTGGAGTAATGCCAATAAAGGAAGCGTCTTGTGTGTCTGGCGTGACAACCAATCCAACCTTTGTAGGACCCGCATAGGCTTTGGCCCCTGCAGGATCGGAGGTCACCCTAACGCTGGTATTGCCGCATCCCGCCAGAATCAGAACTGCGCTGGCCAAGGCAGTCGAACAGACAATTCGCCTCATTTCACCACTCCCATTGGGAGGTTCCGGTCGAACTGAACAGCAGCCTTGGTCGGATGTTGTTCGTTGGCTGTTTCGCGACGAACGGTAATGTCCACATAGTCCATGATCTCACCGAGGCGAACGAAACCATCCTTGTCAGAGTCCGCGCTTCCCCGGAGGCCTTCAAGGAGTGACCAAGTGAACACACCGTGGCCGCCGCCCCATTTTTCATCTTCGCGGCTGAATTCGTATCCTTCGCAACTGGTAAGGAAAACCCGGCCCGGCTTGGACTTGGCTAATTCGTCGAAGTAAGAATTAAACTGCCCGCTGACTTTGATGCCCTTGATCCCCTGTGCAGTAGCGGCGGAGTGGCAGGCGTCGGCCAAGACCACCACCCGTTGCGCGGCAACCGTTCGTGTAAGGGCTGTGTCAAGATCCCACATGGGAAAGCCAGTTGAAGCAATCTTCTCTGGGTGGCTGTCGTAAGCCACAAAGTATAGATTAGATGGCTTATCCGGATCGGGCATTCCGTGTCCCGAGAAATAGATGATGACCAGATCCTCCTTAACAGTGCGCTTGAGAAAATCAAAGAGGCCCTGGCGGATATTGGTCACCGTCGCCGTCTCGTCAGTGAGCAGCTTGATGTGGCTGTTAGGAAAACTACCACCTGCTTCTGAAATCAGGAACTTGGCAAACTCCTCGGCATCCCTGCGGGCAAATCTCAGATTCGGCAACCGCTGCCCGGCGTACTGGTAGTGGTTAATGCCAACGACTACTGCCCAACGATCACTGATCTGTCCAAGGGGCTCTTCAGGGGGCGGAGAGGGGCTCAACTGCTGGAGATGGTCGACGCCATACGACAGTTTGTCCAAGGATATTCGGTACGCCGCTTGAGGAAGGAGCTGGGTCTGCGGCCGAGGGTGTACCGATTCGGCTTTTCCTGTCGCCAAGTTGGTCAGTTCCCAGTCGTCGTATTGAGGCACAGGAAAGTATATTCTGAGCATGTAATCGAATCCTTGATTCTTGGCTTGTTCGGGTGTTGTTCCCATAGGGAGCACTTCTACTGCCGTGAAGAGCCCACTCTTGCGAAATGCCTGAACGAAACCATCGTAACCTTTCAGCGTGCTGGAGACCAAGAAGTCCACTTGCTGCTTGGAAAAATCCTGTCGGCGTCCGCTCTTCATAGTAATGCCATCCCTTTCCAGAATGGCCGCGCTGGGGACCGTTACGGCAAGTCTGCCGGCAATAGGACGCTGGGCGACGGGGACTGTCTTGATCGCTTGCTCTGTAATCCGCTCTTGCGCTGCCAGGCATTCCTCTGGAGAGTAATAGGTTTCGCCGGCATAAGTATAGATGCGCTGTTGCACACAACCGCCGGCAGAGAGGCACAAAACGAGTAGGGCTATCGAAGCGGTCGACTTCATCTTCATCCTAGGATCCTCCGACAATGTTCCAGCCACGGTTTGACACTTCACTCAGTTCTGAGATGCATTTTTTCATCCGCCTACTCAGAGGCTGACTTTGCCTTTTCCGTTACAAAGGTCCAATGATCCTCGGCCCAGGCGGGCGGCACCTCCTTGGGCGCCACGCCGATGCCGCGAAGATGGATGTCCTCGATGGTCTCGGCGAGACCTTTGGCCCCTTGGGCGAGTTCTTTGAAGGGTGCCCCGGTGTCGGTGGCCGATCCAAGCCCGCCGCGCGTCCGGATCTCCTCGGTGACGAGGCGCGAGGTTGTGGCGACGGCCTGCACGGCCTCGGGGCCAAACGGTTCTTCCACAAGGAATTCAAACTTCATGCTCTCTGAGGGCAGCGTCACCACCTGCCCGGCCCGGAGGAAATTGTCCTGGTGATAGGCGTTCGGGAAGATCATGACGGTCTTCCCGTCAGGCCGGACGTCAAATAACCAGACGTAGGCATCGCGGTCGGCGCAGACCTTGAATTGGAGTCTCTCGCCCGCCCGGAAGACCTTCCGGTCGCCGTCGATCCAGACCCGGACGCAGACCCTTTCGCCGTAGGGATCGGACGCCCGGATCTTCGTGACCACGGCTGTGGTCTGGCCGAGGCTGGCGGCAAGCGATTCGGCCATCCCGAGTTCCTTTTGGTTGGGCGGCACGGGCAGGTCCTTCGTGGGCAGCATGATCGAGGCCGCGCTTTGAACCTCGCCCTTCACAACATCAATGATCTCAGCCGCCACCTTCACCGTATCCCTGCGGACATCCGCGAAGTATTTGCCTCGCACGAGGAGGGTAAATGCGCTGAACCCCTCGGGCGACTTCGGCACCGTGGTTCCATTCACCATGTCCGAGAGCCAGAAATCCTTCTCGTTGATCAGATTCCGCAGATCCTCGCGTGTGACGACACGGAGTTTTCCACCCTGGACGAAACAGTTTGATATGTCCGTCGCGAGCATCTCGCCGAACTTGCCGGTGTACCGCGCCCCTTCGACCTTGCCGTCGCCGCAGACGAAACAACCGACGGCGACGCGCTGGTGTTGCGACAGGGCGTCTTCCGGAAAGGCCGAGACGAGGGATTGAACGAGCCTATCAAGAGCGGCATCGTAGGAGGAGGGTTCTTGTGCGAAAACCCCGGCTCCACTCACAGCCAAGACGGCTACAAAGAAGAATGCCTTTCGCATCGCTTCCCCCACCACGATCCGATATGCCGGTGCACGTATTATTACAGGTGGCAGCCCGACAATGCAAGGATGTAGTTCAAGAACGAAACTACCCATTCTGGAGCGGGGTCAAAGGAAAGGCCTCCCAAGGGCGGAGTTTGCAGGGGGGATGCGCGGCGACGGAGGTAGGGGGACGCGTGCATCGTTCAGACCCTCCATCCACTTGCCCAGGCTTCCCGGCCCCAGGGCCGACCGCCCGAACCGCTCCACGACTTCATTTGTCCCAAGGCTGTTCGCTCGGCTCAGGACACACCCCCGCCTTTGTTGGTGTCTGTTCTCAACTCACACGCCGGATGAAGTTCTCGGAGGTACGGCTGGCCCGCTCGCCCCGCTCCGGTCAAACAAGGCAGGGCAGCGCCAGGCGACCAGCGCCAACCCGATGCCGGCCACGGCCAGTGCCACAGGCCAGGCAAACACATCTTCGAAATGCGCGGCCGTCAGACGTTGGGCGGCCACGGCCAGGTATCCGAGTCCCGAGAAGAAGAAGGATTTCATCTGTTTGGGGACGCTGGCGAAGACGAACGCCAAGGCGCCGATGGGCAGAAGCACTTCAGGAATGGTCCAGCCGCCCGGCAGAATAGCCCATTCGTGGGCAAGCAGCCGGATCGGAACCAACATGTGCGAGGGCGCCAGCCAGAACAGAATGATCGCGATCTTCCGCAGCCACCAACTGGTCCGTGACCGGTCCACCACCAATCCAAGCGATAGGTAGGCCGCACCGTTGATGATGAAACTGTACTTGATCTGGCGGTCCGGCACCAGGCGTTCTATTTCCAGATATTGGGCCCAGGCCTCCACGCCCAGCCATTTGGTAGTTGGTCCTTCGATAGCCACGTACGTTAGCGCCCCCAGCATGACCAGGACGCCCATGACATAGAGCGGGGCCGCAAAGTAGAACTGCCGCCACTTCAAATCGAGAGCCATCGCCAGGCCGATCAGCGCCGCGCCCGGCACAAGATACCACACGGCGATTGTGTCTCGTTCCCAATCTCTCAGTCCCATCCACACAAAGACGGTCGTGGCGAAGGCCAGCGCGGTCAAGCCCCAGATCAGCGCGAAGGCGCTTGTTCGGGTCCGGTACCAGAGGAAGAGGCTTAGAAGCGTCCACGTTCCAGCGACAAGAAGCAACTCGTCGTTGGTGATTCCAATCAGACGAGTCTCGGGACCACTCTCCGTCGGAGCCTCCACGGGGACGGTGCTCAGAAAGACATCATTCTCTGGGTCGTGACCGATATGCCATTCCATGGTGACAAAAAGGGTCCCGCCGAGAAGCGGCCACGTCAGGCAGGCCGCCATCAGGAGCACGAGACCGACGCGACGGGTTTGCCGGTGCCATAGGTAGCCGCCCAGTGTTGCCAGGACCGCAAAAACACCCAGGGGAAGCGAGAGGCGTGTTGCTTTGCTCAGCCCTGCCCACCTGAAAAACAGCATCAGAAACGCACTGACCACACACGACCATGCCCCCAGGTGCAGGGCCACCTGCGAGAACGAGATTCGGCGGCTGTCAAGGACCCAGAACTCCTCGCGGTCCCTTAGACGGTTGTATCGCTCGGCAAAATAGTCGGATTCCCGCGACGAGATCAGCCTGTCCGCCTGCCAGCGGGCGAGGTCGCCCACGTGCCGATCAATTCCATGCTCCAGGATGTTGGCCAGTAGGGAAGGGTTGGCCACAACCTGGTCGCCGCGGACAAAACGTTCGAGATCCTGGAGGAACTCGCGTGCCGACGGATAGCGATGGTCTGGGTCCTTTTCCAGCGCCGTCAAGCAAATCGCCTGGAGCGGTCCTGGAATGTCGCTGTTCAGGGATCGTGGAAGGGGTGGATCATCTTGGCGAATAGCTTCGATCATTCCCTGCACGGTGGTTCCCGTGAAGGGCCGCTGGCCCGTCAGGATCTCAAACAAGACAATCCCCAACGCGAAAACATCGGTTGTTGGGCGCGGCACCTCGCCCCGGCTCTGCTCCGGCGCGAGGTAAGCCGGTGTCCCCTTGGCCGTCGGCACCGACAAACCGGGTGCTGTTTCCCACGTCTTCTCCGCGATGCCCAAGTCCAGGACCTTGGCGTTTCCAGACCGGTCCACCAGGATGTTGCTGGGTTTAAGGTCGCGATGGACGATACCCAGCCGGTGCAACTCGCTCACACCTCGCAGGACTTGGCGAAAAACCTTGAGTCTCTGTTCCAGAGGAGCCTGCGCGACGGCCTCGTCAATCGGACAGCCACCCACGAATTCCATCACCATGAACGGCAGTTCCGCATCCTCCGACAGCGAATAGACGGCCGCCACGTTCGGGTGGTTGATGGTGGCCAGGATGCGGGCCTCGCAGAACAAGCTGACCAGCCGGCCGCGTTGTACCCGGTCGGCAGGACACTTGATGGCAACGAGCCGGTTAAGATGAACGTCTCGGGCTTTGAAGACCACGCCGCTGGCCCCTTCCCCAAGGGGTTCGAGCACCTCGTAGTGACCTGCCACACGTTCCTGGAGCCACTTTCCGAGGGCCTCGTGCCCACTCGGGTTGACGGCACGCCGAAGACGATGGGCTAGAGCCTCTTCCTCTCGGAGCGTTTCGGCTTGGCGCCGGCAAGCGTCACAACCACGGATATGCTCGGCGAGGGCTTCGGCCTGTGAACCGGAGACCAGGCCCGCCACGTAATCGGACAATTCGTTCCCGCGTGGGCATTCGGCCACGGTACACTCCCCTTACCAAATCGCGGCTACCTGGGGCAGCAACTCGCGCACCCGCGACAGAATGCGGCTCTTGCTTTGATACACTACATCCTCAGAAACTTGAAGGTGGCTGGCTACCCGCTTGGCCGGCCACTCCTCCAGCACGAACAGCCGAAACGCCTCAAAGGTCCGCGGTTCCACACCTTGGCGGATCTCTTCGAAACACTGCCGCAGGACAGCGTTGTCCCACTCTTCATCCCAGACCGCCTCGACGTCCTTGTCTTCAATCTGGTTCAGGAACCGCGTCGCATCGGTCTTGTCAACCAACGGCCTTTCCTGGCGGCCACGGTGCCGCTGAAGGTCTCGCACCTTGTGATAGGCGATGCCGCGAAGCCAATCCTTCAAGGACCCCTTTTGCCGGTCGTATCGGCTCTCGCGGTAGGCTTGCACAAAGGCAGCCATAGTCTCCTGGGCAGCGTCCTCGGCATCGGAGTTCTGAAGCCCCAACCGCCGGGCTACCGCAAGAACCAGGGGACGATACCGGGCATCGAACTTCCGCCAGGCGCCTTGGTCGCTGGAATCCGCCAGACCTTCAAGCAACGTCGTGCTGGTCTGCGTGTACAAAAGTTGCCCCCTGAAATGCTGATCCAACTGCCACAGTCTACCGTTGCCCCCGGCTGGACCGCAAGATGTTCCCTTCAACCCGCCTATCCGATGCGAATGCGCCCCCGATGTTAAAAGCCCAGCCTGTTTTGTGTGTCAGGTTTCGCGGGCGCCGAGCGAATCCCTCCTAGAGGCGCAGATTGCGGATGTTGCACTGGTGCAGCACCAAGACAAGGAGGTGCCACGTGAACGGACTACTGGCTTGGATCGGCATGGCCGTCATGGCAGGCGGCTTGGTGGCCGTGATCGTCAGCCTGGTGCGAAAGCCCATGAACAGCCTCTTGACGGCCAACAGTTGGCTGGCGCCCTCGGCGAGATTTTACGTAAGGGCGTTCGTGTTGGTGATCGTGCTGGCGGCTGTAGCGGCCGTCGTCGACAGGGGCCCGCCCTGCGAGCAACAATCGGCTACGTTCATGGCCTCGGTTTGGTGGGCTGTGGGTCACCTCGATTGCATCTGCTGGACCAGCATGGGGGTTCTGATGGGCTATGTCCTGCTCCTCACGATCCTTTACGCCGTTCTGGGGCGATACCGTGACCAATGAGCATTATCTCTACGTCTCGTACTTCGTCGCCGTCGGCGCCGGCATCACGGTAGCCGCAGTGATGACACTCTGGCTTGGCCGCGCCCACCGCGAAGCAACAGCCGGCGCGGCAGCCAATGGACTGGGCACGGTTCTGCGACGGGCCTTTCCCGCTTGGCTCATCCTGGCTGTCCTGTTGGGCTTCATGTCCGTCACGTATTTTGACTGCAGCCATGGTTCCTACGCGACCATCGTGGCGGACCGCGAGCACCTGATCCACAAGACCCAGGAACAGGTGACGGCAATGTGCCGGTACCTGGCCGTTGCCCTGGTCGCCTACGGTTTCGTGATAATGCTGTTTCTCTGGGCCCGTGCCAGGGCGGACCGAAAGAACTCAGCCCACGGCACAAGTGCGGAAGCGTCGGCGGAATTTCCGTCAGGGTGCAGCAGGCGCTTCCGCAAGGCTTGGCCGCAGAGAAACTGAAAAAGCCGTGATTCCCGCTTCCCGAAAGTGTGTCACTGAGTGGGTCAGTCGTCACGTGATAGTGACTGGTTATCGACTGCTCAGTGACTTGTCAACCACTTGTCATCCTCGTTTTCGGCCAAAAAAACCGCTGTAAGTGCTTGGGACGTCATGGTTTGCGCGTGGCCTTTCGTCCTCCGGAGCCAAAGGTTGCAGGTTCGACTCCTGCTGGGGACGCCAGACCGTATCCGTGCGAGCAGAGAGGTATCGACTCCACCGCCTTGACAGCCGATCCCTTTGCTTGCCGCGACTTCAGGTTCAATCTTGAAAGGGGAGAGTCATCGGCCGCGACTCTGTGCGCCTGTCGTGCGGTACGGGGAAGCGCGGAGAGTATGGCATCCAGGAAGAATCCGTCCTAGAATCCTCTCGGCAGTCGTCGCCTTCCGTCCGAGAACGAGTGAAAAACCGAAGTCGGCGCCGGCAGGCGCGGACCCAAGAAAGGGGGATTCCCATGATGGAGCCTGAGTTGCCGAAGGAAGCGCTGGAGGATACTTTTCGCCCGCCGGAGGAACCGTGCATGGTCCGGTGCCTGCACTGCGGCCAGGAGTACTTGAGTTCTCAGATCGTCTGGCGGGACGGGTTCTGGTCGTGCCCGGTCGAAGGTTGCGGCGGGGCCGGCTACCAGTTCGATATTCATCCCCTCGATTCGTCCCTCTGGGGCGATGAGGACGAGGACGACGACGAGGACGACGACGAGGACTATGACGAGGACGAACCGTTCTTCGGCGCGCCGCCGCCGTCAAACAACTGACGGCGCGCAGGGCCACTCGGGACCGCCAGCGTTGTGGTCATGCCCATGGACAGTCCTATCAATTCAATAACCATGCCCTACCCACGGCCAAGATTGCCGTGTTCCGGGCAGCACCTTCCTGCCCGTGGATTTGAAAGGGGACTGGAAGCGACGCTATTGAGTTCCTGCATTCTGACCAGGGGAATGAGCAGTGCATCCTCGGCAATGCCCGCCATGCCCGGCGCTTCGACAGGACACAGGTTTGCTCAGGGACGCAAAAGACCTCTGACACCAATCGGTTGTCGCGACAACCGGAGGGGCGGTTTCGAGCGGTTCTGGCGGTTCCAGCGGCATTCGATTATCAGCCGCAAGTCCTTTCAGCAGACGCAATTACAGCAATAACAAGGACTTGCGCATCAACAGCGAAAAGAATTTGAAGACCAGGAGCGCCACCGGGCGCCCGTCACCTCCGCCTCAGGTCTTCAGGACTTCCTTGTAAAACATCATAACCGGCGCGCCGCCGAATGCAATCGCCATCCAAACGGCCTCGTCGATCTCCGCCTGCGTGAAGCCCATCTTGCGGGCCTTCTCGACCTGGATGCGGATGCACGGGCCGCACCGCGCGAGCACCGACAGCGCGATCTGGAGCGCCTGCTTCGTCGCCGCGTCCAGCGCGCCCGGCGCCCCCGCCGTCTTCATGAACGCCTTGAACATTTCCTCGGCCCCCGCGCCGACGGCGGGGCCAGCGGCGGCGTGACCCTCCGCGCAGCACACCTCTTCGGCGGCAGATTTCGCGCAGCAAGGTTCCTCGGCGCCGGCTGGCCGGCCCTTTCCCTTTTTCGAAGGTTTCTCTTGCATGGCCGCATCCTCCTCGGGCGCCGGCACTGGCCGCACGCCGCTCGTCGTCACGAAAACCTTCCCCGTTCCTTTGCCGCGGACCTTGCCGATGACGGCCGCCGCGCGAATCCCCTCGCCGTGCAATCGCTCGACGAGCGCCTCGGCCTTGCCGGGCGCGAGGGCCACGAGGAGGCCCCCCGACGTCTGCGGGTCGAAGCAGAGGTCCATCATGGCCTCGGTGACGCCCGCGGCGGGGACGGCGCTCGATTCAGACGATTCGCGGTTGCGTTCGATGCCGCCGGGAACGATGCCCTCGGCCAGCGACTCCAGGACGTGCGGAAAGAGGGGCAGATCGTCCCACACGATTTCGACGTCGACGGCGCTCGCGCGCGCCATTTCCCCGAGGTGCCCCATCAGGCCGAAACCCGTCACGTCGGTGCACGCGTGGGCCTCCAGGTCGAGCATCGCTTCGGAGGCGGCCTTGTTGAGTTCCGTCATGGAGCGAGCGATGGCGTCGGCGGCTTCGGGGGGCGCCCGGCCGATCTGGACGGCGAACGCGAGGATGCCCGTCCCGAGCGGCTTTGTGAGCACCAAAGAATCGCCCGGGCGGAGGCCGGCGTTCGTGACGATTCGGCCGCGGTCGATGAGGCCGGTGACGGCGAAGCCCGCCTTGATCTCGGCGTCCTGGATGCTGTGGCCGCCGATGACGGGGACGCCCGCCTCGTTCATCTTGTCGATCCCGCCGCGAAGGATGTCGGCCATGACGGAGTCGGGCGCCTCGCGGATCGGGAAACCGATGATCGAGAGGGCGGTGATCGGCCGGCCGCCCATCGCGTACACATCACTCAATGAATTGGCGGCCGCCACCTGGCCGAACGTGTACGGGTCGTCCACCGATGGGCTGAAGACGTCCACCGTCTGCACCAGGGCCGTCGGGCCGTCGTCGAGGGCGTAGACGCCGGCGTCGTCGCCCGCGGCCGCGCCGATGAGGACGCGCGGGTCGCGGATGTCGGGGAGGGCTTGGAGGACCCGCTTGAGGGAGGCCTGGTCGATCTTCGACGCGCATCCGGCCTTCTCGACGAGTTGCGTCAGGCGCACGGGGCCCGCGGGAACATCGAGCGACTCGCCCGCGCAGAGGCAAACGTTCTTCTGGCGGAAGAGGTCGCAGGGGCACGTCTTCTTCGCGTCGCAGATGCAGTGCCCCAGACGCATGGACCGCTCGATGACGCGCCGACGTTTTTCGAGATGGATCACGGTCGCGGTCCTCCGACGGCGGGCGACCGGCCGAGCCCGGCCGCGCCGCCCGACGCCTGGCGGCAGGCGATCAGCGCGGCGCCGACGGCGCCGGTCATCTGCGGGTTGGGGCAGACGCGGACCGGCGTCGCAAGGGCCGAGGCGAGGGCCTCCGCCATGCCCGGCACGAGGGCGACGCCGCCCGTAAAGATGACGGGCGGCGCGGCCTCGCGTCCGAGCATGGCGGCGACGCGCGAAGCGATCGCGGCCTGGACGCCCGCCACGATGTCCTCCCGCCGCGAGCCGGACGCCAACAGGCCGATGATCTCCGTCTCGGCAAAGACGACGCACATGCTGCTGATGGGCGCGGGCGCGTCGGCCAACCGCGCCAGGGCGCCCAGCGAACCCAGCCCCGCACCGAGGCGCGAGGCGACGACCTCGAGGAACCGGCCGGTGCCGGCGGCGCACCGATCGTTCATGGCGAAGTCGCGGACCGTGCCGTCGCGGTTCAGGCGCAGCAATTTGGAGTCCTGGCCGCCGATCTCCACGATCGTCGCCGCGTCCGGAACGTGGTGGCGCACGCCCACCGCGTGGCAGGTGATCTCGGTGACGGTCGAGTCGGCGAACGAGACGGCCCCGCGGCCGTAGCCCGTGGCGACGATGCGGGCGACGCGCTCTCGCGGCAGGCCTTCGGCCCGGAGGAGTTCCTCGAAAAGTTCGCGCGCCAGGCCGTCGTGGTCGGTTCCCTGGTCGCGGACGCCGGCGGCGATGGTCCGGCCGCTCGCGCGGTCCCATAGCGCGATCTTGAGGGTCCGCGACCCGGCATCCACTCCGGCACAGATCATCGCTTCCTCCGTTCCTGCACCGTCTCCACCAGCGCCTCGAGTTGCGACCTGAGGGTCGGCATCATCGGGTCGGCGACGGGCGGCACCTCGATCTCGACGACCGGGATCGCCAGTTCCTCGCGCACGACGCGGGCGATGACCGCTCCCTCCAGAGCGCAGTGGCTCGCCCCGGGAATGCGCGAGACCAGCACGGCCTCGGCGCCGAAAGCGCGGGCGTCGCGGACGATCCGCGCCGCCCGGTCCGCCGACGGGCCCGCCATCGGGTCCGCCAGCGCCATTCTCGCCAGGGCTTCCATCGGAGGCAAGTCCTCGGGGATCGGATCCAGGGCGTGGGAGAAGAGGAACTCGGTGCCGGCCAGCCGCCCGCCGCTGTCCTCCAGGAGGTTCATGACGCGCAGGTCCGCCACGGGGTTGACCCAGAAGACCCTGGCGGCGTCCTTTGCCACGATGCCGACCTTTTCCTTGACGCGTCGGCGAACTTCCTCCAGGAGGTCCGCGAGGACGCGGATCGACTCGGCGCGGTCCGAGCAGAAATGGATGGCGAGCATTTCGGCGATGAGCATCTCGAGGGCCGGCATCGGGCACGCCTCGGCCGTGTAGGCGAGGCGCCGCAGGTCGGCCAGCAGTCGGCGGACGCGGTTGGCTTCGGCGATGCCGGCGGCCAACTCGGCGTCGCCCAGCGGCGCCCCGGCAAGGCCCTCGAGGGCCGCGCGGACGCGCTCGAGTTCCGACCGCACGAAAGCCGCCTGCGAGGCCGGCGCCGAAAAGCCGCCCGGAAGTTCGACGGCGGGTTCGTCCGGCTCCGGGCGGCGGCGATGCGGCATCTCCCACCAGAGAATCGGGTGGCCGAGCGATTCGACGCGCTGGGCGATGGCCGAAAAAT
>Ga0315274_10001057_pt1 | contig 42758 bp, 54 predicted proteins | sample YL17G02_20_MG_FD_203700 | JGI IMG/M metagenome (GOLD analysis project Ga0315274, IMG submission 203700) | Sediment microbial communities from Yellowstone Lake, YNP, Wyoming, USA - YL17G02_20 | ecosystem: Environmental > Aquatic > Freshwater > Lake > Sediment | place: USA: Wyoming | collected...
ACCCGCGTCGGGCGCGGGCGGCGGGTCTTAAAAGCATATAGGTTCTGCGCAAATGGCCGATGCTACATAAGTCTATGAATACGCGGTGGTTACGTGCGAAAACGGGCAAAACTCGGTTCTGCGCTGCGCAGGCCGAAAACAGGGGTCGGTGCGTGGTTCTGCGCTGAGCGAGAGGCACATTTCGAGTGCGTTTTTGGTGTGTAAGTGCCGGTGGGACAAGGGGTTATAAATATTCTTCGAGGATGAGTGCAAAACGGGTAGAATCGGACATATCGGACGTGGTATCGGACGGTTTTTACGTCCAAACAACGATCGAGGCCCCTGGCAAGTTCCGTGCCAGACGGCGTTGCACTGCCTGTGAGTTTGTCTCGTGTTCCACATCAAACGACCATCTTAGCGGCGGCGGATAGGGCTGTCAACTCCTCGCGAATGGCCCGAAGGCGCGGGATCAGACTGAGGACTCTGCGGGTGGCGATCTGCATCTCCGTTCGGGAGCGGTCCCTGCTCCAGGACTCGATCCGGGCATCGATGTCGCGGCGCACGGCGCCGGGCAAGCCGTCCCACCAGAGACGAAGGGTGGCGATCAGTTCAAACTTGGCATGGCGGTCGCCCTTGGCGACGCGGAGGAAGAAACCACGCCAACGGGGGTCGAGGGATTGCAACCAGGTGACCAAGGGGTGCGGGGACGAAGGGGCGGAGGGACGGAGGGACGAAGCGTTGGAGGGTTCAAGCGTTGAAGACTTCAAGTTGTGGATCGCGGCGCGGGTGGCGTGGTCGTAGACGTCACGCTTGCGGGAACGTGGGTCGGGAATGTCCGGCCAACGGATGGTTTGCGGCGACCGGAGTGGGACGGAGCCGGGGGCGGTTGTGCTACATTCTCGGCGGTAGTCGTTCTTGTCGCAGGCGCGAAAGAGCCAGGTCTCAAAGTCGTACCGGGCCCAGCGAGCGAAAGGTTTGAACGGGAAACGCTGACGGTCGCAGGGCCAGGAGTAAAGACAGTCGATGGAGGCGAGAACGTCGGCGATCGGGAGGGACGAAGGGACGGAGGGATGGAGGGATGAGGGGCGGAGAAGAGATGCGGCGGAGTGCATCATCGGCGTGTCGATGCGATCGGCGTTGCCGATGCGGAAACACCACCAGGCGCAGATGAGAACGGCGTCGGAGGCGGTTTGAGGATCGAGGGAGAGGACGGCGGAAGGGGCGGGGGCGTAACGATCGCAGAGGCCGGCCGGACCTTCGATGTCGAGCTTGCGCGACCAGGCCTGAAGCGATCGCGGGCTGCATTTGATCGAAGCGGAGTCGGAGACCTGATTGGCGAGGCTGATACGCGAAGTCTTGGGATTCTGCTCGCACAACTCACACCAGCGGGTGACGAGAGACAAACGGGCCTCAGCCTGATTGTCGATCATCGAATGTCGAATGTCGAATGGACCGCTTCCTGACGGGCGCGGCTCTGGTGCGCGGTTGCGGTAGAGGATTACCACGCTCGTGCGGCCGCCGACCGAATAAGGAAATTCCACGCGGCCGGTGACGCGATCGCCGTCGCGAGAGGCGAAAATACGCACACTGGCAAGCTCGATCGAGGGGCGTTCGATGGGGGTTTGAATGGCGGTCGAGAGGGTCATGGTCCAACCTCCGCGAACGCAAGCGGGCGCGTGACTTCGACGTCATAAAGACGATGCTTGCCACGCACGGGAAAGGGAACAATCCTCCGGATGTTGTCGAGAACCCAGGCGTAGGCTCCCGGTTCCCATGCGCAACACGCCGCCAACACTTCCCGATGCGTTTGCGCCATCGGACGACAGTCCGCAAGGTTGACCAGGGCGACGGCGTGCCCGTAGTAGACGCCGGGATACCCGCAACGGCGCAAAGTCGAGCAAATGAGCAGTTCACCGCGATACGACGTCCGCCAGCGCCGCGTTTCGATGGTTTTCACGCCCTCGGCGATCATGTTGGCCCAGGGTTGGTGCAGGGATATCGCCTTCATCAAGACGGACGGCGTTTGAACGGCGGTCGAGGGGGTCATGGATCGAAGAACTCCATCTCCACGCTTCTAGGCTCGGATTCGCCGAACGTACTGCCGGGTGTGGAGTTATCATCACGTCGGCTTTGCGGCGCGGTGCGAACCTTCGTCCCGTATTCGCGCAGCCACCTCGACGTCGCCGCGTAACTTGCCGGCCACATCCAGGCGTTTTGGACCGCCTTGGCGCACGTCATCTCGTGGCACGTCTTCATCGTGAAACGCTGCGGGGCGTGGTATAGGCCATAGAAGTAATCAATCGCCTCTTGCGATCGCCGTTCATACGCCTCTCCACCCTTCGGTTTGTTCCCCCGCCGGTCGATCAACCCTTCGACTCCGCGGATCGATCGATCATCGCCGATCGCGTAGTACCTCGCCCGCCACAATTGAAGCGTCCGAACCGAGATGGGGAAGTCGTCACTCTCCACCCCCTTGGCTTGGGCGACGATGCGCTCCGCCGCATCCGTCTCCGTCATCTCCCAAGGTTCGCCATACAACTTCTCCCACTCCTTCAGCCAGCGGCATCTCCTGTACGCCTGGTGGACCTTGCGCACCGGGTACCGGATGATTAGCGCCGGCTTCACGGGGTTTCGGCGCTCCATGTTGAAGTGCTGCGCGATCAGGGGCATCAGCGCGCCTCCACCGCGCAGAACTCGGAATCCTCTCGATGGGGGTTGGTCCGCGCGCGCCACCCGCGAGCGAATGCCCAATTCAGGAGTTTGCAGATCTCGGCTCCTGAGTACCTTTTGTCCGACCTCCACCATTCCGCCCAAAGCTCCTCCCCGGAGGCGCAGAGAACGACGTCGTACGAAGGCGGGCCTTGCCCTCGACGCTGAACGCGGAACTCCTCTCTCGGCGGAACGGTCGGTTGCTGTGTCTTGGACATCGTTCTAACCCTTTGAGATATTCAGGCTGATCTTAAACGGACCGAGCACCATCCATCCGCCGCTTGTTGCAACCTGATCGGCTTTGCGGGGTTTCCCTGCCCCGTTTATCTCACCCTTCCGAGCGAGGAGCCGATTGCCGTCAATCTCGATGGTAATCTTGTTCGTCTCGTCCAGATCGATCGTCAGGTTGTTGCTCTGTAAAACGCTCTTCATCACTACCTCCCTGTAATGGGGTTTCCAAATATCCTTGACCGCGCCAACGAGGTCGCGGTTCCTTTCGCATTCGTCATTCGCCATTCGACATTCCCCCTGATCGGCCCCGCGCTTGCGCTTGGGGTTCGGAAAGGCACACGTCGGGGCGATCCAAAGAGGCGGAAACTTCACCCAACCGATAGCTTGAGCGCATCAACTCCGTCACGCGCCAAACGTATTCGGGGTTGCAAGATCGCACGGTCAAAGCACCGCGCAACAGGATCAGATATCGGCCTTCCCGTTGCTCGAAAGCGACGAGCACGCCGTCGATCTCCCGGTTGAGAATGCGACGATGTAGAGGTTCGGCCATAGCGTTCACGCAACTCCCAGGCACACGTCGCAGGCGCCGCAACCATTGTCCGCTTCCTTACGGGCGCGGCTCGGATCGACCGGCGGTGGTCGATGCTCCTGGCCGAAGTATTCGACTAGGTGGGCGTGACGACACAGGGGGAGGGCGTCGCGGTACTTGAAACCGCAGAAGGCTTCCATGTCGCTGAGGGCGATCATCTTGCCGTGGTAAGCGGGATCGTCCGCTCCCTGACGGTCGCGGTTCTGAAATATGGAGAGCCAATGGTGATGGTCGTCGGGGGAGTAGAGCAAGACGCACTCCGCGGGTCGGCCGTCGCGGCCGGCCCGGCCGATCTCCTGATGATAGATATCCAGCGAAGAAGGCATTCCGTGGTGGATCACGAAACGGACGTCGGGCTTGTCGATGCCCATGCCGAAAGCGATGGTGGCGACGACGATCCGCGATCTCTGATCGCGGACCAGAGCCCCGGCGTTCACGCCGGGGGAATTCCGCCCGCCATGAATGGCGGGGCTCGGGCACGGCGCGGAATCGGGGGCAATGAACCATTCGTGGACGGCGCGGCGCTCTTCGGAGGAAAGGCCGGCGTGATAGGGGCGGGCAGACAAACCGTATGCGGAAAGCATCGCGGCGACGCGCTCAGTTTCGGCGCGGGTGGGGCAGTAGACGATGCCGTCGACAGCCGAAGGGACAGAGGGACGAAGGGACGAAGGGATCGAGCGGATCACCTTGACCAAGTGGGCATCGGGGTCCCGCGGGTCGCGGAAAACAACGCGGAGGGTTAGGGTGGGGCGGTCGAAGTCGCCGATGAGTTCCACCGGTTTGCGGAGCATGAGGGATTCCTTGATCTGCTCGCGCACGCGCGGGGTGGCGGTGGCGGTGAAGGCGGCGACGGGAACGTGAGGGAACATCACCCGCAATTGGCCGAGTTTGGCGTATGCGGGACGGAAGTCGGGACCCCAGATGCTGATGCAGTGGGCCTCGTCGATGACGAAGCTGCGCAGTTCGCATTGCATGAGGACGGGCAGGAAGGCGAGATCGTCGCAGCGCTCAGGTGAAACGTAGAGCAGACGCAGACGGCCGTCCTTGGCGGCGCGGACCTTCTCATCGTTTATTCGCCAATGATCGCCGCTGTGGATGCAGTCGGCGGCGATGCCCCGCGACTTGAGGGCCATGATCTGATCGTCCATGAGGGCGATGAGGGGAGAAACAACGAGGGTCAGGCCGGACTCGGCGACGGCGGGAAGCTGATAGCAAAGACTTTTGCCGCTGCCGGTGGCCATGATGACCAGAGAGTCCTCGCCGTTCAGCGAAGCCTCGATCGCCTCGCGCTGCAGGGAGCGGAACTCGATCACGCCGAAGAGGCTCGCGGCCAGATTGCCAATTGTCGATTGCCGATTGTCGATTGAACGGCGAGAGCGGCGCTGACCCGTCGCTGGCGATCCGGGATTCGATCGTTGAATGGGCAGGGTTACCGTCATGAGATCTCCCTTTGCGAGATTCACTTCTCCGTGAACGGGGCGCTGGTTGCTTTCGGTGCGGCGGAGGGCAGCTTCCGTATTTGCACCGTAAGCGCTTGCCGTATCTCAAACGTGAGCGATTTCGCCGCCTCCGCGAATCGTACCACCCCTGGATATATGATGACCTCCGCACCCGGTCCCCACTTGTCCAACACGAGATTGAGAGGGACGCCGACTTCTTCATCGAGCCAAAAGTTGTCGCCGTGACCTGGACCGTAGAAATACAGCTTCGGAATGGTTGGCAATCGGCTGAGGGCTTGCAAACGGGCGTCGGCGAACTTCCGCCACCGATCTTCGACCGCACCACGTCCCTGATACCGCAGATTCACGAACCGGAACCTCGACAAGGTCTTGGCTACGACCTCGCAAACGGCGGCGTTGCGATCCTGGGTTACTTGTTGAAAGCCGAAGATGCTCGGGTTCCACCAGTATTCGACGCCCGTTGGAAGCAGTTTCAGGCCGCTCGCCAGAAGGGCAAGGTCAATGGTTTGCGTGCCGTCAACGTAAGACTTCATGGCCTTCTCATTCTCCAACAGCACAATCGGGATATGCGCGGCGGTCATTGGTTCTCCGGCAACGATAAGCCGGACCTCGGCGGCGACGTTGCGCCATCCCTCCACGTTGTCGAATTGCGGGAGTAGGTCCATTGTTTTGAGGCCGGGGATGATTCGCATGTTGGGAACGAGGGCCTTTAACGTCGTGAAAAGACTGGCCTTTCCGGGCATCGTCGAGACGATGCCGGCGTAGGCCAGACAGCTATCCCGCCATGTTTGCAGACCGAAGACGATTTCGTCGAGCATGCACGGTGGGTAATTGAGTTCCACCCAGGGAATGACTTTCAGGGGGAAATATCTGCACAGTCGTGCTTCCGCGCCGACTTCACCGAAGGCGGACCCGGTCACCTTTGCCTTATCTGCGACCTCGGGTTTCGTCAGCCCGGGCATGGGAGGACTCGTTGCGGCGCACCCTTCGAGGGCATATCCGGCGATGAGTCCGAACAGAAATAACAACGCGATCCGCTTCAAGGGATTTTCCTTTCTTCGCGGCTCAGAACGAGCCTTTCGTTTGGGTTGGACGGCGCGGCGGGACTTTCGCGGCGCGCCACCATGTCCTTCAACGCGCGGATCACCTCGCCCGCGCGGGCGGTGGTGAGGAGATCGCGGGGTTCCTTGACCTTCCAGTTCTTGAGGAACCACGCCGAGGCGGCGGCGAGGTTGCCCTCGAAATAGCGGAGCATCAGACGGCCGATTTGCTCGATGTGGTCCGACTGGATCGTGCGGGGAATGGAGCGCCCCAGAGCCCCGGCGTTTACGCCGGGCGGAATTCCCCCCGCATGAATGCGGGGACTCGGGCGATGACGGGGGCTCGGGCGGCGACGGCGATAGGGCCAGGGCTTGCCGCCCGGAGGATTAGGCAAGTCGCGGCCGGAGAAATGCTTGATCCAATCGGAGCAGTCCTTCGCGGAGAGGGCGCAGAGCGAACCGCCGACCATTGCCCGCAGTTCGTGAACGTCGAGGCCGCGCTTGAGCGCCGCGAGCACCAGGGTTTGATGCTGCTTCTTGCTGCTGGAGCGGGGAATGTCGTGCAGCGACGGGATTGGCGATTGGCGATTGGCGATTGTCGAATGAGTCATTGGGGCACGGGCTCCGGTGCTTCGGGCTGTTGGAGCGCATTGACTGTGAGCATGAATGATTCACGGTCTTCAGCGGACAACGGGGCAAAATGAAGGATCGCACCGGCGATGATATCTCCCTTGCTCGCGCGTGAGCGGGCGCGAAGATCGAGTAGCAAGTCGTTCACCTTTGGTGGCAAATAGATCGTCAGGCTGACGGCCTGCGGATGTTTTCTGCGATGTTTGTTCAGTTCGGGCATGGGTTCCTGCTGTTCCAAGTGGCGTAATGACAGGCAACGGCCATGTGCGCAACGTACACCTCGTCGGCGATCCAACTCCGAAAAAAGACGCAGGGATATTCCGGGCGACGATTCGCGGCGTTCCAGAGTTGAAGGGTTGAAGGGTTTGAGGGTTGAAGAGCCGGCGGGGGGACGCGGCGCCCCGATGTTGAAGGGCGAAAAGGTTTAAGGGTTGAAGGGGGAGCGGGGGCGACGATCTGAGCGGCGAGGGAAGCCACGAGTTTGCGTAGGGCGCGGCGCGTAGCAGCCAAGGCGTGATCGAGCGCCAAGGTCGTTTTCATGCGGCGCCCTCCTTTTGTCGCTCGTCCGCCACCCAGGAGGCGGCGCGACGCCAGTCGAGCTTGCCCTTTCTCACGAGTTGCTGGGCGCGGAACCAGAAGTGGCGTTCGTCGTCATCGCCCTCAGTGAAAAAACGCAGTAGCGCGGCGCATACCGTTAGTGTGAAGGTATGGCCGCCACCGCCTGTTCCCTCCACATGTTCGAGGAGGCTGGCGGGTATCAGCAAGCTCTTCTGGATGCTCGGTTTGGCCATTGTTGCACTCAGGCCGTGGCGACGGCACTCCGTTGCTGGCGGATCAACTCCTGATCGGCGGCGCCGGGACGCAGAAGCGAATCGACATGGGCTAGATCGTCGGCGGCGATGGTCACGACGTCGTCTTCGGAAAGACTTTGACGCTTGCGGGCGCGACGCGCGCCGTTCATCACCAATACCCGGCAACGTCGCAACGATCCCCAGCCGAGAAGGTTGGCTACGTCGAGCAGGTACGCGGCGGCGTCGGCGGCGAGGCGGATGGGCGGCTTCTCGTAGAGCTTGCGAATCTGCTCGATGGTGAAGTACTTCTTGCCGCCCGATTCGGCGCTGTGGCCTTGAACCACGTCGCGGATCACATCGAACCGGGAATGAATCTGCCCCGCGTCGGGTTGGGCGGTGCGCTCCACGCGATCGCGGAGGTCTTTGGTGGCCAAGAGGAGAATCGGGCATCCCGTGTCGTCGTGAATCTCACGGAGGACCTCGATGGCGTCGTCGTTGAGCTTGTGGGCTTCGTCGATAAAGAGGAGCCGGTTACTACCGCGGAGTTCATCGAGGATACGCTCGAACTGCGTGATGCGGTTGGCGCTGCTGCTGACCGGCTTGCGAAAGCCAAGCTCGCGGGCGATCAGGCGGATTAGGCCGGTCGGGGCATAGGCCCCATGCTTGACGGTGACGAAGATAGCGCCCGGAGTGTTGGCTTTGAAAGCCATAGCGCAACGTGTCTTGCCGATGCCGCTCGGGCCGACGGCAAGTCCCATCGTGCCGTTTTCCAGCACCAACTGGGCGATGGCCCGGATCTGGGTCGCGGTCCTGATGTCGACGAAGTCGCCGTCGAGTTTGGCGGCCTCGCGGCGGGCGTGTTGCTCGACCCAGGCGTTGAGAACACGTATCTGCTGGTCGGCGTTCTCACGGAACTTGTAGATGACCAACTCGCGGATCGTCGATCCGCGGGGAGTTCCGACCTCGCGTCCGACGTCGGAAAAGTTGATGTCCCGGCGCTTGCAGTAGGCGGCGAAGTTGGCCATCGCCTGCTTGCGCTCGGCGTCGGTGAGAGATCCTTCGTTCGGCAGCGTCCATGCAGCCATTAGCGTATCCTGGTCCGTCAGGAAACCCTGGAGTTCCTGATTGTCGGTCATGGAAAGTCGTCAATCTCCGAAGACTCACCGTCGCCTTGCGGCGACGGCTCCGAGAGTAGATCGTCGCAATCCCAATCGGCCTCCGGCGGGCGCACTTCTCCGGAGAGAAGTTCGCTGAGATCGCCGGGCACGAGGTCGCGCATAGAGGCCGATTCAACCCACGTTTGAGGGGGGATCGACTGGCCCTCGAAGCCGCATCGAACGGGGGCGATGTTGGGGCGGGCGTTGTCGGTCCCGGTGGCGCGAAGAGTTGCCGCTTGCTCGCGGCGATCGCGGTCGAGAACGGCGGATACATCGAGCGTGCGGCGGGCGGACTTCTTGGCGTAGTCCACCATCTCCTTGCGATTGCGATTCACCGCGGCGCTGGCCTCACGGAGGTCATCGCTCTTGTCCAGGGGATGAATGCGTTTGTTGGGGTCCAGAACGCAAATCTGCCGGTGATTGCCGGTTTCGTAAGCGACGCAACGCGCCGGATATTCGGGATCCACGGACACCAGTACCTTGCGCCCGATCCAGGGGCGGAGGCCGGCGGTGCGGGCCCCGTATCCGAGGTGTTTGCCGCAGACGGTGAGGTGCACCCCGTTGGGACCGACCTTGTACTCGCCGCGAATGGAAATCAGACAATCCAGTTCGCCTTCGACGGCCTTGCGAAGGCGCGGCGCGGCATTCCATGCAGCGAGCGGCGAGCGGCCGTTCATGCCTTCGCCACGATGCGCGGCGGCATGGTAGATGGTCAGGTAATCGCCTATCGCGGCGGCGGCGCCCTCAAGAGTCGGAACGGCGCTGCCGTCGACCAGGGCAAGAGGATCGACGCCGCGACCGGTATATCCGTCGCGGATCAGTTGCAGGCTCTCCGGGCGAGCCGATGGAGTGTGGCCGCAATAAGTATTGAAGAGCTTGCCGCACTGATCCTCGAAAGTGCGGAAGAAACGTTCCAGAGTGCCCTTGCTCCAGGGCGAGTAGCGCTTGGCCAGGATCAGTTCAACCCCCAGTTCGGGCACGATTCCTCGCCAGCGGGGATCGTCGCAGACCACGTGATCGCGGCTCCTGCGGACGATGGCTTTCCATTGCGGGCCGTAGTCGCGGCGCAGGGCGCGAGCCTCCATCTTGGTCAGACCGGTGAGGGCCTTGGCGGTGAAGTCCTTGCCGTTGTCGACGCGCATAACTTCAGGAATGGCCTCGCGGAATGCCATCCGTAGAGCGACCAGGATCGCTTCCTGGTGAGGAGCCGGGCCTAGATGCCAGCCCGCGATGCGCCGCGAACCGCAGTCTTGAATGGCGGTTAGCCACGGACGAATCTGGTGATCCTTGTAACGAACCCAGAAATCGACCTGATGGTGATCGCAGACGTAGAAGCGGCCTGGATCGACGGCGTCCCAATCCTGCTCGCTGTAGGGCATGTATTTCTTGGAGTGGAGCGTCTTGCCGTTCCGGCAGAGGAAAGTCAGAGGGATGTCGTCACAATCGCGCAGCCAGCGAGCGGTCGCGGACACGCTGGGCGGCCAGGACCATCCTTCGCGGCGGGATTCACGCTGGGTGATCTCGTGGCAGAGTTTGAGGGTGAGTTTTCGCTCGGTTCGGAAAAGACCGTAAAAGAAGTTGATGGCGGCGGCGGAGCGGGAGGATTCACCGCCGGGGGCTGCGGTGCCACAGGCATAGCGATCGACCAGAGCCTCCAAGCCGCGAATCCGGCCGTCGTCGCCGATCGTGTTGTAGGCGGACCACCAGGACTGAAGGGAACGGAGGCTGATGAGGAAGTCGGCCCCTTCGTGCTGCTTGGCCTCGGCGACGACGACGCGAGCGATATCGCGGGCGGTGCGACATGGCGGCGCTTCGCTTGGCCATGCCACCCGCGGGGTAGCGCAGCGCGAACGCCACTCCTTCATCCAATACGCCTTGCGGTAGGCGCGTTCGACGTCATGCCGCGGAAATCGGGACTGAAGATTCTCGCGGGCGGCCTGCTGGCAGGCGTCACGGTCGGGATTGCCGATCGCCGATTGTCGAATGTCGAATGAGACTAGAGCCGTCATCTCTACGCCACCCGCGCATCCGCCAAACGTTGCAGGAACTTTCCCAAGGCGACCGGCTCGGTCGCGGCCCGGTAATCGAGGGCGAAGACGGAGCCGTCGTCGTAGAAAGAGGCCTCGTAGCCGACGCCGCAAAACTCGCAGTATACGAACTTGTCCACGCGATCGGGCCCGCGGGCCTCGGCGAAGTCCTCGCGGGGGATCATGCCGCCGCAGCGGGGGCATTCCTGGTAATCAACATGCAGCATCGGGAACCTCCACGGTCGATTGCCGATTGGCGGCGGCGCACCAGGGGCACAGTTTGGTCAGTTCCCCCGCCAGGACGGCGCGGTCCTGGGGAGCGCAAAGTACATCGCGCATTTCACGGCGGGCGCAGGCGCAGCGGACGTTCACGGCCAGATGCTCGTAAGCCTCCGCGAAGTTGATCGCCAGCCAACCGAGGGCGAAGGCCGCGAGGCCCCAGAGGATGTCCGTCACAGGGACATAGGGACAGAGGGACGAAGGGACGGAGGGAAAAACAGAAACGCAGAAAGCAGAAATCACGGGTTCACCGCCTTGCGCTCCACGGCGCGGTTGAAGGTGTTGACGATGGCGTGGTGCAGGTTGGCGTCGCGCTTCCGATGGACGTGGAAGGCGTCGTCGTACTCGTGCACGGTCTTGGCGTCGAAGTCGTCGATGCGCCCGTCGGCCAGGATCTGGGCCACGGCCTTCATCTGGTCGTGGTAGGCGATCTCGGCCTCGATGGCGTCGCGGAAAAACGCGGGGGCGGAGGCGGGGCAGTTGCAACGAATGTCGCTGATCTCGAAGTCGAACTCCTCGGGTATGAGCAGGGCGACGATGCGGCGATCGCAGAAGTGCTCCAGGATGGATCGCCAGAATTCCACGGGGATGTTGCGCGTTCCGTTGCGGTATTCGCTGATGGTCTGCTCGGCCTTGCCCGTCCAGACCACGAGTTGTTTGACCACGAAGCAGGTGACCTGGCCGTCCACCCGATCGCGGACCAATGCGGCGTCGTTGAGCAAGGCGCTTAATAGTTCAGCGTCGCGGCGCACGTCGTTCACGAAGAGGCCTCCTTGCCTGGGACGAAGGGACACTGGGACGTAGGGACGAAGGCACTGAGGGACAAAGGGACGAAGGAACGACCGGAGAAACGGGTTGTGAAATCCCTTGGGGAACGGGGTTCGCCGGAGTACCATTCAAGGAAAGGACGCTGAATAGAGCATCGCCGAAGCGGGTGCAGACGCACACGCCGGGGTCGGCGTCGAGGAGTCGTTCGGTTGAGCGGTTCGTCGTCATCGCATCCGCCCCGCATGAATGCGGGGGCTCGGGCCCTGAACCCCGGCGTTCACGCCGGGGGAGTTCGGGAAAAGCATTGCCCGGGGCCCGCGCGGCGAGGGCCGCACGTGGGAGTATCGCCTACGTTCCATCCGGGCGCTCCTGAAACAAGACAGCTTCGCCAGTCGGGTTCCTGCGTCGGTTGAGTGGTTGTACCGGGTGTCGCGTGTGGGAAACTCCCGCCGCTTCAACCGTCGCTCTCACCGGATACGTACTGCCGATCTGGCACTCGGCGGATCAGGAAGCGGTCCAGATGACCGCGAGCCTCCGGGCAATCTCTTACGCTTTTCCGCGAACTCAGCGTGACGCGGATTCACGCTTAAGGCTGTAAGTCCGCTTCCTTACGGTCGCGGCTCTGAATTCCGTCAACGCCGCTTGTGGCGGCGGTCGTTTAAGCGGGTCGTGCTCCAGGATGCAGTGGCCGCGTCGTGGACACGATCGACCACGGCCAGGAAGTCCCCAATCTGGGCAAAGACGGTGAAGCTGACGCTCTTGGCGGCGATGCGGTCGTAGACGGAAACCGTGATGGTGTGACGCCCGCGATTGATTCGACGCCCCATCGGTCAGCCTGCCTTTCGCCCCCGTCGCGGCGAGACCAGGAGAGGCTCGGACGCGGCGGAACTGGTACAATGAAGCGATGAACATCGAACCGGAGTGGCCTCTGCCAGCGACGATCGTGATCCCCGGCGCCGTTTACGGGCGGTGCATGGAGTATTTCCTAGATGAGCTATTTTCGGAGGACCGACACCAACAAATCGTCGAAGGGCAGGCGGAATTCGCGGTGCTGAGCGATCACGAAGACGAGCAAGTTCGGCGCGCGTTGGGCGGCGCCATATCAGTTCCGTTCTGGCGGCGTCGAGAGCACGCTGCACGCGACTGGGATCTGGCCTTGGCCCGCCTCGCGGCGAGGAAAGTGATGGGTCTCGCGCAGTTTGGAGGAGGGCTACGGCAAGTGCGCGTAGATCCGCGATCCGCGGAATCGTGGTGCGGAGGGCTTCCGCGGCGAGCGAAAGGAAGCGATCCGCAGGGTGAATCGATCTGCCTTTGCCTCGTCGAGACGTACGAGTACTGCTGCTGGCTGGCCGAGGGCGGACACCCGGACCTTGGCCGATGGATCGCGCGAGCGGTCGAACAGGGCCTTTGGTCCTAGCCGACTTACGGTCCGGGGACGGTCGTTTTTTGGCCATCGGTCAGCCTGCCTTTCGCTTTGTTGCCGTGTCGAGGGCCCGCCCACGAGAATTGAGCCAACGTTGGTACTCGCGGGTTCGCCTGAGAAGCACAGCGGCGGCGCTTGTCGCGCTGCCGAACTGGGCTGCCATGTCGGAAAGGAAGTCCACGATATCCTCGTAGGCACCTTTCCGCTGGGAACCCGTGATGTTGACCACCTTGCCCATGATATACCAGTATAAACCAAGATCGGCTCGATGGCAAGGAAAATCTTGGAAAATCTTGGATTTCGGTTTTAGGTGATGGTGATAGGCTGAGACTGTGCCACAAACGAACCTGGATCTGGCCGAGGAGATCGACCGCCTTCTTCGTGCTGAAAAGAAGAGGGGCCCGTCAATTACCTCGACGATCGAATCCGCTGTTTACTGGTTTTTACACCGGCTGACGCCGCAGGAAAGGGAATGGGCGCGTGAAGAATGCCAGGAGTTGATTCGCACGGGGAAGGTGCCGATTCCAAAGCTCGGCTCTGAGTTGGTGCAGGCCCTGCATACCGGGCAAGGACAGGGATCGCAACAATCAGATCGGAAAATTGAAGGCGATCGATGAGTTGATGTGCCTGATCCCGCGCCAATTGAAGTTCCGATTGTATCGCAAACTGAATCATGGCAGCCTTCCTTTAGAGGGGCCTGGCGGGTCCGCCTCCTTGCGGACACAATTCCTTGGCCACCGCCAGGCGAGACCGGGCTGGCATCCCGAGGCACTGCTCAAGAGCAGTGGCACGCGGGGATCGGAGAGCATGTTAGCAAGGAGTTAGGGTGTTTGTCAAGCCTATTTTCGATTGTCGAATGTCGATTGTCGAATGGGGGCCGGGGGCCGAGAATGCGGGGATGAACATCTTCTGTCCCAACTGCGAGAACGAATGCTCCGAGGCGGCGGCGACGTGCCCGAAGTGCGGGCATCCGTTGCGGTTTACACTCCCGCCGGGGTTGAAACCGGCCCTGGCGGGGAAGGATCGCCGAGAGGGATGGACCGAAGTTGCCGTGATTTGCGGCGCTCTCCGGGTGATCGGCGCCTTCGTGATCCTTGGCGGGCTCGCGGTGTGGTCGGACGGGTGTGAAAGCAAACGGGTGACGGCTTCGGGGGTGCATTTTGATTGGGCGACGATCGGGGTTGGTGTGGGGATCATCTGGACCGGGTGCGTGGGCTTCGCAATCGCCGGAATCTGGCAAGCGATCGAACGGGCGGCGAGGAGGTGAGGGATGGGGGCGAGTTACAAGTTACGAGTTACAAGTTGCCGAGATTGCCCAGATTGACATTCCAAAAAAAATCCAAATGGGGGGTTGACAGTCTCGCCGGGCGGGGCAGAATCCCACGCATCGGACGGCCAAAGGCCGTCGATATCTTACGCTTTTCCGTAGAGACCTGATCCGAACAGTGCGGCTAACCCGCTGAAAAGCGGGCGCAGTTGAACTTTGCAGCCACGAAGGCACGAAGCCACGTAGCCACGAAGGGAAACTGAAAGCCGACCACGATATGGACCGGGTTCGAGCTCAGCGTGAAGCTGAATCGGACCCGGTTTTTTGTTGCGCCTCCGAGCCGGGCGGAATTCAGCCCCCCGCATGAATGCGGGGGTTCGGGCGACGCCGGGCGGAATGCAGGGAAGCGGGATGGCAAGGATGCCAACGAAGAGGGACGCAGGGACCAAGGGACTAAGGGACCCAGGGACGAAGGTTCCGGGGTTGCAGGGTTTAAGATACCCACTGCTAAAGAACAGTGGTGCACGAATTCTCTCCCCACCCAGAGACGCCGACTCGGTCCCTCCCCGAGCGGCGTCTCGTTTGCGCGGGGGGAACCGCTCCCTCACGGTCGCGGCTCGGAGCAAGGCGCGGCTCGGAACGGGCGCGGTTCGGATCGCAGATGGGGGAACGAATCTCCTCCTCCAGAGCGGACGGGGCGAGCGCCAACAATCGCCCCGTCCGCGCCCCAAAACAAAAACGCCAGGGACCCCAACATCCGAGGGGGCGCGCGGGGGATGGATCCCAGCAGGGATGCGACCGCGCGCTTTGGAAACAACCTTCGAGCCGCGAAGGCGCGAAGCCGCGGAGCCACGGAAGAAGACACTGCTGACACGGCAGTGGCACATGGACGGATTTGAGATTTGAGGTTGCAGAACGAAAGGAGTGACAGAGGATGACACAGGCAATGGACAGGGACGAAGGGACGAAGGGACGAAGGGACCGGGGGAGTGAGTGCCGAGGCGTGGCACCGAGGAAAAGGCTTTGTTTTTCGGTCTTTCTTGCGTGTGTCATGCTGTGGCACTGCGGCGGGTGCCTGAACCTCGCCAGCGCCCGTCACCTCGCCGGATTCACCGAACCGAAGTTGGTGGTGAAGAAGACGTGGAACGGGTTCTACGCCGAGGCGGGGACGGACTTCAACGGCACGATCGATGCGACCTACGACCCGGCCACCAATGCCTTCACCCTCAAGGGACAGGTGAACAGCAACGCCTCGGGAGTCATCACCGCGGAGGGCGAACGGGCCGACCATATCCTCGAACTGCGCAAGGCGGAGATCGCGGGAACCGTGGAGGTGCAGCGCCTGGTGGGCGAGAACTTCAAGGCCTTCGGGACCATGCTGGCGCTCGCGGCGGCGGGCGGGGGCGACGCGGTGGCCAAAGTGGTGGACGCGGCGGCGCCGATCCTCAAGGGGAGCGCGGCGAACTTGTCGTTGGTGGGTCTGGGAGCGGCGGGAATCAACCTCGGTGCGCCGACGTCGGGAGTGCCGCCGGCGAAGAGCGAAGAGGCCGACAAATCGCCGGGATCGTAGGGCGAGGGGAATTACGAGTTACGAATTACGAGTTACGAAATGGGGAAACCGGAAGGAGAATTGCGGAATGCGACTGATTTACTGCACCAAGTGCCGGTTAGTGGGCAACATCGAGATCGAATCGCGCATGTCATTGTCGCTCGTCTGCAACTGTCATTCAGACTTGCAGAGGCTCGCGGTGCGGGCCAAGGACGGATCGTGGAAGCTCTCTGACCGGGCGAAATTGGTGACGGTGGACGACGCGGTTTTCGAGCAGACGAGGGGCCCGACCGTGGAACGATCACATTGCGGGTGAATCAAATGCGGCGGATTCGCTGGGAAAAGGGTTACGAGGGGTTCGCATGGGGGTGCCTGATCGCGGCGGCGGCGCTGATCGCCGGGGCCGCGATTGCGGGTTGCCACCTCCATTTCCATGCCTTCGAGAAGCACTACCACGAACAGGGGACGAAGGGACTAAGGGACGAAGGGACTGAGGGAACGGACCCGTGGATCGAGGCGAACCCGAGGGGCGAACCGGGGATCGAAATCGTGATCCCGGAGCCCCGAACCCCGGCGTTTACGCTGGGCGGAGTTCCCCCCGCATGAATGCGGGGGCTCTGACAAGGGAATGACGCGATGTTGAGTTGGCTGAACGGGAAAAAGACCTACATCGGGATGATCGCGGGGGGAATGCTGGGGATCGCCGTGTCCGCGGGGTGGGTGGAGTGGGAAAAGGTGCAGTGGATCGCGGCGGCGATCGCGGCGTGGACCGGGGTGGCGATCACGCACAAGGCGGACAAAGCGATCGGGAAGACTGAGAAGGTTCAAAGTTGAAAGTTCAAAGTTCAAAAAGGGAGGTCTTTGAATTTCGATCCCTTCGAGGCTCAGGGCGAGCTTTGAACTTCGGTCTTCGGAGCACACTGACGTGAGGGATGATGCCCCGCCGAAATGCCCGCGATGCGAGAGGCCGCTGCGGCGCATGGGAGAACGGCTGAGGCCGGGAAGCGACCCGGACGACGCGGACTACGTCGAGGCGGTGATCTACCGGTGTGATGACTGCCGGTTGCGGTGGATGGACGCGATGGACGGAACGGCCCTGCAACTCATGGGGGCGGCGAAGAAACGGGAGGGGCGAAGCCCGAAGATCGAAGGGAACGACGCTTGAACGGTTGCAGGGTTGCAGGGTTCAAGGGTTGAAGGGTTGAAGGGTTGAATGCGGCGAGGGCGCTAGATTCCGAGCGGGTTCACGGGCTGAGGATTGCGGCCCTGATCGCGGCCCTGGAACGCAACCGGGACTTCGGCACGCCGCATCCCCTGCTGGCGGTCGATCTCGCGGCGGCGTGCGGATGGGGCGGAGGGCATGAGAACCGGCGACGGCGAGTGCGCGAAATGGTCGCCGAACTGCATGAGCAAGGGACCCGAATCTGCGCCTCCAGCGGGCGCCCGGAAGACTGCGGCTATTGGCTGGCCCGCGACGACGCCGAATGGGCGGCGTGGCTGGGGAGCAAGCGAATGCACGCGCGGTTCGAGTTCGCCAAACTGCGGACGATGGCCACGGCGGCGGGGGAAATCGCCGTGGGGCAGGGGAAGTTGTTCGCGGTTGCGAACACGGCGTGGGCGAGAGCATAACCGGAGCCCCGGCGTTTAAGCCGGGCGGGATGCCGCCCGCATGAATGCGGGGGCTCGGGCGCGGGGGCTCGGGCGCGGGGGCTCGGGCGCGGGCGTTCGGACGGAGTGTAGCGAAGTATGACGGCGACGGATTATCTGGCGATCGCGGGGCTGCTGGCGGGGTTCGTGGCCCTGCCCGGCGCGGTGATCGGGGTTTCGCTGAGGGGGTTGCACAAGGAACTTGCCCGCATGGATGAACGGCTATTGAACGTGGAGCAACACAAGGTCTCGCACGCGGAGTGGGTGCGGGTGACGGTGTCGCACAACAACCGCATGGACCGGGTGAGCGAGCAACTGGCGGAACTGAGCGGGAAAATGGACGCGACCTTCGGAATCCCCGCGGGATTGACACGGATCGCGGCGGCACTGGAGCAGCACACGGAGCCGAAATAGTGAGCACCTACGAAGAGGCGCGGGCCAGGATGATTAAGCAGACGCGGCGGGAAATCCTTACGGCACTCGCGGTGATGTACTCCATCGAGAGCCTGAGCTTCGATGAGATCTGCCGAGCGCTCACACACCTGGAACTGGCTGACGATCAGGTCGTTAAGAACGACCTCACCTACCTCTGCGAACGCGGATACGTGCGCTGGACCAATGAGCGGAAGATGATGCCGTGGAAGGACCGGTTCTACAAGCTCACCGCGGAGGGCAAGGACGTGCATGACAAGATTGAGGTCGATCCAAGGCTGGAACCATAGGGGATTTTCGATTTCAGATTTTCGATTGTCGAATGCGGGTGAATGTTGAATGACGGATCAATCGACAATCGCCAGTTCGAAACCGGCGTTTCCCTTGTGGGTCACGCGGGCGGCGGAGGCCGCGGGGTTGGAACCGGGGGTGCTGATGGGGCAGATCGACGAACTGCTCTACGACGGCTGGCAGCCGGCCAAGGTGCGGAGCAAGCTGGAGATCCCCGAACAGCAGGAACGGTCGCTGGAGGAGTACGCCAAGAAATACCGCTACCGGCGGGTGATCGCGCCCATGACGCGGATCCGCGAGGCCCTGGTGGCGGGGGCCGAACCGCTGAGCAAAGACTGCGTGAAGCTCTTCGGATTGGTCATGCAGCAGAGCCTCGCCGAGGGAACGGACGAGGGCAAACGACAGCGGGCCGCGGAGATCATGCTGGAATACATGGACCGCGTGGAACGGATCGGACAGCGGGCGGAAATCCTGAGTGAAAAAGCGGATGCCAACGAAGCCAAACAATCGGGCGGACCGGCGGAGAGCGCTGAGGACATGTTGCGCCGCGTGCGTCGTGACGTGTATGGCATTGAATCGCCCGCCGGGGGAAACGGCTGAGATGCAACCGGCTTTTCCACTGCGGCCGTATCAGCATCGCGCGGTCTACAACCCGGCGCGGTTCACCTGGAACTGCTGGTCGCGGCAAACCGGCAAGAGCACGGTCATGGCCTTGCGGCGGGTGATGCGGGGGCTGGAACGGAAACGCAATCAAATCCTGCTCTCCGCGGGAGAACGGGCGAGCCGGGAATTGATGCTGAAGGTGAAACAGCACGTTGAAGCCCTCAAGATCGGATTCGAGTGGCGGGAACACCAGATGTTCGAGGGGACCACGTTCAAACAACTGGAGATCGCCATCCCCGAGCGGCGAATGAGGATCATCGGACTGCCCGCCAACCCGAACACGGCGCGGGGGTTCACCGGGGACCTGCTGCTCGACGAATTCTCCACGCATCGTGACAGCCGGGAGATCTGGGGGGCGGCTTACGCAACCATCACGCACGGGAAGGGCGATTTGGACGTCTGCGGCACGCCCAAGGGCCGACAGAATATGTTCTACGCCCTGCAACAAAACGATCTTTTCAGCCACGGCACGGTGACTATCCACGACGCCATCGCGGACGGATTAGAGGCAGACGCCGAAGTCCTGCGCAAGGGCCTCATGGATGAGGAGTTGTGGCGGCAAGAATACCTCTGCGAATTCGTGGACGAGGCCACGGCGTTTCTCACCTACGAACAGATCTGCGAGTGCGAGAAGCAGGACCTCCCGCGGGAGCTGAACCTGGATGAACTGCGGAGCCTCAAGGGCGACGCCGTCGTGGGGATCGACATCGGCCGCAAGCACGACCTGACCGTGATCTGGGCCTTCGCGGTGCGCGAGCACGTGATGGAGAGCCTGGGGATGCTCGAACTAGCGAAGATGCCCTTTCGAGAGCAATTCGAAGCCGCTTCGAACGTCATCTGCCAGCGGTGCGTGCGGCGCTGCGCGGTGGACGCCAGCGGACTAGGAATGCAACTGGCCGAGGAGCTGGTTACGCGGTTCGGGGATCACACCGTGGAGGCGTGCACGCTCAGCGGCCCGTTCAAGGAACAGATCGCCAGCCGGATGCGCAACCGGTTCATCGACAAGCTGATCCGCATCCCGGTCGATGAACGAATCCGCAACGACCTGCACAGCGTACGGAAGACGGTGACCAGCGCGGGGAACGTGCGCCTGGACGCCCCGCGGGAGGAGGGATCGCACGCCGACCGCTTCTGGGCGGCGGCGCTGGCGTGTCACGCGGCGGCGGAAGAGAGCGGGCCCATCGAGTGCGAATTGGGGCCGCAACTGGCGATGGCGGGAATGAGGGACTGGTAGTGAATTACGAATTACGAATTGCGAATTACCAATGAACGGACTGAAACAACTGGCGATGCGGGTAGGCGAGGCGATCGGCGCATTGCGCGGGCGCCCGCCCGAGGGGCGGGTGTACGCCTGGAACTCGGCGCTCGACAGCCTGCGAAGTACGCTCACGCCACGGCTAACCTTTACCAACCTGGCGGCCCTCATCAGCCAGGGCAAGGACGGAGATCTGGCGACGACGCTGGCCCTGTACGAGGAAATGGAGCAACGCGATCTGCGGCTGCGGAGCGTCGCCAACACGCGGCGGCTGGCGCTCACGCGGCTGGACTATGAGATCGTCTCCGCGTCCGAGTCCATGCAGGAGGGGGCGGACCAAACGCTGGCCGACGACGCGGCCGCGTATGTGCGCGAAGCGTTCCAAGGGCTGGACGGACTGGACCGCACGCTCAAGCACCTGGCTACGGCCATCGGGCCGAACCTGGCGGTAGCGGAAATCGAATGGGAGAACTACGAACCCATCGCCGTGTTCCCCATCCCCAGTGACCGGCTCACGATGCAACTTCACCAGTCCAACGAGGTGCGCATCGTCACCCAAGAGCAACGGCTGGGGATGCCCGCGGCGACGCCGAAGTTCATCGTACACGTGCCGGACTCGGTGAGCGGGTCGCCGCTGGCGAAGTCGCTCTCCGAGGCCCAGGCGTGGATCTGGCTCATGAAGAAACTGGCCCTCGCGGACTGGGCGATCTTTTGCGAAATCTTCGGAATGCCGGTGCGGATCGGGAAGTACCGGCCCGCCGCTACGACCGAAGAAAAGAACATCCTCAGAACCATGCTTCAGAGCGTCGGGACCAACGCCTGGGCGATGGTCAGTGAGGGGACATCGATCGAATTCACGGAGTCGAGCCAGCGGGGCATCGCCCCATACGAGGCGCTGCTCAACTTCTGCAATCGGGAAACGGCGGTGGGCTGGCTGGGCGGCAACCTTACGACCGAAAGCACCGGCGTGACCGGCGGGCTCGCGGCGGCGGTAGTGCAGGACGCCGTCCGCGACGACATCCGCGACGACGACATCAAGAACGAATCGGCCACGGTGGGCAAACAACTCATCACCCCGATGGCGGCGTTCAAGTATCCCGGCCGGGACGTGCCGTTGCCCACCTTCCGGAGGGTCAAACCGGAGACGGTGGATCGGCAGAAGGAGGCCCTGCTGCTCCGCGCGGCGCAGGGCGCGGGCGTGCAGGTGCCGAAAGCCTGGGCCTACAAGCGGCTGGGGATACCCGAACCGCAAGAGGGAGATGAGGTGCTGGAGCCGGTAGATGCGTTTACCGCGGGAGTGATGGAAGGGAACCCGGAGGAAGGGACGTAGGGACTGGGGGACGAAGGGACGGGGTAATCGGAGCCCCGGCGTTCACGCCGGGGGGATTCCTCCCCGCGTGAATGCGGGGGCTCGGGCACTGCGGGGGCTCGGATGGAGCGCAGCGACGAATGTTGAGGACGCAGAAGGCCGTGATCGCGAACTTGGACCGCACCAGCGGCGGGCACATGCGGCGGGCCGCGAAACAATACCGGGCGGGCGTGGTGGAACCGTTGGTTGAAACGTTGAAGGGTTCGCAGAGCGCGGAGCAAGCCTTGCGGATGCTGAACGCGGGGTTGTTTCGGCGGATGGATAGCGCGGCGCTGGAGACGGCGGTCGCGGATGCGAACGTGCAGAGCGCGATGATCGGAAGAGCGTCGGCGTTGCCGACGAAACGCAGAAACGGATGAAGACTCTGAATGCCCGTATCGGTGCTAACCAAGGCGGACTTCACGCCGCGACCGGCGACGGAGGCGGCGGGGCACTTCGCCAAGAAGGTGGCGCTCACCCACGAGGCATTCGAGTTGCTGTCGGCGGAGGCCAAACGCCATGCCTTCCGCGTGGCCACGGTACACAAGGCGCGGATGATTCAGGACATCCGCAACGTGGTGGAAAAGGCGATCGAACAGGGCACGGATTGGTCGGCGGTGCAGCGGGAACTACTCAAGAAATTCGACACCGAGGGCGTGCCCAGACCGGCGCTCTATCGACTGCGGGCGATGTTCCAGCGGAACACGATGGACGCATACAGGGCCGCGCGGCGGGAAGTGCTCGACGAACCGGAGATAGTCAATTTCTTTCCCTATCGGATGTACTGGACGGTGGGGGATGGGACGCCGGGAGTCAACAACGTGCGGGCCACGCACGCGGCCCTGCACGGCAAGGTGTTCACCTGGGACGATCCGATCTGGGATGCGTATGTGCCCCTACAGGAATGGGGATGCCGCTGCACGTTCGTGGGCCTCACCGCGGGGCAGGCCAAGGCGCGAGGCGAGGTGATCGACCTGGCCTATGTGCGGACGCGGATCGCCGTGCCGGGAACGGAACGCAGGGGCATCGCGGAGAGGCCGGGGTTCGCCCCGGGAGAGTTTGATCTGCGGAACATCGAAAAGGAATTGCGCGAAGCGGTAAAGGGGATGATCGGCGAAGAAGGGACGTAGGGACGAGGGGACTGAGGGACGGAGTGACGACGATGCCGATGCCCAAACCAAACGACGGGGAGTCGCATAACGCCTTTGTCAATCGCTGCATGGGCGACGCGATGATGAATGGAGACTTTCCCGAAGGGGATCAGCGACGCGCGGTGTGCGAGCGGCAATGGAGCGAGCCGATGGCGATGAAGAGCGATTGTCGGTTGTCGATTGACGATTGTCGAATGGTCCTGCGGGCGACGGACTTCGCGGGTCAGGCGGAGACGATCGACGTGCTCATCGCACCGGACGGCGCCGTCAAGTCAACCAGTGGGGATTTCACCTTTGATGAGGAATCGTGGGCGGCGATCGACAAGGCTTTCAGCGAGCACAACACGATGCTCGTCATCGACTATGAGCATCAAACGCTGGGCGGGGACTACGCCTCGCCGGATGGAACGTCGCCCGCGGCGGGATGGGTGAAACTGAAGGGGCTGCGCTATGAGAAAGGCAAGGGGCTCGTCGCCTCCGTGGCGTGGACGGAGCGGGCCCGAAACCTGATCCGGGCGGGCGAATACCAGTATGTCTCGCCGGTGCTCATCGTGCGCAAGGCGGACCGCAAGGCCATCGGATTGCATTCCGTGGCATTGACTAACAAACCCGCGATCGAGGGCATGGAGCGTGTCGCGGCGAAGGACACGAACCAGGGACTTGGGGACGAAGGGACGAAGAAACAGGATGACAAACTGGCCGCCGGCCAGAGAAAGGACAGGGCTATGAATGAGCTGCTGCTCATCGGGAAGGATCTCGGCCTGGCGGAAGCCGACTGCAAGGTCGAGACCATTACGAACAAGATCGGCGAACTGAAGAAGCGGGCGGAGGCGGCGGACGCGCCGGGGGCGACCGTCAAAGCGGTGTGCAAGGAACTGGGCCTGCCGGAGAGCGCGGGGGCCGAGGCCATCAGTGCCAAACTCAAGCTCATGCACGAGGCGTCGGCGAACTCAGACAAGAACGTGGCGCGGCTCGCGGAGGTCGAAAAGCAGTTGACCGAGATCCGCGTCAACAGGCTGCACGCCATGCTCGAGGAGAAGGCCAAGATCAACGCGATCAACCCCAACAGCGACACCTACAAGGCGCTGAAGGCGTTGGCGACCAAGGACCCGGATAGTTTCGTCGTGATCGTGAACGGCTTGGAGCCGGTGATCGCTCCGGGGCGGACGACGCCGCCGGAAGGCGGGGCGAATACCGCGGCGGGCAAGGAAGATGAACTGATCGCCAACTCCGTGAAGGACCACAAGGGGGACTACGGCGAGGCGATCGTGGCGTTGCAGCGCGATCTGAAAAAACCGTACCTCGAACAGGGCCTGACCCAGAAAGCGGCCAACGCGGCCTGCGCCGCGAAGTATCCGAAGGTTTTCGCGGCCTGACGGCGTAGCAGAGCCTTGCAAGAAACAACAAACTAAACGCACTGCTCGGAGAGCAGTGGCACCATGAAAGGAATCACGGATGATCCAAGCGACTATCCTTCAAACCAAGAACTTCATAGCCGGTGCGGCGATCGACAAGAACAAGATCGTCATGTTCGGCTCGGATGACGATAGCGTCATCCACGCCACGGCGGCGACGGACAGGCCGGTCGGCGTGTCGTTGGCCGCTGCCGCCTCCGGGGCCCGGGTGGACGTTGCATTGCAGGGCATCGCGGAGGTGAAACTCGGCGGAACCATCGCCCGTGGGGGTGACGTGACATCGGGCGCGGCGGGCGTCGGTGTTGATCTGTCCGCGGCGGCGACCATCAAATCCAGTATCGGTCGAGCGATGGCCAGCGGCGACTCGGGAGACGTCATCCCCGTCAACTTGAACTTATGGTCGGCGACGACTGCGTAGTCGGGATCCCGGCGTTTGCGCCGGGTGGAATTCCGCCCGTCACCGCCCGCCATGAATGGCGGGGCTCGGGTAAGACGGGACTCGGAAAGAACACAGTTTGGGCGCGGCAGGAAGCCGCTCCCGTTTTCAGGAAGGAGCCAGTAAATGGCTGTACCCATTGACGTATCCTACGCGCCGGGATTGACCCGGATCGCGGTGGAGTACCAGAACAAACAACTCATCGCCGATCAGGTCTTGCCGCCGATGCCGCATTCGGCGAAGTCCGGCAAGTATAAGTCGTACAGCGTCTACGACGTGTTCGGCATCGAGGGCGGCATGATCGGCCCGACCTCGCAGGCGGACGAGCTCGATTACGACGTGAGCGAGACGTCGTTCGCTATGGATGACTTCGGCATCGTCGGCTGGGTCTCACAACAGGCGATCGATAACGCGGACGCGCCGGTGCAACCCATGCAGGCGATGACCCGCAAGGTGACCAACAAGGTCCTCCTCATCCGGGAGCGGCGGGTGGCGCAGGCGGTGCTGAACACAAGCAACTTTGCCACGGCGAACAAGGCAGACGTGGCGGGCGCGTGGGTAAAGACAGCGCCCACGTTTGACATCTGGTCGGCGCTGCGCGTCGGGCTGGATGCGTGCCTGGCCCCACCCAACGTGTTCGTCGTGGATATCAACACTTTCAGGTCGATGCAGTCGAACACGACCATCCTGGCGGCGATCAAGGGGACGCTGGCGCCGCAGTTCATTGAGCAGGAGGTTGGTCCGGCTAAGACCGGGGCGCCGAGGATTTCCGACTCCGTGTTCTGTCCGGCACTGGCCCAGGCGCTGGGCGTCGATCGCGTGTTGATCGGCTCGGCCTGGTATGCGAGCAGCAAAAAAGGGCAGACGCTGACCAGAGCTCGCGTCTGGGATTTGCCCAACGCGACCAAGGGCGGCGCCGCCTTTCTGCGTGTGGCCCAGGACCAGGTCGAGGACGTGGTCTGGGGGATGCAGTTGATGTGGAAGCAACCGCTCCGGGTCCTTACCTGGTTCGATCCGAACCGAGGGGCGGACGGCAGTACGGCGATCAAGGTTGTCGAGACGACGAAGGTCGTGCTGGTGGCCAACGACGTGGGTTATCTGTTCCACGACACGCTCCTGACGTGATGACGGTCGGGGTCGGTTGCGGGCCACAGGGGTGATGGCCTGACCGACCGCGGACTACCGAGCCCCGGCGTTCACGCCGGGCGGGATTCTCCCCCGCATGAATGCGGGGGCTCGGATATGGCGGGGTTCGGGCCGAGCGACGCGATGAGCTACATCGTCAACCAGGACATCGTCGACCGCGTGGGCAACGACCGGGCGGTGCAACTGAGCAGCGACTCGGGCACGGCGGTCAATACCAACGTGCTCGACGAGGTGCGGCTCAGCAGCGAGGGCGAGGTTAACGGGTACCTGGCGAAGCGGTACGCCGTGCCCGTTGATCTCACGGCCCACCCGGACCTGGACGCCACGCTGTCGGGATTCACGTTGGATATCGCGGTGTACCGGCTGATGCTCCGCCGGCCGCCGGTGCCGGAAGACATCCGCCGGGCGTATGACAATGCGGTGAAGTGGCTGGTGGCGGTGTCGAAGGGCGAGGTAATTCTGCCCGCGGATACGCCGCCGGCGTCGGCAACGGCGGACGCCCCGACGATTGACTGGGGGAGCAGCGAGCAGAACGCGGCGATGCTCCGGGATCTGTGATCGCGGACCGGAGCCCCGGCGTTCACGCCGGGGGAATTCCCGCCCCGCATGAATGCGGGGGCTCGGGTACGGCGGGGCTCGGGCACTGCGGGGGGTCGGACGGAACGTAGTGATGCATGGCGATCAACATCCGGACCAGGATCGTGGTGAGCGGACCGGCGGGCGATCTGGCGGAGATCGGACGCAAGATGCGCAATCCGCGGCCGCTGCTACGCGCCGTGGGACTAATGGGCTTGCAATCGGGGGTGGTACGGCTCAACGACGTGCTGGGCAAGAAGAGCAAGGACGCGGTGCGGACGGGATTCTTGGCGGCGTCGCTGCATCTAGGCAAGGCAGACAACGTGTTCGAACTGGGGGACTACCAGATCGAATTCGGGAGCAATCTGCCCTATGCGGCACAAAGGCAGTTCGGTGGCCCGATCTATCCGACCGAGGGGCACAAGGCCCTGGCGATCCCGCTGCCAGTGGAACTGAAACGGGCGAAGTTATGGCCGAAAGACTTCGAAAAAGGAATCTTGCACTTCGTGCCGGTGAATCGAGGCAACCTCATCGGGCTGCTCGTCGACGCGGGCGACGAAGAAGAACGCACGGACAAGCGAGGGCGCAAGCGTACGCGGGTCGTGAAGCGGACGCCCTACGGACCCGGTCCGCTGTTCGCATTGGTGCGCGAGGTGTGGCAAGAGGGCGACCCGTTCCTGTACTTCAGCGACGAGGACGTGCGGGTGATTAACGAGGAACTGTGGCCGAAGTTCCTGAGAACAGGGACGTAGGGACCGAGGGACGTAGGGACAAAGGACAAGGTGAAACATGATACCGATTGAACTTGGCAACCACGCGGCGGGGAGCGTTCTGGACTTCATCTGGAACACCTATCTCGCCGCCGGTTCGTACACGCGATCGACGAACGGGACGATCCGCGTCTACAAGGGCAACGACGTCGTCCAACTGGCGGACGGTGATGCGAACGACGGCATCACGGACACGGAGGACTTCGACGCCGTTACCGGTGTGCACCACTGCCGGATCGACACCTCCGTAAACCCGACTTTCTATGCAGCGGGGAACGATTTTAATGTGGTCGTGGCCGGGATGGTGGTCAATGGGTACACATTCAATCTCTGCATCGCCCGGTTCTCGCTGGAAAAGGGCTTTGACAAGGTCGACGCCGTGAAGATCGACGGTCTCGCGGCGGCGGCGACAAAACTCAAGACGGCCCTGGGGACGGAGGTCACCGGGGCGGCGGCGGCGGGGACGCTGTCCACGACGCAGATGACCACGGGCCTGACGGAGACGAGAGACGATCAGTACAACGGGCGGACGCTGATCTTCACCAGCGGAGTGCTGACCGGGGTGAGCACGGTGATCCAGGACTATAACGGAACGAGCAAGATGCTCACCTTCACGGCGGTGGCCACGGCGCCGACGGCGGGCGATGCGTTCATCATTGTATGAGAAAGTTCAAAGTTGAAAGTTCAAAGGTCGAAAAGGCTTTTTGAACTTTGAACTTCGATCTTTGAACTTCGGAGCGTAGCGACGCATGAGCACGCTTTCGGCCATCAGCAGACTCGCATCCCACGGGACGCCGATTGCGGCGATGACCGGCGTCGCCGTGCACGACGGGTCGCTGGCGTCGCTCACCGAGGCGTGGATCGTGGAACGGTTGCAGACGCTGAGCGTGTTCGCGGACGCGAAGATCGAGCCGTTTCCGGGGACGAATGCGGCGTCGGGCGAGAAGCTGGTGGAGGAAATGCTGGCCCACCGACGCACCTACATCGCCGTGCTCTTCGAGAGCGACCGGGCGATCGAACTGGAAGAGGGTCAGCAGGACTATGAGTCGACCTACGCGATCTACGTCACGGTGCAGAACGCCCGGCCCGCGGCGGCGAGAAAGGGTGACGGGCGGACGCCGGGGACGAACCTGATGCGCGATCTGCTGCGCAACGCACTGCATAACCAGGAAGTGAACCTATCCGCCAACGGGTTCTGGGCGGGCCGGGCGGAGTTTCGGGGAGTGACGGCGGTCTTCCAGCGGGCGGACGCCTTCATCATGCGGGCGGAGTTGGTGGTGAGAGAAGCCGCCGCAGCGTAGCGGCGGAGGGACATAGGGACTGAGGGACGAAGGGACGGAGGCACGAAGGGATAGACGATGGCGAACAAACGAACAATCCTGGTTCAGGGATTGAGTCTCAATGCAGTGAATGTGGGCGGGTTGGCGTCACTGGGATTCAGTGGGGCCTTCAAGACCGTCCCCGGACGGGCGGATGGAGCACTGGGCATCCAAGAGGTGTCGCGCCACGGGCAGAGCGTCGATTTCAATATGAGTTGCGCCGACGTCACGAACGTCAACGCCCTCCTGGCGGCGGTGAAGGCGGATACGACCTTCTATGTCAAGGAATCAGGGTTGGCCACATGGCATAAGTACATCCTACCCGATACGACGGCTTGGATCGTTCTGAATCGAATGAGCCTTTTGCTCAGCGGGAGTGCGGACGGCCAACTCGATCTCAGCGGGAAGGTGAGCTTCGTCGATGGCAGCAAAACCCTGGCCGGTGCGCTGACCCTGACGGGCGCTTTCGCGACGGACCCGACGATCGTCCATCCGATCCGGCTGGGTTATCCCAACGCCGTCTCCTTCAATCCCGGCTCGACGATTGCGCCGCTACACACCCAAAAGGTGTCGCTCACGCTCACGCGTCCGGTGAAGGAGAGCACGGGGGATAACGACATCAGCGAGGTGGTCGACGCCCTGGAATGGGATTTACTCGACGTGAACTGGACATTTGTGGATGCCAGCGAGACGAACGGATCACACATCGCGGCTTCCCTCCTGGCCGCGAGCTACGGGTTTATGACCGTCCCATGCGTGCAATTGGGCGGGCAAACGCCGGCCAAGACGCTGACGGTGAACAATGTGCTTTGGACGGGCATGGAACAGCGCGAGGGGAAGGACCACACGGAGTTCACGATGAAGGGGCAGGCGGGATGGAGAAGCGCGGCGGGCGTGGATTACAAGATGAACGCGGCGACGAAACTGTTTGGGTTTGCGTAACCCCGAGCCCCGGCGTTTACGCCGGAGTAGGGAAGTTCAAAGTTGAAAGTTCAAAGTTCAAAAAAACGACGTCTTTGCACTTTGCACTTTGAACTTCGGAGCGTAGCGACGGATGGCGGGTGAAACGACAACTCGGTTGACGATGTTCGCCGAGGCGATGGGGTTCGACTCCACCGCCAGCTCGGCGGAGCTCCTTGCGGCCGCTCTGAAAAGGCTCGGCGAAACGACGGAAGCGCTGCAGACGGCGCGGACTAGCGGAGCGGTTGGTGAGCTACCTCAGCTCATGGAGGACGAGCAAATCCTCCGACAGTACATTGCCGAGCTCACGCCCGCGCAACAAGCACAGGAAGAGCTCAATCTCTCCACGCGCAACTTCGTCGGATTGATCCGGCAGGTCTCGCCCGGACTGGCGTTCTATGTGGAGGGCCTTTTCCGAAGCGTTCACGTCGTTGGACAGTTGGCCAACAAGAACCTCGAACTCGGGAGCGCCCTGAAGGGCGCGGGGAACTTCATCAAGGAAAACGCCGCAAGCCTGGCGCTGCTCGGCGCGGGTGGGGCGGTGGTCTTCGGCATCAACGCGATCACGGGCGCCTGGGAGCAAATGCGAAAAGAAGGCGAAAAAGTCGCGGAGATGCTCAAGAAGCAAGCCGAGGCGGCCAACAAGTTGCGCGAGGGGCAGGATGAACAGCGCGGGGGCATCGCCAAACTCTCCGATGCCCGCCGCGAAGGGAGAATGAGCGCCTCAGAAGAGACGAAGGCGCAACAAGAGGCGGAAACGATCGGCAAACGTTTCGGCGGCGAGGGAGGGCTGGACAAAGACTCCATCAATAAGGCGGAAGCCCTGCTCGCCGGGAAGGGCTTTTCAATTGATGAGGTGGCCCGGGCGGTCTTCCTGATGCAGACGCCGGGCGCGGAAGGGAAGCCTATGCTCGAACTGGACCCACGGGCTTCGGCTGCGCGGCTTCGAGCGGCGTTTGAACGGGCTTCGAGACGCTATCAGAAACCGGTCGAAGCGTTCTTTGCGGAAAGGCCGGAGGTCGCCCAGGAAAGAGCCAAGGAAGCAGTCGCGCTCCTGACATCCGCGAGCGACGTGGGAATGAATGTTCCCATCAAGGAATCTATTCAGGGTCTTCCCGGAAAACTGGCGGAGGGGATGGACCCCGATCGAGCGGCGGCGATCGTTGCGGGATTGAAGGCGAAGAAAGGGCAAAGGGGATCCAACGTTGAGTGGGGTTGGTGGAGAGACCTATCTGGAATGGGGGAGGAGATGCTGGCGACGCAGTACACTCCATTCTCCGATCTGACGGCTAAGGCGAGGCTCCTGGAAAACGAAGGCTTTGCCAAGGACGTGCATCCCGCGGAGATCAGAATAGGGGAGATCATCCTTCAGCAGTTGGAAAAGATGGAAAAGAGGCAGAACGTGACGGTCAACTACACCGAGGCCCATCGGAAGATGATCGTCCCCGGCCAGCGGGCGCGGGAGGAGGCGAGCATGAACGGGGCGGCGAGGGCGCGGTTGGCGGAGGAATAGACCGGAGCCCCGGCGTTTACGCCGGGGGAATTCCGCCCCGCATGAATGCGGGGGCTCGGGCACTGCGGGAGCTCGGATGGAGCGACGATGGGCACGACGCCGCGATTTGGAGGGACGAACGGAGTTGACGAGCTGGACCTCGGCCAGGCGGGCGGGGCGCGGCGAGCCAACAATCTGGCCTTCTACACCGTGCAGGTACACGAAGGTCCGGACCGGGCGGCGGTGGTAGATCAGAAGATCGTGCAGCAGAACGTGGCCTTCGAAGACAACCTGGGCTTCGAGCAGGCGCGGATTGTATGGTCGGGGACGCTAAAGGTGAGCAGCGACGCGGTGCTGGGGGCGATCGTGAGCGACCTCAATCGGACCAAGCACGGCAGCGCTCGAGTATCGGGGGCGCTGGCGGCACCGTCGCCGGGGGCGATGAAGCCGACACAGTTGGTGAACTCCTTCGGACGGACACTCTCCAACAACGCGGTGCTGGAGGACTGGAGTTTCGACGGGCCGGTGAAGGCGATGTCCGGGGGAGGGGCGTTTACGTTGATCGTGGGGTTGAGAGTCGTTTTTAAGATGCTCGGATGAACCGGAGCCCCGGCGTTTACGCCGGGGGAATTCCCCGCCCCGCATGAATGCGGGGGCTCGGATGCGGGGGTCGGACGGAGCGGAGCGACGCTGTGCCGCCGTTGATTGATCGTACACGTATTCAGCCCATCGAGCGCCTGGTGCGGAGCGAGATGCAGCCGATGTCGCTCTCGCGGACGCCGCCGGCGGTGTCGCTGTACCTGGAGAATAACTACCACGAATTCGTCCTGGCCACGGACATCGACTGGTCGGGGATCAACCTGCAACTCGACGCCCAGGACGATACGGCGACGCTGATCCTGCGAGCCCTGGACGCGAGCAAACTGCAAGGACCGGGGGCGATCGGCACGCGGCACCTCAAGCACATCCTCGACGATCTCAATCCCGACAAGCGGGTGCGGATCGCTATGGGCATGGGGGCGGACGCGCCGATCTTCCTGTTCCAGGGCTGGCCCATGAGCCGCACGCCGTCGTGGAGCGAAAAACACCAGGCCCTGACCTGCACGTGCCTGAGCGAAGGACAGGAGCTACTACGCAGCAGCAGGAACATGCAGATTGTGGGGCGGACAATCCGTTACTCCTCGATCCCGGTCGGGCCGGGCGGTGACATCCAGTTGGTAGACGTACAGACCGACCCGCCGGTGTTTAACGCCAAGGGGAAACCCAATCGAATCGCTCGGGAAGAGTTCCTGATGGTCCAGGACGCGGACGGCGGCGGCCATGTGGTGTTCGTCTTTACGACCGATGCGGCCCCGAGGGCAGAATTCTGGAACGCGGCCAACGCCTTGCGCTACGTCGTATGGCGTTACGTCGTGCAAGCCGGGCGTGGCGCAGTCCGAGCGGTGAATGCAACGGCCTTCCTGCTGGACACAGATCAGTTCGCGAACATGGACACGACGGCGGAGGATTCGGGCGATCCCTTCATCCGCAAGATGGCGGCGCGGATCAACAACGTGTCCATCCAGGCCATGAACGCGGAGCAGGCCATCGGGGCGATCTGCGCGGCGGTGGGGCTGCACTTTCACCTCGACTTGCGGGCCGACGGGTGGCAGAACCCGCAATTCTATCTGCGGGTGTTCGCGGCCCTGGAGAATGAAGGCCACGAACAGAACTCGCCGCAGAGCCGGAACATGGGCATTCCGCGAATATTGGACCTCCCCCGTGATGCGCCGTTTGCGGACTACCGCGGACTCACGCCCGCGGACATCGCGGGGCGGAATGAGGCGCGGCAGGCGCAATTGGTTCTGGATGATCGGGCGGTGAACGCGCCGGCCTTCCTGGGCGGGGCGAAGGAGTTTCAGGTCGCATTGCTGCTACGGCCCGGATGGTTGCCGCATCCGCCGTACGTCGACAACGTCGTTTCGACTGACGATATTTACTCGCCCGAACAGATCAAGGCATTCTTTGAGACGGCGCTCGGAAAGTGGGAAGACGCCTTCGGATACGAGGACGCGGTCGACGATTTTAGGCCGGACCTCGGCCAACCCAACAGCATCTACAACGCCAAGGATCCGCTGTTCTATACGGTGGCGGACGTGTGGCGGCTGTGGGTCTTCCCCGACGACGAAAGCTACGTTGTAGAGACGCCCGAGGAATTCAGCTCGCCCTACGCCCGGCAAGCGCCATGGGACAATCCGGAGCTTTGGAGCCCGTACAGTAACACCCAGGATCGGCACCTGGTCTACGCGGAGGGGGATCTGGGTGGGTCGGTGCCGATCGACGAGGTAAGGCGGTGGAGCCCGCACCGGAGGCCGTTCCTCCCCACCATTGGGCGAATCAATCTGGCGACGAGTTCGAGAGAGCCGATTGTATGGCTCAATTTTCACGCTACGAACCCCCACACGGCCCTCGCGGACCTGAACTGGGTCCGCTACACCGGGAACCCGAAAATTGACGCCAAGCGGGCGGCGATCTGGTTTCCCGACGACAACCTGTGGGCCAGCCCCAGCCTCCGCGAAAACCCCCACGACGACTATTCGGGGATGATCCCGGCCTACTTCGGCTTGCAGAATGACGGGAGCTTCGGGGCCCCACACTTCTTCGTGGCGATTACCTGCACGGTGCGGGGGGACGTGCGGATGGTGAATGAGCCCCTGACCTTTGGAAATTCTATCGCCCGGCAACGGACGCAGACGATCGACCTGGGGTTTGAGCGTTTCGTGAGCCGCAAGACGATCGCCCCGCCAATTGAGTTCCCGTCGATGGCCCAGGATGAGACCGACCCGGCGTTCAAAGACCGCGACGACACGGATGCATTCAACAAGCATTGCAACCGGGTGGTGGAGGCCACGGCGCGGCAGACGGTGAGCGGATCGTGGGAAGCGCCGTACGTGAAGACCGACGTGCGGCTGGGGGATTCGTTTTCCGGGGTGGATGGACTAGGGATCGCCTTCGGGAGTTACCCGGAGTGCGTGGCCGTCGAGTTCAGCAAGGACGAGAAGGCGGGATACAGGACGGTGTATCACCTGAGCGATCTGCGGCATGCGCCGGAACTGGGTGCTGAATGACGAATGGCGAATGTCGAATGTCGAATGGGGTGCCGTCACATCCTTATTCGACATTCGACATTTGCCATTCGACATTGAGAACATGAGCCGATGCGGACTCCCGTAAAACTCAGAGTGCCTTATCCCGCCGACGCGGACGCCGGGGACGCGCTGCAGGTCTTCAGCGACTTCGGCGTGGTGCGGGCGCGGACGCTTCCGGCTCCCCACGGGGTCCCGCAGGGATCGCTCTCGCCGGTGGATCGGACGCGGCCGCTGCTCAAAGCGGGGGCGGGGCTCTTCGTCGGGGCGTTGGAGCGATCGGAAGGATTAGGCTCGGAAACCCTGGGAGAAACCGTCCCGGAAACGACGTTGGCCCAACCGCCGCGGGCCTATGGGCTGGGCGATGAACTCCTGGGGGAGACGCCGTGCGGAGAGACCTTCTCCTACCGGGAGATCACGGTGCACGTGCCGCCCGCGTTCGGGATGCACCGCTTCTCCGTGCAGTTGCTGGACGAGGCGGGCAATCCACAAGGGGCGACGCCCGTGGAACTGGAAGCCTTTGTGAGCAGTGAGGAGCCACCGGGGATCCACGAGTTTGCGTTTTCATCCTATGACGCGGGCAATGACCGGCTGACCTTCAGCCTGAGCAAGAACAAGGAGTAGAGCATGGCCAGTCCAACGTTTCCAGCACTCAGTGACGCCGAGGGCGACGCCCTTTCCGACGTCGTCGATCCCAAGACCGGGATCCGGCATTGGAAAAAGGGGGCGACGAAGTTTGACGCGCCGAGCGTCTTCACCCGCTACCAGCAACTGCACGAGGCGCTGTTCGAGCTCATCAGCCGCCTGGGGGGAGCGTGCATCAAGGTCGGCGGGCTGAACGTCGGCGTATTCACCCTCAATTATCAGATCGGGGCGACGGAGAAAGTCTTTGCGGGAATCGCCAGCCAGGCCCTCTCGCCGAACGTCACCAGCTACCTGTATCTGGACAGCGATCAAACGCTGAAAATCAGCACCACGGCGTGGCCGGGGACGGGGCATTTCAAGATCGCCAAAGTGTTCACCAGCGGCACGGAGGTGACCACGATCCTAGACGTCCGGATGCGAAACTTCCAGATCGACATCGTCAACGCCTGGTGGTCGGTGATCGCGGGCGGGGACGTGGACGTAAATGGCAAGGCGCTCAAAGGCGTCGGCCAGCAATGGTTCTCGGCCTCCACGGAACTGACCCTGGCGTCGGATGCGATCACGCCCACGCAGGCGGTGCACAGCGTGGACACGCAGGCAGACGCGGCGGCGGATGACCTGGTCACCATCACCGCGGACGCGGCCAAGATCAACCGGCTGGTCATTCTGCGCTGCGAGAACGCGGCGCGGGTGGTCACGATCAAGAGCACGGGGAACATCAAACTTAAGCACGGCAACCTGGTGCTCGACGACGTGGAGAAGTTCATTCTCGCCATGCAGATCACGGCCACGACGTGGATCGCCGAGCCGATGAACTTCGCCAGCTTCGGACCGCTTCTGCAGGACTTGGATTGCAACCTCAAAACGCTGCGTAACATTGGCGTGCTCGCAGTCAAAAACATGGGTACTCGCGTCATTGCGACCGATGCCATCACGGTGGCCGGCACTTTTCATCGCCTTGTTCCGGAAAGCGGATACACCGACGATCTGAAGACAATCAATGGAGGGGAACAGCACCAGCTGTTACTCATCACCCCAAACTCGGGGCTCTTTGACATCACCATCTATGACTGCAGCGCGTCGGGCGGAAACAACATCTTCCTGAGCAAACCAGGCAGCACTGTGCACTTGGCTGATCCCACTGATTGGCTCCTACTTTTCGAGGACGTTGGCAATTGGTCAGAGATCGCCCGCTCGAAACATCGGCTGGATGACCTGGTCGGCACGGGGCAGGTAATCCCCCTGGCGATCGGGCCGTGCCATTATCCGGGCGCGTTGACGATCAACCAGGAAACCTGGGACTACCTCGCCCCCTTCCCCTTCAAACTGAAGCGGGCCCGGGGCCGGGTGCGGACCGCGCCGACCGGGGGAAGTTGCGTCATCGACGTGCTCAAGAACGGGGCTTCGGTCTTCGCGGCGGACGCCAACGCCATCAACATCGCGGACGCCGCGCTGGAGGATAACTCCGACACGATCGACGTGGACTTCGCCCAGGGGGATCGGATCTCGGTGAAGGTGAAAGCGGTGAACGGGGCGGTGAGCGCCACGGTGAGTTTCGACGCCTGGACCCAGGCGAGCACGGCGGCATAGGAGCGGACGAAGGTTGCACGGTTCAAGGGTTGAAGAGTTGCAGGGTTGCAGGGTTGCAGGGTAGCGGATTATGCCAATTTACCTTCCTTCAGGTGCAGAAGCGACGCCGATCTCTCCCACGCCGGATGCAGCGTGGGAGGATACTTCGATCCTCGCCAGGGTGAAATGCTCGACCTCGAAGCGCTCCTTGGCGATGACGACGGTGTCGTTCACCGACAGCAACTGGTCGAACAAAGACATTTTATTCCGCCAGTGGATCAACGAACTTGTTCCCGGGCGGCTAATCCTCGGAGGCTACTACTTCACGGGTCAGTGCCGTGTGTACCAGCCCGATCTGATGAACGGAATGTTCCTCACGTTCGGCATTCGTATCCTCGCGGGGAACGGCACAGATGTACGAAAAACGCTTGTCCCCGTGACGAGTGACAATCTACTGGCTCCGAGCGACGTACTCACCAATCGCTCGTGGGGCGTCACGGCGGCGTCGGGTAACTACACGACGCAAGCCGGTGATTGCCTGGTTATAGAAGGTGGGATGGGCGGCAATCCTGATGAGATCGGACCGCCGGTGGGGTATCCCAACCACTCGTCGAGCATGAGGTTTGGTGATGCGAGCGAAACCGATCTGCCTCTATGGGACAACAGCCAGAGCGCCGATTACTGCCCCTACATAATACGGTTAAATCAAGAGTATGAAGAAGATATTCTGACATTCGTTTCCGCCGGGTGTGAGTGGAAACGCCATTGCGAAAATTTGATTGTCGAACCACCCGTGGCGGTGGCTTACTAGGAAACCAGCCGTCCGTTGCGACGGCGAAAACAAAGGAGACGTACCATGAGTTACTATCTAGGTCGACAAAAGTTCACCCCGGCGGCGCTTGACGCGGCCTTGCACGTCCTGGCATCGGCCTCGACCCGCGCCGCGCTCTGCGAAGTCGAGATCAGCAGCGGCGCTACTCCGGTCGAGCAGACGGGCGAGTACCAGATTCAGCGCACGAGCACGACGGGGACGACGCCGGCGGGAAACACCACGGTGGTCAAAAGGGACTCATTCAGCCCCGCGGCCGGGTGCACCTTCGGGGGCGGAGGGTATACGACTGAACCCACCCCTGGGGATGCTCTCTTGGACATTTCCGTCCACCAGAAGGCGAGTTTCCGATGGGTCGCCTATCCGGGAAGGGAGTTGTTGACCACTCCCGCGGCGAGCGCGGGGATCGCGCTGAGCGTGATTCAGCAAAGCGCCGCGTTTTCGATCAACGCCTCCTGCATGTGGCTGGAGTAGGCTGGAAGGAGGGCGCTCGTGTTCGAGCATAGTTCTCCACACGCGGCGGGCGTGGTCATCGTTACGGACCTCGACCGCAACGAAACGACTAGGGATACCCAACAGTGCGTTCACTGCGGGGCGCATTGGGTCATGGTCAAGGGATCGGGCAAGCCACATGTTTTCTGCCAGAAGTGCGGCGGAAATACATGCAGCAACCCGGCCTGCCTGAGCGTGTGCTACCCCGAAAAAAAGCGACATGATGACGCCCTGAAGCACGGGCAGTTGATCTGGCCTGGGCAATAGGAGCCTGACGCTTGTACGGAACGATGTGGCAATACCAGGCCTGGGCGCGATCGCCGGATGTTCCCAGCGGGACGATCCCAGGCGCCATCGAACCGTTCCTGAGCGAGTTATCTCCCGAGGTTTTAGGATCATTCGATGCGCCATTCGCCGTTTCGGCAGTCGAGATCGTTAAACTGCCCGGGGGCGCCGAACCTTACCTGGAAGAATTGCTTCCCCCAACGCTCGGCTTCTTCGAGCGGGCGGTGGACCGCGCCGATCTTTACCAATCCTGGTCACAGCCAGGATTCGTCGTCTTACCACCGTTGACCGCGCCGATTGACGAACGGTGGCTTTTCTTCATTCCCCGCGATGAGAGGGCTTTCGATCAACCTTGGAACGTCCAACATCCAAAGGCCGACGGTCTTCTTCCGGCGGAGGTTCTGGGGTTCTTTGATCGTCCTCTTCACGATGGGGCGGTTGTCGTCTACCAGTCCTGGTCACAGCCGGAGTCGGTCCCATTGGCGATGCTTGCCGCGCCGATCGACGAACGGTGGCTTTTCTTCATTCCCCGCGATGAGAGAACCTTCGATCAACCTTGGAACGTCCAACACCCGATCGCCGAAGACATTCTTCCGGCGGAGATTCTGGGGTCGTTTGATCGTCCTCGCCTGGCGGGGGCCGTGGGGGGCGGTCCGGCCATTCCCCTCTTCATGCATACCTATAAGCAACGGAGGGTCGCCTGATGTTCCTCAAGCAGTCCACCGCGGTTGTGATCTGTTTCGGACCGTTCCTAGACAAAACTGACGGTGTGAGCCTGAAAGCGGGTCTGGCCGGTGCATTGGATCATGCCTCGACGGGGATCATGCTTTCGAAGAACGGCGGCGCATTGACGATCCGCCACGCCACGGTCACGGCGAGCACCTACGACGCTCACGGCTGTTACCGGGTGACCTTGGATGAAACGGACACGGATACGTTGAAAATCCTCCGCATGATCTACACGGATGCCACGACGTGCCTGCCCGTCTGGCAGGATTTTCAAATCGTGGCCGCAGTTCCCGATGTGCCGGAGATAGTCGACTCCGTGCTCGACGCACTGGCCACCCAGAAGACCACGATGAATCGGCAGACCGGAGACATCACCGCGTATAAACCCGATTTGACGACACCGCGCGGAGTACGGCGAATCACGGAGGTCGATCCCCTCACCCAGGCGTTGATACCACAATGAGCCTGCTGCTGGATCAATATCTGCGGACGTGCGACCCCTTCCATTTGGGGTTTACCTCCCATGAGCTTCTCGGAGCGGGGTATGCGCTGACGGACGGGACGGTCTTTCCGTACCCGGCGGGCGGAACCATTCTGCGGCGACGACGGCTCTATCCCGACGTGGGGCCGTGGTCGATCTGCGGCTTCGCGCGGCCCAACGACGAGGTGGTCTTCAATATGACCGGCTTTCCGCATGAGGCGAACGGGGCCTTTCAATATCAATCGGCGATCGTGCTGGGCAACGGATTCACCGGACCGTTCACCGAGCCGGTGCGGGTGGACTTCGACGGATCGCGGACTCGGATCACGCCGCCGCTGCCGATGTTCCCGCGGCACGTGGCGGCGACTCCGATGGCGGGGGGAAAGTTCCGCGTGTCGTGGGAGTACGACCCCCGTGGACAAGGGGCATGGCCCACGGACTTTCAGGTGTTCGCCGGTCTCGACGCGGGGAGCGTGGACTACAACACGCCGCTGACCGATTCGCTCACGGGGTTGGATGCGACGCCGGTGATCGGGGCGCGGCGAGGCTATGAGCTCACCAGCGGGGCGTTTGCGGACGGGACGCAACGGGTTTTCGTGGTGCGGGCGCGGAACTCGGCGGGAACGGCGGAGAAAAACACCTTCGCCACCAACCTCAAGAGGGCGCGGACCACGACGGCGTCGGCGACGGCCGTCGAGTTTGCGGGGCAGAGGAGACGGTAGATGAACGATCCGCAAAGCCTGCGGCGACGGGCGGAACGAATCCTGCCTGTCTCGGACTCCGGCGGTGGAGCGCAATCGTCCACGGCGCAGTATGCGCCCTTCGCTCCGCGGGTCATCGCGGTCCTCGACCACATCGACGGAGACGTGCTCTACTGGCAACGCATCCGTTACGCCAACCGCCGGATCCCGAAGGTCGGGGAATACACGCGGTTCGGGCCGATCGGCAAGGGTTACCCTCTGGAGACGGCGGAGACCTCCGACTATGAGAACGTCAAATGGGGATCGGCGGAGATCGACAAAACCACGACGCCGGTGTGGGCGACGTTCCGCCACGGGGCATGGATCATCGAATTGATGGGTGGCGGCGCGCCGATTCGGTTTGTGAGGATCGTCAATACGCTGCCGGAGAATAGCCCGAGCGCTCTGTGGCTGATCATTCAGCCAGTGAAATACGATAGGAAGGTAGGGTCGGCGACTTGGCATACGTGGATTGACGATCTTCCGCCTCCACCTCCAGTGACGGACCCGCCCACACCGCCGCCGGAACCCGTACTAGAGTACGCGGAGGTTTGGCCGAACTACACCGGGGCGCAGTATCTCCCCATGAAGTCGGGGAAAGAGGGTGATGTGCTGCCGGCCTTGATTCTGCCCGTGTTCGCGTTCGGCGGTTCCCAGTACGTCATGCAGAAAAACCGCTGGTTCATCGGCAAGCCCGCGCTGGGCGTGGCGGTTAGCGATTGCGCAGTGCCTTTGGTTCCCTGAGACAGGTATGGCTTGTCATTGTGTTAACTGGGCAACGGGCGAGCCGATGTGCATCGGGGTCATCGGAGATGGCAGCATCGCCCGTTGTCGTATGGAGTGCCGCCTTAGAGGAATGGGCGTACTGTGTCATAACGGTTTCGGCAATTGCAATGGGGACAATTGCTCCGGCGGCGCTTTGCTATGGCGAACGGTGCTAGATGCTTTGGTTACCGTGACTTGCATTGGAGATTTGAGTAGACAATGGTACGAGCTTGTCGGGCCGTTCTGGGTATGTAGTGATACCATCCCCACCACCCCGGCATTCCCTATCGGATTCACGTTTGAATTTGATATCGGTGTTTATTGTCATTACACCGTGGAAGTCGTAGGTTACTATGACTGGATACCTCACCTCAGCGGCGAAAGGGGTGGGCCGCAGGCTCGATGCTCGGTTCAAGGTCCACTCAAAACCCCCTGCTGTTATCCTGATCGTGCCCATGCGGAGATAACTCTGTGCGCCTTCATCGCGCCTGCGGAATGCCTACAGCGTTGCGGGCAGTTTTTCGAGGGGACAATATGGACAGATGACCCATGTAGGCTCACCGGCGACGCCAACCCCTGCAACATCCGCCCATGCTGTCGCCAACACTACCCTCATCCGCCGGATACCGACTACATGGGCGGATCGGGCGAGTATGGGCTCAGCGGGAAGTACTGCCGCAACGGGACGGCGGCCAACTGCGCCAACTGGGGCGGGCATCCGAACGCTGACGCCCGGAGTTGTTACGCCCCTGAATCTTGCGACAAGGAATGGCTGGATCAAAACCTTCATTGTGTGCGCGGCGATTGGATGGTGAGCTACCGACCCGCAAGCACGCCGCCGCTGACGAAACGGTGGATCGAGGGCAGCGCGGAGATCGTAAGCGAGAAACCCGAACGGGCGATGAGGCCCTTGGGCGGACCGCAGAATTGCACGAACCACTATGGCGACGTGGTCTATCCGATCGTTGAGCAGGGAGCGCCCATGAACGCGATGGGTTCAATTTGCGCGACCCGCGCCGTCGGATCGCGCGACCCCGACCACGCTTGCCGGCAGTACAACGCCCAAAATGTATGTCCGGTCTTCTATGGCCCGGATGGGAATGCGAGGTTTCGTTGTGAGTACCGCGTTGCTTAACCGAATCACCGATCCCGATGCCCGACGGCGGCTTGAAGAGGCGAAGGTAGCCGAGCCGCGACCTGAGCCTCTATCGATCGCACGGCCGGTCCAAGCCGATCCGCTCGATCGCTACCGGGTCCCGCGGAAGATCGTGGGATGGAGGCACATTACCGTAGGTTGTGCGAGTTGCCGCCAGGCGGAGCCACGGTGGTTGCAGCGAGAGATTCAGACGCCGAAACGATTCATGCGCCTGGCCCTCTGGTTTGCCAACTTGCTACCCCGCGCCGTGGAATTGTGGACGGCGCTGGTGGGCGGGTGCATACCGTGGGAGCAGTTCCAAGAACGTCAAGCGACATGCTCGGCGTGCCCGGACGCGGTGATCCACCTACGACTCCTCGAAGAAACCATGCGCGAGAAGCGATATTGCGGGGCGTGCAACTGCCCGAAGTGGTGGCTGGCGAGGCTGGACGTCAAGAACCAACTGCGCTACTGGCGTTGCCCGAAGCGCCGTCATGCCAATAGCGATCCTGACGCTACCTATCGGGTCTACGTCCTTGGCAAAACCGCCGAGGCACAGCGGGCCATAGTGGATGGAGGCGGAGGCGATGGAAGGGCAACCGAGATGACCATCGGGAGCCCGATTCGGATGACTTGACGAAGGCTTTTTGAACGGGGTTCGACGGGCGTTCGATGAACGTCCGAGGAGCGTCTAACGATAGTTGATTGAGCGGCGTTCGAAGGGCGTTCGATGACCCCCGGCCGCTCGGGTTTTTACAGGTGGGACCGGCCGCAACGTTGAGTCCTGCGTTGGGTCAGGTGCCGCATACCGGCTCGGCTGGCAGCGAGTTGCCGGGATAACCGGCTGACTCCAGCATAGGTTGGGCCTGTACATTACCCCGAGCCTCCGGTGGGTATTGAACGTTCGACATCCCCTCAAAGAAAATTTACGACCGCCCCCTGGGCGCTTCAAGCTAGGCAAGGATCGCCAGACATTGAAGTGCGCAGGGGGTGTTCGTGTTATAGCTCCAGCGCAGAACCACGCACTTCAGCGCAGAACCGAGGCGCTCCTTAGATCCGTGCTGTGCTGTGGCCGATACCGACGACGACGGAGACGTGGACCTGCGCGACGCAGCCGCGTTTCAGCGGGTGTTTGTGAAATCTGAAGACTGCCCGTGTGTGGA
>Ga0315274_10001059_pt1 | contig 42754 bp, 33 predicted proteins | sample YL17G02_20_MG_FD_203700 | JGI IMG/M metagenome (GOLD analysis project Ga0315274, IMG submission 203700) | Sediment microbial communities from Yellowstone Lake, YNP, Wyoming, USA - YL17G02_20 | ecosystem: Environmental > Aquatic > Freshwater > Lake > Sediment | place: USA: Wyoming | collected...
GGCTGAAACCAATACTTTCTAACGAGAGTATGTTTGGTATTGATCTATACAAGGTTGGAGTGGGTGAAAGGATTGAGTATTATTTCAAGGAAATGATTGCTGGAGTTGGTGCTGTTCGGGGAACTTTAATTAGAAATTTCACCTGATTGACTCAAAGTCCGATCTGTGTTAGAATACCAACTGTAAAAACAAGACTTTAATGAAACTGTGAAAATCTTTAAGAAAAGGAGAGTAAATATGGCTATTAAATTCCGTTTCGCATGTCATCTTATAACATGGGGTGGAGAACCAAATCAGAATCCCGAGAAGGTTCTCAATGAAGTTGCATCTGCGGGATACGAAGGCGTTGAGGGATTGCCCATCAAATCACCTGAGAATCTTGTTGAGATGGGGACACTTGCGGCGAAGTATAACCTTCACATCGTCAACGCTGGAGGTTCTTCACCAGAAATGGGTATAAACTACAACATCACGCTCGGTAACAAAGCGGCTGAGGTTCCAGCATGTGGACGAGGGAATTTCGGTGGACCTGATCCAAATGATGCGGATTTCCGCAAAGCAGGTGAATCTCTTAAAAATATCATCGCTTATGCGCAAGAGCATAACATCAAGCCATTCCATCATGCGCATCTTGGCACAATGATTGAGACTATTGAGGATGCAGAAAAGATGCTCGAAGCCGCACCGGGGCTTTATTTGTTATTTGATACCGGTCACTTGACAGGTGCTCGCTCAAATGCACTTAGAGTTTTTGACAAACTCGGTGACAGGATTGCACATGTCCATCTCAAAGATTTTACTGCCAAAGATCCAAATACGTGGAATCACAGAAAAGATAAATGGGGGGAAGATGGAAGGTTTGAGGAACTAGGCAAAGGTAACATGGGGCTTGACGTCAAGGCTATCCTCAAAGGACTGGAGAAATTCGGCTACGACGGATGGGTATCTGTTGAGCAGGATCAGGCAACGCATCATACACCTGCTGAGACAGCAGTAGTCAATATGGAATACCTGAAAAGCCTGCTATAAATACGACTTTTTTGGTTATGACAGGAAATAACACACGGATTAACGCGGATCGGGCGGATTTGCGCAGATTGGAAATGAATACTAATCTTTACTCACAAATCCGTATACATTGTGGAATTAAGCCATTTTCCCCCTTTAGCTAAAGGGGGATAAAGGGGGATTTGATTAAGGTTTTCGGATCAAGAGATACTCATAAATATCAATGGTGTCATTGATGAGATACTAAAATACCTTTGAATAGATACATTCAGATATATAGCTTATTTAATCAAATTCCCCCTTCCCCCTTTTAGCTAAAAGGAGGTTACAAACCATCTATCCACAATGGTTTACAGACTTATGGGTAAAGATTAAAAAGAAATAAGGAAAAAAGCAAATGGAATGTCCGAAATGTTATACCAAAAATCCGAATGAAGCCCTTTTTTGTATGAAATGCGGAACAAAGTTGGAGAGGAAATGTCCCAAGTGCGGAGCAGAATATTCAGAGGAAGCGGTGTTCTGCATGAAATGTGGGAATAAGCTCAGTGAGGATAAAGCTGTCACCATACCAAAACTAGAGGACATGCACTCACAGTTGAAAAGCCTTATACCAGAGGCGCTTGCGCAGAAATACCTCTCCGCAGAACAGCAATCAGTCGGGCAGAATCGTCCTATTACAGCACTATTCGCTGACATTTCGGGCTTTACTCCCCTATCTGCAACTATGTCTTCTGAGAGCATTTTCCAGATGGTGCAGGATTGCTTCAAGCAATTGGTCAACATTGTTGCGGATTACGAAGGCAGTATAAGCGGTTTCCAGGGTGATGCTCTGCTTGCATTGTTCGGTGCGCCAATAATGCACGAAAATGACGCTGAACGTGCCATTCTCTCCGCAATAAAGATGCACCAAGCCGTGAAAGATCAGGGATTGCAGGTTTCCATAGGCATTAATACTGCCATGATGACTGTCGGTGAGATACAGACGCAACTCCACAGCGAATATACAGCCTACGGTACAGACGTAAATCTAGCTAAAAGGCTTCAGGAGTCAGCAGAACCAGATCAGATACTGGTCGGCACAGGCACCTATCGTCTGACAAGGCGCGCCTTTGACTTTGACGTTATTTCATTGCTCAAGCTGAAAGGTTTTGCCGAACCAGTAAAAGCGTATTCAGTCCAGCAAGCTAAATCACGTCCGGAGAAGCTAAGGGGCATTGAGGGCTTGCGAGCAAGGATGATCGGCAGAGAGCATGAGTTCGTAATGGTCAAAGACGCAGTTGACGAATGGCTTAACGGTCATGGTCAGATAGTGTCAATTATTGGCGAAGCGGGTATCGGCAAATCAAGATTAGTGAGTGAATTAAGATCATATATCACCAACAAACACACCCCTAACCCCTCTCAAGAGGGGAGTTTGGCGGATTCGCCATTAACAAAGGAAACTTCGCTTGATTCCCCCTTAATAAAGGGGGATAAAGGGGGTTGTTTAGGCAATGCCATATTAGAAGGACGATGCCTGTCTATCGGTCAACCCATAAGCTACCTGCCCTTCATAGACATTCTGAGGACATACTTCAACCTTATCGAAGGTGATGATATGCCTGCCATCGCTCAAAAAGTGACTGATCAAACAAAACAGTTATTCCCAGATAGCGCAGATGAAACATTGCCATTCTTAGGAAATCTTTTATCAATAAAATTCGGCAATGATCTTGATGACAAACTAAAGTTTGCTACTCCGGAGCAGATGCGCCATCAGACTTTGATGCAACTCAAAGATATGTTCGCAGAGATGGCGAGGAAACAGCCATTGATGTTGATACTAGAGGACTTGCATTGGGCAGATGAGCTATCCCTTGACCTTGTATCTCACTTGATGGACGAGTTATCGCATATTCCATTAATGCTAGTGTGTGTCTATCGTCCAGAGAAGGAAAGCAGGATCATCAAACTTGGCGATCAGGCGCAGAGGAAATGCTTTGAAAAATATACAGAGATAACGCTCAAACCACTATCCAGACTACAAAGCAGGCAATTAGTAGAGGATTTGCTTTCCATAGATGATCTGCCAGAATCGGTGAGAGATACAATACTCCAAAAGTCGGAGGGTAATCCGTTCTTCATTGAGGAGATTATACGCTCGCTGATAGAGCAAGGTATGGTATATCAGGAAGCGGATAGATGGAAGGCTCGTGCAGAGATAAAAGAGATAAACGTCCCGGACACCATTCAAAGTGTAGTCTTATCACGAGTGGACAGGCTGAAAGAAGAGGCTAGATATGTCCTTCAATGTGCGTCGGTAATTGGGCGATTGTTTCGGTATCGCCTTCTTGATCATCTGACCGCTTATGAGAATAAGCTAGATGGCTACCTGAATGATTTTGAAGATCGTGATTTGGTCTATGAAGAAAGGGCAGTTCCAGAATTGGAGTATGCCTTCAAACATGCCTTTACGCAGGAAGCGACTTATCAAAGCATCCTTGAGCGTGGTAGAAGGGCGTTTCATCATCAGGTCGCTTTAGGCATTGAGAAGCTATATCAAGAGCGATTAGAGGATTACTATGACGAGTTGGCACACCATTACTCAAGAAGCGATGATCCGGAAAAGGCGATTGAGTATCTTCTCAAAGCAGGTGAGAAAGCGAAGCGTAACTACGCCAACGATACAGCCATATCCTATTATCAAAGTGTGCTTGATATGCTAGAGAAGCATAATATGGCTCGTGATGATTGGAAGCTAGAGGCATTGAAAGGTTTAGGAGAAGTATATCTGGGGATAGGAAAAATACCAGAATCGGTCAAGGCTTTTGAGGATGCCATTGAACTGGCTAAAAAGATAGACATACAAAAGCACCAGTTGGTAAGGTTAATTGGATGGCTAACACTTGCGCTATTCTGGCAAAGCCGATATGATGAGATGATTCATTATGGGGAAATGGGATTGGAGATTCTGGAAGATGATAAGGAATGTGTAGAAGCCGCTTTTATGAACTCCAGAATTGCTGTAGGGAATTTTTCCAAAGGAAATAGCAAAGAATGGACAAAGTATATTCGTATAAATATGGTGTTTATCAAGAATTTACCGTATTCCAAAGAGCTGAGAATGCCTTATTGCCAAATTATCGAACTTATTATATCCGATGGGGATTTAAAATCTGCATGGGAATGGTCTGAGGAATTGGAATGGCTTGCAAGTAAGAACAACGATCTTGTAACAGTAGGATCAGCATTGTTTAGGCGATCTCAAATCTCATCCAATAAAGGAGATTATAAGAGTTCATTATTATTAAAACAAAGGAGCCTTGACATAATGCAAAGTATTGGTGATATTAAATCAGTAGGTGAATATAATGGTAAAACATCATATATTTTATTTACTTTGGGTGAAATTGAGGAATCAGAAGAACACGCTAAAACATTTCTGGAAATGATGGAAAAGGTGGGTGCGCCTACTTACATTGCTGGCGCACACTTCCAGTTAGGAAGTATAGCAATGTGTCAGAGTCATTGGGATGATGCCATATCCCATTATCAGAAATGTCTTGAGGGCTGGCAGAAGATCGGAAATCCAGTAGTAACTGAATGGACAAAAATCTGGCTTGGTAGTGCATACATGAAAAAAGGCGATTATGATCAGGCTATCAAAATCTTCCACGAACTTGCTGATAAAGCGTTTGAATTTCAAGACGATTATGCACAAATTTTCATTTATGCACAAAACAGATTACTCAGCGCTTTAGATGGATTGGAATACGTTTATAGAAGCCTTGATAAACGAAACGAATTCCTAGATTTCTGCAAATCATACAGAGAGAAACATGCAGAATCAGTGAAAAAATTACCTTTACAGCAATGGTATCTTGAGCTTGCATCAATATCAGATAAATATTCTAACCTTGCCTTTGCTGATGATCTTGATAATGAACCTTTAGACTCATCATGGAGTTGGCTTAATCCGCTTGATGATTGCTCTTATAAGATTATGGCAACTGATCAAGGTCAGAAAGGCTTGGAAATCTCCGCCGTCAATGGACATGACCTGTCTGGTCAAAATCTAAGCGCCCCAAGATTTATTCGAGAGATTACAGGTGATTTTGCAGTTCAGGTCTGTATATTCGGTAGAACAGGCTGTCAGCCTGTTCTACTAGAAGATAAGCCACAGCTTGGCGGATTGCTGATCTGGAAAGACGAAAGCAACTACTTATGTTTTTGTAAGGGTGACAGCGACAGATATGGATTTCAGTTTTTTGGCTATCTCGACAAAAAGCAACTAATGGCAGGACGTGGTTTTCTTTTGGATGAAAATGACGAAAAGGTCTATCTTAGATTGGAGCGTTCAGGAGACATTTTCTCCGCTTACGTCAGCGCTGACGGCATAAATTGGCTCACTTGTGGAAAGCTAACCATGTCGCTAGATGACCCGATACATGTTGGCATATACGCACACGGTATGATAAACAGGACAATCTATTGCGGAGAATATAGGGAAGGCTCCGCAACCACTTTCCGAGAGTTTCGTATTTTTAAGATGAAAGGAAACTAAATATGCCCGAAATTAGCAGGTTTCTTGGTATCATTATTGCTATTTATTATAATGATCATCTACCGCCACATTTTCACGCTAAATACGGAGATGCAACAGGTGTTTTTTCCATCATAGAGCTAAAGCTTATAGAAGGCTATCTACCTAAAAGAGTTATATCTCTAGTATTAGAATGGGCTTTTGAACATCGGGATGAATTGATGATAGATTGGGAACTTTCATTGGCGAAGGAACCACTTCGCAAAATTCAACCTCTGGTATAAGGAGGAAAATAAATGCACTTTGTTAGAGAAGCGTCATACATATCTAATTATAAACTTTTACTCACTTTTGATGATGAAACTGTAAGACTTGCGGATTTAGAACTCTATCTTGATGGTAGTATATTTGAACCATTAAGAGATATAGAGTATTTTAAAACCGTTCGAGTTGACTCTGAATTGGATACAATAGTTTGGGAAAACGGGGCAGATATGTCCCCAGATTTTTTATATGAAATAAGTATAGAAGTCAGCAAATTCTCATTGAATAGCATATCTAAATAGCACAATGGGTAGGTACACAATAAAGGTAATGAATATGATAGCAAATGGTCATCAAATATCAGTCTATTGCGGAGAATATAGGGAAGGTTCCGCAACCACTTTCCGAGAGTTTCGCATTTATAAGTAGAGCAAATTGCTAGTTTGCTAAAAATTGCGATCTAGCAGATTGCCTTAAAAAATAAAAAAACAATTTGGTTTACCAGTATATCGTTTAAAAATACATAAAAATGGAGTAATGATATGAATAACAATATTACTGTCAAAGAGATGATTCTTGATTTAGTAAAGAAGATTAAGAACGATTATAATCCAGAACGAATAATACTTTTTGGTTCCTATGCTTATGGCACGCCAAATAAAGATAGTGATATAGACCTTTTGGTTATAAAAGATACACAAGACAGGCCTATAGACAGAAGAACCATTGTCAGAAGGATTGTATCTGATCCGAACCGATTTATACCTTTTGAAATTATTGTTTTAACACCAGATGAGATTCAAAAACGCCTTGAAATAGGTGATCAATTCGTTCAAGAGATCATTACAAATGGTGAAGTATTATATGCAATATAAAGAATCAGTTTATCCAAATGATTGGTTTAGAATAGGAGATCAGGAACTGATCAGAGCAAAAAATCTTCTTGAACTAGAAGATTTTATAGGTGCAGGATTTAACATACAACAATCAATTGAGAAATATCTAAAGGGTTATTTATTAAGCAAAGGATGGAAGTTAAAACGGATTCATGATCTGGAAATACTTATAAATGAAGCAATTCTTTATGAATCATCTTTTGAAGAATTCCGAACTGAATGTCAAAAGATAACTGAATATTATATGGAGGATCGTTATCCTTTTGTTATTTCATCGGATTTGTCAGAAGATGATATAAGCAATTCATTGAAAATTGCAGAAAACATTATCACCAGAATCAAAAGTTTAATGAAGAAATGAGTAACCATATAAAACGTCTTAGGGAAAGCAAAAGGAATGAATATGACACCAAACGGTCATCAAATATCAGCACGACAAACAGCAATCACCGGACCCCTATGAACTCTCATCAGGCTTGCATCTATTCACAGACTGGCGATTCATTATACCTTCGTTTAAACTCCGTTCCGCCAAACTCTACGCTTTTGAGATTACGTAATTTTGGAGACATCAATGGAGATAAAGATACAAGAAATCAAAGCAGAAAGACTTTCTGAATACGCAAAGATACCAATATCTTTTGAGGTTAGGTCTATCTTTCAGGTTGATCTGATTAACAATGGGCTTGATGGGATGAAACTGCACGAGGAAAAGGTTGTCACATTCTACGTGAAGGATTACGATTCCTACGAAGATGGTGGACCTGAAAGGTGGATACGCCAGTTTAACACACATAACTGGGGAATATTCCTCGCTGTGAAGGACAACCAGCCTGTCGGAGGTGCGACTGTTGCTTTTGATACGCCCGGTGTAAATATGCTGTGTGGTCGTAAAGATTTGGCTGTGTTATGGGACATTCGTGTTCATCCAGACTTTCGCCATCAGGGAATTGGCACAGAATTGTTTAGATATGCTGTGGACTGGTCAAAGAAAAGGGGATGTAAGCAGTTTAAGATTGAAACACAAAACGTAAATGCAAACGCTTGCAAATTTTATGCAAAACAGGGGTGCAAACTTGGTGCGATAGACCTCTATGGTTACTTTGGGCATCCGAAAGTGGGACACGAAGTAATGATGATATGGTATCTGGATTTGTAATTAGCCACGGATGAAACACGGATTTTCACGGTTTTTGAGGGTCTATAAGTCAATAGGTCTATGGGTCTGTAAGTAATTAATCTAAAGACCGATTGACCCATAGACTTATAGACCTATTGACAATAGTTTCAGTGTTATTCCGTGTATTTCCGTGGCTAAATATTCTATTAATATGGTATAAATAAATGATTAATGTTCGAGAACGGAAAAGCAATTTTGTTAAACTCTTTGATAAGACGCCTGAATCTGTCTTTTGTCCGCATTTTTATGAACTGGTTTTGTCTAACGGATGCCCGTTTGATTGCTCATACTGCTATCTCAAGCTTACTTTCAGGGGCAAGACAAATCCTACGTTATTTAATAACGATTGGGCAGAAGTGCAGGCAGAACTTGATAAGGTAGAAAAGGGAGTTTTTTCCACTGGTGAATTGGCTGATAGTCTGGCTATCATACCACCATTGTTGGAAAATACTCTCGATTACTTTGAGCAGCAGAAAGACAAGTATATCTTATTGCTGACAAAAAGCACTAATATAGACATCCTCAAAAACAGAAAACCAAGTCCGCAGATTATCATATCGTTCTCTGTTAATTCCGTAGAGGCGGCTAATGTATACGAAAAAGGCTCCCCTGATCCGATGAAAAGACTTGAGGCGTCGAAGGAACTCAAAGAGCTTGGCTGGCGAGTCAGAATTAGGCTTGACCCAATAATTCTTGAATCGGGATTGGAACACTACGAACCGATATGTAAAGCCATAGCAGAATTATCACCGGAAGTGGTTACAGTTGGAACTTTACGCCAATTTCCGGGACTTCATCGCTTTGCTAAAGAAGCACCAAGAGACGGTCTTAAAAAAGCACCTGATGGGAGGATGCGGTATCCGACTCAACAGCGCATTGAAGTTTATAAACAGATAGCAGATTGGCTTGGATTTCAGCCGTCTCTATGTAAGGAAGCTGTTGAAATGTGGAAAACACTTGGCTGGAAATTCAAGGATTGCAACTGTACTAGCAATGAAGGCAGGAAAGATGCACGATATTAACGTTGAATACTGGAAAGATTATGATGGGTTACAGCGTGCAAAGCACAACATTCTTCGCAGATACCTTGGCGGCTGGTTCCCCATTTTATCTAGTTGGAGCGGGCGTGTTCTATACATTGACTGTAACGCTGGCAGAGGAAAACATGATACAGGCGAAGATGGTTCGCCGATAATTGCGCTCAAGTGCCTTATCAACCATAATCTACGTAATAAGATTCTCAACAAATCTGAGGTTAGCTTCCTTTTCTTTGAGAACAACGAGCTAAATGCAAATATACTTCAGAGTGAAATCAACCAATTGGGTCAGCTTCCTGAAAAGATCAGTTGCTCTTTAATGTGTGACGATTACCAAAAGCAGTTGTCAGAAAGGCTTGATTCGCTTGAAAAAACAGGTGGAAAGCTCTCTCCAACCTTTGCCTTCATAGACCCCTATGGTTACAGTATATCAATGGAGCTATTAAATCACCTGCTTAGTTTCAAGCATTGTGAGTTATTCATAAACTTCATGTATAGATACGTTGACATGGCGATGCACGATAAATCAAAAGCAAGCAATATGGATGAGTTATTCGGGACCTATTTGTGGCAGGAGTTACTTGATATCGAAGATGCAGACGAACGATTAACAAAGACGATAAGGCTTTTCAGCGATCAACTGCACGCTGGATACGTCACTCCCATAGTAATGCGCGGTGAGCGTAATCAACCGAAATACGTCCTTATACACGCCGCCAATGCCCTTAAAGCCCGTGAGACGATGAAGGAAGCTATATGGAGTGCCATTCCTGATGGAAGTTTCACTGCTTATGAAAGAGATAACCCCGGTCAGCTTGTATTGCTTACCCCTGAACCAGAACTTAAACCTCTGGAAGATATTATATGGAAGAACTTTCATGGTAAAAGCGTGAGGATGGAGGAGATATACGAGGTAGTTGACAGTACACTATATCTGCGGAAGCACGTCCACAAAATCATAAAGAACTATCTGGATAAAGACAGGGTGACAGCGAAAGGTTATACTGGACGGTTTGCGTTCAGCAATAATCCTATAATAGAATTCCCTGCTGAATTGTTTTAGAAACTAATGAAAGGTGTAAAATGTAAATTCATTACGGTGGAACTGATACAATTATAGATTCTAATAAAAAGAAAGATTTATTGGCAGAAGCCTTGCAGAAGATAAAAAGCTACTCGAAGGTTCTTGTTCTCCCTCCAGACATAACAAGGCTTCATTCTGGCGCAGGCGAATTAACGAAAATGCTTTACGACATGATCGGAAAAGATAAAACATTTCACATCATGCCTGCTATCGGAACACACGAAGCACTTACGGATGATCACATCAGGACTATGTATCCCGATATTCCACGAGAGTTATTCATGGTGCATGACTGGCGCAATGACGTTGTGAAACTGGGCGTTGTGCCTTCTGATTTCATCAAGGAAGTCTCTGAAGGAAAGCTGGATTACGAGATACCCATTCAAGTCAATAAGATTCTATTGGAAGGCGGATACGACTTGATAATTTCGGTAGGTCAGGTTGTTCCTCATGAGAACACAGGATTTTCTAATTACACCAAAAATATATTTATCGGCATCGGCGGAGAGGAGACGATAAACAAAAGCCATTTTCTTGCGGGAGTTTACGGCATGGAGCGTATAATGGGACAGATTGATACGCCTGCCCGTAAAGTATTAGACTATGCAGAGAAATTCATTAAAGGCATCCCCATTGCCTACATAATGACCGTCATGGGCAGAGAAGAAAAACTTGTGACACGAGGGTTATTCATCGGTGATGACAGGGAAACGTTTGTTGTAGCGGCAAAGCTAAGTCAGCAAGTAAATTTGACTAGAGTAAAAGAACCACTAAATAAAGTCATTGTTTACCTTGACCCGATGGAATATCAAAGCCATTGGCTAGGTAACAAGTCAATATACAGAACCAGAATGGCGATAGCTGACGGCGGAGAACTGATCGTCATCGCACCGGGATTGCGCATGTACGGTGAAGACCCGGAGATTGACAGGCTGATTAGAAAGTATGGCTATCATGGGACAGATGAAGCATTGCGTGAAGTGAAAGAGAATCAGGAATTAAGGAATAATCTCGTATCTGCGGCGCATTTGATTCACGGCTCATCAGAAGGACGATTCAGGATCGTATACGCCCCCGGTCACCTGACGAAAGAGGAAACAGAAAAAGCAGGCTACGAATGGGCTGACGTCAATTCCCTGATGAAGCAATATGACCCCAATAAATTAAAAGATGGATATAATGACGGATTTTACTACATCAGTAATCCTGCTTTGGGTCTCTGGACTGTCTAGTAATCCCTTATGAAAAGGAGAAAAATATGCAGAATCATTGGGAAAGAGAATTTGCAATAACTAAAACAATAGCCATTGCAATTTACGTGTCAGTGGTTATTTACGTAGCACTGGTTAGTTTCAATATTCCACCTGTTCCATACCAATGGGAGCAAACTCAAAATATTATCTTTATTGCGCTTTTAATAGCGGCAGTCGCTACTTTATCCATATCTACGCTGATCGCTAAATATATATTAGGTTCTGAAAGATTATCAAAAATATTCAGTGACAACGCAGATAAAACTCAAGGTCTTAAATCGGTTCTTAGTTTAGCCCGTATTGGAACAATAATAATGTCTGCGATGGGTGAAGCCATCGGAATATATGGGCTGGTTCTTTATCTATTGAGCGGTGACTCTGTGCGTCCATGGATATTCTTCATACTTTGCATAATTCATTATACAATCACAATGTCAGTTCTCAGGAGAGTGAGATTCGATATTGAGCAATTATCACAAATACACTAAAAACACGTAACAGCAAGAATGACGGGTTTTGATATATAAGGAGACGCAAATGGGCTATGTTACTTGCTTCTTAACAGCAATATTGATTATGGCACAAATACCAGATGAAAAGATGCAGACGGTAGAATATCACGGCATCCGTCCAACAGATCCGGGCGGAAGGAACGGCTTGCGTAATCCTGAGCGTGGCTGGCGCATTGAAACATTGATCGCTGAACCGTCAGGAACGAAAATCTGGGGTCGTTCTAGTCACCTCAATGGGAGAATCACACCGGGGTATAATGAAAACTGGTGGATACTCGATACGGATCGCTATGAGCCTTATGGTCTGACATTGGCGCAGACTTACTGCTACCTCGACAACTTTATCGGCAAACCAATATCTGATGAAAAGCTGGCTTTATTGCAGAAAAGCCTTGATAACCTTCGCAAACGTGGACTAAAGGCTGTGCTGAGATTTGCTTACGAGAAGGACATGGATAAGCGTGGCGGACCAACACTTGACGATATTCTGGCACACATTGATCAGCTTGCGCCGATCATAAAGAAAAATACTGATGTAATCTACGTTCTGCAAGCCGGATTTGTCGGCGCATGGGGTGAATGGCACAGTTCGGCACATAATCTGGAAGGTGATCATGCTACTCTGGCGGCTATCGTGGCTAAGGTTCTTGATGTGCTACCATCTGATCGAATGACGCAAGTTAGAGTGCCAAAATATAAGCGCTGGGTATTGGAACAGCCCATCCTCGGTGGAAAACATCAGATACTAGATGCTCAAACTGCGCATACGGGCATATCCGCTTCACGAATTGGATTTCATAACGATGGATTCCTTGCGAACAATACCTGCGGTGGAACGTGGACTGAACCGCCATTATACTCAAATCCCGGTAATCCTGAATTCGACTACATGACAACAGAAAGCCCTTACGTTCAAATAGATGGCGAACTATTTTGGGCAGATATTGGTGGAAAAGTTGATGGCATGAGGGCAATAGAACGCTTCAGATTGCACCATTACAGCAGTTTCAGCATTGCACACAGCTATTCAGAAAAGGAAGGTAAGCCGTTCTCTATTGATGAATGGATGCAGACTCCTTTGACTGCTGAACAATTGGCAAAGGTTAAATTGCCGATCTCTGATGGCTATTTCAAAGATACCTTCGGCAATGAAGTAACCCGAACAGTGTTTGAATACATCACCGATCATCTAGGTTATCGCCTTGAGATGCAGAAAGCGACTTTCCCGATTGTTATGAAGGTTGATGATGAGTTGACCGTTGATGTGGAAATTATCAATCGAGGTTTTTCGGCAATCCATAACCCACGCCCGGTATATTTCGTTCTCATTGATGCTGATGGAAAGGTGTATGAATTCCCTGTTAAAGATGCTGATCCTGCAAAATGGCAACCGTTCCAGCCCGGTGATGAGGATTACAAACCATTGATACATAAACTCAGCATCAGATCGAAACTGCCACAGGAGATAAAATCTGGATGGTATCAGATTGGACTGTGGCTACCCGATTCTTATGACAGCCTTCGCATGAATCCAAATTATGCGATAAGATTCGCTAATCGTGACGTTCCATGGTGGGTTGATGTTGATGCAGGGGATGGCATAAATATCATTGGGATAATTGAGATAACAAAATAGGAGATGGTTCATTTTTCATAGAAGTTAAGGTGGCAATTTTTTAATTAGCCACAGATGAAACACAGATTTTCACTGATAATTTTAAGAAATCCGTGTTTATCCGTGTTTAATCTATGGTTAAATTCTTTATACTTACCCCCGAAAGTTAGACCACAAGCTAAGGTGGATTATGAGGTATAATATCCTACTTATTTTGGTCTATTTTTGGTCTTAATTTTGGGGGTAACCATAGTATCAAAAATGCAATATACGTGAGTGTATGCAAATAAACGTGTGAAGGATAGTGTTGCAATAATGATACATTATATCGCACAGATCGTCTTTAGTAGGAGAGAGAAGGTATAAAAATCACTAGGACATAAAGCTTAAAGGATTAGATTTTAATATTTTTTAGTATATAGATTAGCACAGTTTCAGCCTGTTTACACCCTTAGCGCAGGTTAAAGCCATGCCAGTCTATACCTTTCAACTAACCTTATGTTGAAATTTGGCATCATATTTGCTATAATTAATTGTGGGACAACAATCATAGTCAATCTGCAATGGGCTGTGTGAGATTTCTTCCGCAACCCATTATCCGAAACTAACCTGAAAGGGGTTGATCTGAATGTTCAGGAGAAATCTGATAACAATTTTAACGACTTTGGTATTTATTTTAGGTTTAACTTTTACAATTCAGCCGGCATTGGCAGACTGGGGCGTATCCTTTGGAGCCCAATATAGTAGCCCATATAGCTCGTATTATGGAGATCGAATAACTTCAGATTACCGTCGTGGATACCAGACCGACGATTGGGTAGAAAGAGGCTCATCATCTGTGACCGAAAGCCCGATCTATTCTGATGGTATAAGGTTGGCAGCGTGGGCAACTCGGGACCAAGATGAATACGATTACGCTATCGCAAGTGCCATCTACTATTTCGATGTACCATCTGAAGCTCGCTCATTCAGAATTAAAGTCTATTATGACGGTGAGGGAGATAGAGACGATGTAAATGATGAGATAGCAGGTAGAGTATGGATCAAAAGAACGACCGATGGTGGTGATTACGAGGAATATTACCCATCTGAGGGAAGATATGAAAGTGTAGACAAACCACTCTATGGTGATACTTTTGTCCTCCCGGCAAATAAGCATCTTGAGATAATAAGAACGTCCGCTCAAGATCACTCTGAGGATGGTATTATGGAACTCCACGTAGTGGCAGAAGGTAGACAGCGTATTGACGTGAAATACATAGAGATTGAAACCTATACCTATATGCCCAATGTCAGAGTTATTACGAGATATTACAAGGATTATTCGTGGAGACCATGGAATGATTACACATATTGGTACTTCTATACGGGTCCTATATTCCACTTTTCCGACTATTATTACGTGAGATACACGTACCCATATTACAATACACGATACATTGATGTAAGACGCAATTACGACAACTATCTCCATATATACTACGTCAAACATCCGCAACGTCATATACGCTGGAATGACGTAGCCATTATCCACAAGGGGGAGCAAAGGCATTGGGATCGTGGGCGACTGAACAGGTGGACGCCAGACTATGATGAAGCAAGGAGAAGCTATAAGATAGTGTCTACTAAGACGAATAGATCAGTTGAGGTTCAGCAATCCAAAGAGAGAATCAGAAGCGTTCTGGCAAACACACCTCGAAAATCACCTTCTGCGCTGCGCGCAAGTTCTGCTAGAATTGAGACACGTGGTTCAGGAGTCACAGAAATGAAACAGAGAAGAGAGGTTGCTGCACCGAGAACGGTCCCGGACGTGCGATCCAGATCAACAGAAACCCGTAGTAACGAGCGAACTCCAATAAAAACTGAGAGAACTGGTTCATCGGATTCCACAAAGGTCCAATCAAGGTCATCCATAAGGACACAAACTGAGAGCAACAAAGAGCCAGAAAAGGTAAGGAAAGCACCAGAGACAAATCGGAGCCAGGAACAACAGAAGTCGTCACAGCGTAATGATGAGCAGATAAAGAAAAGACGTGAAGTTAGCAAAGAGAGTAAAAGCGTAGAGGTACGTAAAACAGAGAGAGTACAACCCAAAGAAGAAAAAGCCCCTCCCAAAAAGGAAGAAGTGAAAAAGAGCGATGACGATGATGACGACAAGGACAAAGACAAGGATAAAAGTAATTCTGATGATAGCTCACAAAGGAAGAGAGTAAGAGGCAAATAATTTCATAGCTCTCACAGAATCAGCTTCTTTCACAACACAGGCGGGACATAAATATCCCGCCTTTTTTATGATCTCAAATTGAGTATTAAAGTCAGCACATTTCAAAAAATTGCCCCATTACGTGCATTACACTTTGGAGTGTTAAGCCTTACTTCAGCATTGTGCAACCCAGAAACCTACCAATTAAAGAAAATATCAAACTGGCACATAATATGCAATAACAATTTATCGAATGCGGCTTTCTGAGTGAACAGGTTATGAATTTCATACTTGCTCACCTGTAAAACTGTGGTTGTGGTTTGAGACAGAGAAAGGGGGTCTCAACATGCGTCGCAGTAAATACATGAGCCAGTCTTTCCTTATATCTTTAATTATTCACGGTGCAATTCTTCTCGTTCTGTCGGCTTATATAGCCTACACACAAAGCCCACCTGTAAAAGAATGGGTGTCCAGTGTCTTCATCAAAGCTCAAAAACCAGATGAACCCAGGAAACGTCAGGACCAAATCAAACCTGCTGTCAAAATAGTTATGCCTACCGAACAGCTAGTTGCTGTGGAAAGTGTTTCAATCGCTCCTAGAGTTGTTACAACGGCGGCAGTTATGGAGGCACCTGCAGGTTATGCTCCCAGTGAAGTATTGGAATTCAACAACACTCCTGTTGTCCGTAACAGCAGCATCACTACAACAACAACTAATGCACCCGGTGTGGGTATAGTGCGTGGCGTTGTGACCTACGCAAATGTTCCTGTTGCAAACGATGGACTGGCAGGCGGCGGGTGGGTTTCCGCACCTTCAGCAGGTATGGGAGGAATACCCAGCATCGGAAGAGGTATTGCAGGCAAACAGATCAGGGTAGCAAAAGAACCGATCAAACCACGGGGATTACCGATGATAGAGCGTTTAACTACTGTGGCTGAACCGGGGATCGCTACGGTATCAAAAGCTGTAAGACTAGGGTTTACAGAGGTAACACCACTTCCAAAGGGTGATCCCGGAGGCAGTATCGCTGGCAGAGGTAAGGACATACAGGGAGTTTTCCGACTGGTTAGGGTTCAGCATGACCTTAGCGATTGGTGGGCTGATCAATCATCCCTCGTTGCGCTTACAGGATGGCTTAATTCACAGACTAATATCAAGACTGACATGAACGTAGAGGGTGGTTCTGTCCGACTGACTGATCCAAAACTGTTAAAGGCACCGTTGTTATTCTTTACAGGTCATGACCCGTCTTTAACAAAAGATAGGAGTCTTGTTCGTGGTATTGCTCTTAAGAACAGATTATCTGAACCTGAACGGGATGGGCTTCGCAGATACCTGCTGGATAAGGAAGGATTTATCTTTTTTGATGACTGTGGAGTCAACGCTCCTGCACAGGCTTTTTTAAGGCTTATGCTTGCTCAGATAAAATACGCCATGCCAGAATATACAGTTGACAGGATACAAAACGATCACGAAATATACAATAACCTCTATGACATGGGCGGACCTCCTGTCGGTTTTGATATATTCTGGTGGGGAACTCATCCACCGAAGCGTAACTTTCTGGAAGGGATAACCATAGGCAATCATCTATGTGTTGTCGTATGCCGACGGGACTATATGTGCGCTATGGAAAACGTAAACCTTCCATCAAGAGCGGTTCATTATTCACCGGGAGTATATAGGTTCTGCACCAACGTTGTAGTTTATGCTCTGACTCACGGAAAAATAAGCGACTATTCGCACTACGTGCCAGAGAACAACATTACTGATAGAATATCAGTTGAAAAGCCGACTGCTATCCCACGACTTGAATAATTAAATATGGAGTGCGCAAGCTTGCTTACGCACTTGCTGAAGCAAGCTTCAGCACTCCAAAAAACCTCATTAAGATGCAACATTCTCAAACAGGTATAATCCACCTTTGCCCGGGGCGATCACGTCAAGTCTGCCACTGCTGAACATATCAGCGACGCAAACCTGCATACCTCCGCCGACTTTGTTTCCTTCATCAATCGTATTGCGAGTCCACGTCAAATCCTTCTTGTTGAGCTTATACCAGTATAAACAGGGTGGATCATACGCTCCTGGGTCTCCGCCATTATGAGCGAAAAGTCGTTTGCCCGTGATGAATTCTGCTTCACCGTCACCATCAAGGTCTGCGAATGCCAATGTGTGGCTTTGAGACCAACTTGTATCAATCTCGTGACGGATCCAGCTTCTTGTTCCGTCTGAGTCTAGTTTCTGCTCCTCCCAGTAGAGTCCGTAGTCATGTCCAGCACCCCAGATCAAGTCTGCAAGACCATCTCCATTGACATCATAAGTCAGGATTGGAACTCCAGTTCCACCAAGATTAAACTCCGGATGCCATATCCATTTTTCATTTACAGGATCAGACGGCGACTCGTACCAGCCATTAGGTGTGATTATGTCAATTTTCCCGTTTCCGTTTATATCGCCGTAGCCGATGCCATGCCCGTTTCCTGTTTTGCCAAGCTCAACTTTTATGAATTCAGGTTTTTTACCCGGAATGATTTTATACCACATTACATCTTCAATACCCAGAACATTGGGAAGTATATCTGGTATACCATCACCATCAAGGTCAACAAGCCACAGGGTCTCCACATTTCCCGGCACGTCAATAACATGTTCAGGCCAAAGCTCTCCGGGAACACCGGGGTTTTCGTACCATGCGATCTGCTTACGGAACCAGCTACCTGAGATGATGTCAGGACGGCCATCAAGGTTCAGGTCTAATGCAAAATCCGCAAAATTGTCAAAATAGTTGCTCTCAAATGGGATCTCCCTCATACGATATTTAGCCCAGTTAGGTGCTTTATACCAATACGATCCTGCGACAATGTCTAGAAGCCCATCGCCGTCCACGTCCACTACCGCACACGTTTCACTTGCGCCCGGGTCAATAATATGCTTAACAAAAGAAATTTTCGATGCCATTATAAGCTCCTTCTAAGAAATATTTTCAACCTCAGTCATAAACAATCACTATGTGCATATTATACTACTGTCAATTAAGAAAGTCAATTCATTGAATTTATTCAAAGTAGAACTAAAGTTTTCTGATTCAATTACCGATATATAGGCTAAATTGATTATTATGGATTCTAAGTAACTGAAGTTAAATTAACTGACTGGAAATTTTGGCGATATGAGTGAGATTGCTCAGAAAACCGAAGAACTTTCAATAGCTTTTGTAATGGCGGATCTATCGGATTTGCAAAATCTTGCAGACATATATAAAAGGTTTGATGAATTAACAATACTAGCCAGCAAAGAGTCTTATGATCTTCTAGCAAGAGCGGCATCTGCGGCATCAAAGCTGATAGAGAAGCTTATACTTAATGAGATTACAGATAAAAATTCAGCATTCGACGTTATATCTCAAACTATAAGCATTATACAAGCCATCGCAGTACACAAAAGAGATATCCATGAGGTAAATTTCCCGGAGGAATTGGGTATCTCTGTAATAGAAAATACTGAAACTAGCACGACAGATACCCAAGAAGAGTCTGAAGTTGTCCCGGCAGAATCAGTTCAACAAATTTCATTATTTAGAGATGCGACACTTGTAGCCGATTTTATCAACGAGTCTCGTGAACATCTCCACGAAGCTGACGTCAAACTTCTCATATTAGAAAGCGACCCAAAGGACAATGACGCTCTTAATGCGGTATACAGGTCTTTTCATACTATCAAAGGGGTTGCTGGTTTTCTTAATCTTAAAGATGTGACCACACTCGCTCATGCAACAGAAGACTTGCTTGATCGTGCCCGTAAAGGTGAACTTCTTTTTGTGGGTACATCCGTTGATGTAACCTTCGCCGCTGTTGACTTATTGAAGCAAATGATCTCTGATGTTGAAATGGCACTCTCCAGTGATAAACCCTCATAGCATTTCACTTACCAAACTGTTGTCAGACATCAATTCAGCGATTTCTGGTGAAGTAAGCGAAAATCCTGCTAAAATTGAGATTTCATCTCAAGAAATAGAGGATACATCCAGTGCAGAAATACAAATTGAATCAGAAACAATTGAAACTGCCTTACAGCCAAATGATAAAGTATCAGATGAGTTGATTGCATCGAGGGAAATTCCATTACCCACAGAACCGGAAAAACAAGAAAAACAACCGCTTAAGCTTTCACCTCAAGGAGTAGTTAAAGAGACATTAAAGATAGAAACCGAGCGTCTTGATAGGTTGGTAGACATGATAGGGGAACTTGTTATTGCTGAATCTATGGTAACTCAAGATGCTGAGATTGTAGAAAAGGCTACTGCTCGGGTTACCCGGAATCTGGCACATCTCAATAAGATAACCCGTGAACTGCAAGAGATCGGCATGTCACTGCGCATAGTGTATATTAGTATCGTAACTTGTGAGAAAGAGTTGTGTGAATGCTTGATCAACAATGAAAGGAGGATGTATACTGAGTTTAATTCCTGACTTCTATGTTTTGCTAAATTTATAATGATTTAGTGATAGAATCACTCAGTATGCGTAGTAAAAATGACAGAAGAATTGATTGGTACTGCTGTATTGGAACCAGAAACCAAAGATATCTCAATGTTAGCTGGTAAATATCTGACATTTGAACTTGGTAAAGAAGGCTATGGAATCGAAATACTGAAAGTCAGAGAGATCATCGGTCTGATGGAAATCACTCAAGTGCCTAACATGCCGCACTATGTCCGAGGCGTAATAAACTTGAAAGGTAAAATACATCCTGTCGTTGATCTCCACGCCAAATTCGGAATGGAAAGCACTGAAAATACTAACGAAACCTGCATAATAGTGGTTGATGTAACACAAAATGGTAAACCGGTAATGGTAGGTATTCTTGTTGATGCTGTGTCAGAAGTGCTGGACATCGCCGCAAGCGAGATCGAGGGAACACCTCAATTTAACATCAGTCTTGATTCCCAATTCATAATGGGCATTGCCAAGATCAAAGATGATATAAAGATTCTTTTAGATATTGATCAAGTGCTGGCGGATGGAATGGAAATCATATAATGTAAAAAAATTGTTAAATTTACTGGGTGAAATTTTGAATAAAACTTATGAGATTGATACCGGAACTAGACTGGATCAAAAAATACTAGATCGTATCAGGAATTTTGTCTACGAAAAAAGCGGGATCAAGCTTGACAGTGGCAAAGAATCCTTAATACGTGCCCGTATAGGAAAGCGTATGCGGGCGTTAGGAATTACAAGCCATGAAGATTACCTTAAACAAGTAATCGAAGATGACAACGAAGAGGAAGTAATACATCTTTTAGATGCTATTTCTACCAATGTTACGAGTTTCTTTCGTGGCATTGACCACTTCCATTTCTTGAAAAGCCTGATAAAAGAGTGGGCCGCATCGGGTCAAATAAGATTCCGAATCTGGTCATCAGCATGTTCCAGTGGTGAGGAACCATATTCAATAGCAATGACCGTTCTCAGTGCATCTAATAGTTCATCAGACATTAAAATACTTGCAACAGATATTTCGACTCGAGTATTGGAAAAAGCATTGTCTGGAATGTATGAGTCAGAAAAGATAGAGCAAATCCCTAATGAGTTAAGGGACAGGTATCTGGAAAAGGTTAATAGTTCTAGCAGTTACAGGATAAAGCCTATATTGAGAAATGTGATTTTGTTTAGAAGACTTAATCTCTCGGATACACCTTTTCCAATGCAGGGACCTATGGATGTGATCTTTTGCCGTAACGTAATGATATACTTCGATCAAAATACAAGGAGAAAACTGCTTAGTGAAATACATCGCTTGCTAAAGCCGCATGGGTATCTTTTTGTAGGACATGCGGAGAGTCTTATCGGTTTAGCCAATGGTTTTAGGATTGTAAAACCATCAGTTTATATTAAAGAAACATAGACTCATCAGTAAAACCTTTCACTAAACTTTTTAAATAATCTAATGGATGAGAGGATAAATGAACTATACGGTTGGTATATCAGAAATGAGAGTCTCAAACCAGACGGATGATGTTCTCGTAACATATTCACTCGGATCATGTGTAGGTATCACGATATACGACCCAGTTTCCCATACGGGGGGCATGATCCATTGTATGCTTCCTATGTCCAAGTTGGATCTACAGAAGGCTCGTAGTTTTCCATGTATGTTCGTAGATACCGGCGTACCTTTATTATTCAACGAAGCATATAAATTTGGTGCACATAAAGAGCGGATTGTTGTCAAAGTAGCAGGTTGCTCACAAATTCTTGACGATAAAGGATTATTTAATATTGGTGAGTGAAATTATATAATCCTTCTTCTTCAGAGACAAACAAACATTTGACTTCATTCAAGAATACGTCGTCCCCGTTATGAAAAGCAGACGCTTTATTCGTATATGGGATGCTGGTTGTGCAAACGGTCCAGAACCCTATTCACTTGCCATTATCATTAAAGAGAGGATGGGGTCATTTCTATTCAGAAACGTAGATATTTTAGCTTCAGATATGAATAATAGCTTTGGAAAGATTATAAGCGAGGGAGTATACAGTAAAGAAGAAATTAACAGGATCCCTGAACCCATATTAAATGCTTACTTCTCTCCTGTTCGTGATAAACTGGACTATTTTGTTATATCCAGTGAAATCAGAAAATCAATAGAATTCCTGAACCATGATCTGTTGAGTCTCACTCCACCACGTACCGGGTTTTGCCTTATTGTATGTAAAAACGTTTTGCTTCACTTCGATCCAGAAAAGCAGGCTAAAGTTATAGAAATGTTCTACGAAGCTCTTGAACAAGGGGGATACTTCGTTACAGAGCAAACCCAGAAAATGCCTGAAAAATTCTCTAATAGATTCAAAAGAGTAGTTAGTAATGCTCAATTATTTCAAAAAATATAACCTGATTTCTTAAAAACACTTTACTTTATTCTCATGAATTTATGCGAGTCATTAATCTCACAGCCAACAGCAATTTCTATACCTGCTACGTCTATCTTATACTTGGAGATTGGAACTCTCTTGATAATGCTAGAAAAACATTGAGATCGAAAGAAAAATAACTGTCATTCTCTACAAAATGCAATGGAGCTTTTTGCAAGTCTAACGTTCTCCCTCACCTGATCAGGATGATTCTTTGTAAAAATGCCTATCACAACAGCATCTCTGGATTTGATATTCTCATAAGCGTATCTGAAAGCTTCTTCAGGATCATTTCTGCCAGCCGCCATAATTTTAAATGCTAAAAATGGCTTATTAACATCCTGAATAACTCTACAAGCAGATTCCCTATCCTCTGGAAGATATACCTCACCTCTTTTCGAGAGATTATAGAAGGACATCATGTAAAAATCTACATCAAAATAATTGTCTTCAGCATACCTGATAACTTCAGGATCATGAGTTCCTAACCCGGCAGGCATCCCTGTACCTTTGATGGCAGATATAACGTCCTTCACTGAATCAATCTTACCTTCCCTGTAAAGTGAATCAGTTTTGCTTCCATGATGATAGCAGGCAATAGCACCATAAGATGCGATCTGTCTGGCGTTGTTGGTGATTGATGTCAATTCTGATGCAGTCTGGGCGATCCATTGTATTTTTCCGCCTTCATTCCAGTATTCGTTTAACATTCGCATTATGTGGACATCACCTCTGGCCTGAACAGTGTTGATCCCACAGGACTCACATTCTTTAAGAGTCTGTTTTATTTTTTCGGCTGTATAGTAATCTCTCATCTCTTTGCTGAGATGATCCGATTGGTGAGAATTACCGCTGAAAGGGTTTCCGCCGACTATCAACCTGCTGACTTTATGATTACCTATCATTATTTTGGGCAAAACATTCATGTAATCCTCCTATTGAAATTGACTCACTTTCTAAAAACCAGAGTTCCAAAGTGACAGGGCGGTACTTTCGGTTCCTCTTTTACTGTTGGTGCCCATTGAAGTTTCAGAGCATTTGATCTATAGATTACGTAGTTGAAACCCATAATGTCCTCTTCGGCAGTATTATAAGGATCAAATCCGCCAAGCACACTTTTGAATGGTATACGTACCTCCAGAATGTACCCGGGCGGATTTATTTGCACAGCCTTCTCAATTTCTGCGTAGTTCCATATAATCTTGGGTGTACTTTGTCCGACGAACGGTTCACTTCCATCGTCCCCTGCTCCTTTTGGACAAAACCACAGGGCATAATAATTGATGTTACTCGTTTGATTTTTACTGGTTTCTGAAACCTGTTTAGTATCTATGAAAAGCTCTAGAGCATCAGCATTTTCCCAGTATTTTATAGGATCTGGAACAACAACACTGGGGTCTATAATGTAAGCAAGTATGTATAGGTTTTCTTCATCCCATTGAACGTATAAATTGCTTCCTTCGTCCCCCGCTGGTAGTGCATTTTCGAGTGGCCATCCTGCCATATTACCATCAATCACAACTTTTTCGGACGTATAAGTAGCTATGCCAATCATGTTGGCACGGCAGGTATCAGTGATTTTTACGTTAGTCTCCCCTGAATCCGTAATACTATCATAGTAAGTCGCTGTGACTTGCTCTCCTCCGATTAGTTCAATAGTTACCTGTGGTTGATTATCAGCACTGGAGTCACCAAAGGGGACCAGGTATCTACCATAACAGGTCAGGATGCTATCCATGAAAACACCGGAATTCATATCCGTCTCTGCCAGTGTAATCGTTTTTGTGCCAGTTATAGCTTCCCCGCTTACACGAATATCAACTTTGTCAATATCAGAATCACTGACGTTCAGATCGGAATCCTCAACTTTGAAGTATAGCTTGTCACCGATGTTGAAGTTATATAACTTTTGTCCACTGGATGACACAATACTTATCCTCCCTGTGGCGCCTTTGTTGACTTTTGCCACGTCAGAGATTGGCTCGGTAGTTTTGCGTACCTGTGGATCGGTAAACTGCGGAACATACACCGCCTTAATTTCTTCCCCTCCCTGAGCTTGCAATATCCCATCTCGAATAGGAACGTTATTATAACTCGTGCGGATCGACCCTATGTAAATTCCCTGACCTCGTTTGCTTCTCGGAGATGGCATTTCCTCCAGCACTACCTCTTCAGAATCCTTTGTTATATTACTTCTGACAGTTATGCGGGCAGTGTTCCGCAACATACTGCTGAGTAAAACGTCATCCAACCTAAAGTAAATCTTCAGGCCAGCATTGAAACTGGATAGTTTTCGAAAATTACTATCTACAATAAGAAGCGAACTCATACTCTTACTTCTGACAGCCAATTCTAACGATACTTGTGTATCATTTCTGCCGTAATCATCAACCTCGTCTATGTAGGTGATCGTAATTATTTCTCTTTCGGTGACTTGAAGAACTGCATCATCAAGATTTGCTTCTGTTGATTGTGCTGTTTGGACAGTACCTCTGAATATCCCGCTATTATTATCCGTTTCCTGCAATACGAGCTGTAATTCATCTCTCAAAAGATTTCCCTTAATAGCTACGTTTGTATGATCAATCGCATCAGGGTCAACGTTGATGTCTTCATCACGCATCTCGACGACAAAAAATTCTCCTGCACTGAAGTTAGTAATTGGTTCCAGCGATGTTTCAGGTACAGGCTCTTCTGTATCCTGAGACTTTACGTCTTTCAACTGTTTTGCATCCAGCGTACCTGTTTTCCCCTTTCTGACTGTCAATGTTGTGATTACAGGAACTATGGTTCGTCCTAAGTCATCTATCGAGTCCATATAGGTTATGGTGAGCTTATCTCCTCCACGAACCTGAAGAAGATTATCATCGAGGATAACAGTTTCGGAATATTCTGTCTTTATATTCCCAACGAAAATACCATCGCCTTGCTCTGTAAGAGTAACCAAAATAGAGTCGCTTGTAGTTCCTTCAATACTGGCAGTGATAGCGACAGCATTTGAGCTAACGTCTGCGTCTTTAACTCTAACACTGAGATTTTCTTGAGCCTTGAAAGTCTTTCTCCATCCCTCGTCAGGAAATCCCGCAATGGGAGTATATGGGTCAGCCTTAGAGTAGATAGTCAGCTTCGCTGTTGTGCCAACGTTGACAATACAGGGATCTGTCACAGGTACGTTGCTCTCTCCCGTAGACCTTAACTTATCAAGATACAAGGCTGTAACCCTTTCACCGCCCTGCACCTGTAACACCTTATCGGAAACTGGCTGTAGTGCATACTCAGTCTTAATCATCCCATAAAATACACCTGAGTCAGGCTCTTTCTCCTGTAAGGTGACTATTTCATCATCATGTGTTTTTTCACTGACTATTGATACGTTCACCTGATCCATTGCCTGCGGACTGACGTTTAGATCAGGATCCCATACCTTCAAATACAAAGTATCACCTGCATTAAAGTTATCAAGATCCCACAGATAGTTCTGCTTCACGATTGATATAACGCCATCAGTGCCAACATTGACAGCCACCACGTCAGTTACATCAGTCATTGTAGCACCGGTTGACTTTATAACGTCTGTATATATCGCTTTAACATTTTCCTTACCTTTTACTTCTAAGAGATCGTCAGTTTTGTCTGGCTTAAATCCATAAGCAGTGCGCACAGTTCCTATGAAGGTATCTGAATCAGGCTTTATCTCTGTCATCTTCACATTTACGCTGTCCTTATTCTGATCACCCTCCACTTTAACTTCCACTTGCTCAACGGTTGATTTATCCTTATTTAAGTCAGCATCTTTAACCATTATAATAAGTGTATCACCTGCATTGAAGCTATTGATCTTCGCAAAGTTTTCTGGTTCCCCTGTTTCCGTTTTTCCTATCACAATCATGCCATCATTTCCAACATCCACAGTAGCAGAAACTTCCACTGGTACATTAGTATTACCAGAGGCTTGAAGTGTGTCTATGTATTCCGCCTTGATCGTTTCTCCGCCAGCTATTTGCAGTATGCCATCATCGGGTTTTCCTACGGTACTATAAACAGTTTCGAGAGAGCCAACAAAGGAACCGGTATTCTTCTCATCAATCAAAGTAACTTGTTCTTTATCAGTCTTGCTTGTAACAGTGATGAGGACTTTCGCTGGTTCTGATTGAATTTCACCCTCCAGTCTTATGAGGTCTTCGTCCTGAACCTTGAAGAACAATCTAAGGCCTGCCGGAAACTGCTTAATCTCATTACCTAACCGTGATAGAATCTGTAAAGAACCATTAGTGCCGATCTTTGCTGTGGCTGTGTATGTAGCTTTCACGTTGGTTTGGTTGGGCCCATAATATGGATCAATGTATTCTAGTGTTACAAGCTCTTTTCCCTGAACTGCCAGGATCATTGGATCGTCGCTGGGAACCGTACCAAATTGTGTTTTAATTTTACCCGCAAAAAATGGACTGTCGTTGGCAGACTGAACAGTCGTGTCGAAGCCGACAGGCTGATTGAATTTGGGTGGTAACGTTTCGTAGAGTGTTATCTCTTTGCTATCTTTTGTAAGATCACCGTTTACTTGAACTGTGATTGTCTGTTGTGAGTTTATATCTGTATTTTGGTCAGGGTCAGTTACAGTTAGAGTAATAAGATCACCAGCGTTAAAGCTTGTCAGTTTCTTTGTCATATTAAGATCCATTATCGCAGTTTGTCCGCTGATTGATCCAATTAGTTCAAGTTTTCCCCAGAACATCGGTGCCGCATCACAAGACGCCGCTGACCAAAACAATGGCTCGAAGTCTTTTATCACAGTTTTTTGAGGGTTATCCTCCCTCTCAACAATATATGGATTATTCAGTATGTAATTAAAACCAATCGCTCCTCCCTGCTGCGGTGAATATTCCTGAAGAATCGCTTCCTTTGGGATACTTGCCTCCAGAATATACTCGGATGTCCCGGGTATATTACGTGTGGCAATCTTTATCTCTTTACGGTTCTCTATTGTTCGAGGTATAGAATCAACGTAGTGATGTATCTGTGAAACGATTGCATCCGATTTTTTATCGGCATTCATCTTTACTGCACCAAGGTTAGGGAACGCAAAGTGGTAATTATTTGTTTTGTAAACATTTTTAGATGAACCAAAGGCAGTATCTATGAAAAGGTGTAGTGTATCAGGTGAATTCAATATATTTGGTGAATCAAACAATTTCTGTAGTCTGGCTTTATCTGCTTTGAAGGCAAAAAATAGGTTATCTGTGTCCCATTGGACGTACATTTTGCATGGTGAATTAAAAGGATCATCGGTGTAAAGCTGTGGAACGATCGGATATATATTGGGCCATTCGTCCAGTGTACCATCAATTATGACTGGAGTTGTTACCACCGGAGCCCTTGCATACATATCAGCACCAGTTTTGCCATCCTGATACGTTATGGGGATCGAATTGCCTTTGCTTGCTCGATAGAGCATCACTTCTGACACAACAGCGTTCGGCCCGGCAATACGGTTAAAGTGTAACTCCATTTTTCCGTCTTCATAAGCTTCTGGTGGGATTGCATAAGTGAATTTTTTTGCGGTATTGGCTGGTATCAACATATCATCGTGGAGAACGAATCCGTCAGCCATAAGGTTCTGAATTCGTTTTCCGTCTTTTTCCTGAAGGTACGTCACCTGAGCCCAATAAAGAGCTTCTGGGTCCAGGTTGGAGTAGGAAAATATCACACTTTCATAATGATAGCAGTAACTTCTCTCCTCTGGAGAATTGGCAGGATCGACTTCATCACCGGGTTTGAACGAATATCTGATCTGTGGATCAGCGTTTTCGCCACGATCGTAAGGGAACCCCTGTATCAGACGAGGAGCAAGTGCATTCCCAAGCGTTCCGCAGTCATCGTAGCAAACCTGACTCGCATTATTATTCTCGATTGGTTCCTTGTAGTTAGATTGACGATATTCATCAGTGTATATCTCAACCTCTCTAATCTCAGGAAGCTTGCCATACCAGCCTCCCGGAGGAACAGTTAAACGTGCATACCGGGCTTGATATGGTTTTTCAAAAGTATGTGAATCAGTCAAGTATTTATTTTGAAGTTCTGGAGACGTATAAACTGTTTGATAATTCTCATCATTAGAACTCAGAGAAAGTTTATACTGCTTCAAATTGTTTTCAGGACCACCGGTTGTCACTCCTGCGCCATAAATACGTTTTGATCCACCCATGTCAAACGTAATATCCAGCCCATCTCTACCGAGTGGCTCATAACCCACTTCTATTACTGTTTTGTCGTCTTTTTTGACTTCCTTTTCAATTCGTTTTGCCCCAATCCATTTGCGGGCAGGCTCAGATTTTAAACCATCAAAAAGCAAAAAAGCATCGTATTGATTATACTTTGTTCTCGCACTATTAATAGGAGTTTGACTTTTGTAGCGCGCTCCTATTCTGGTTGATGAAATTTGAGGTGGCTGCGCTTCGTACCAATCATTGACAACAATTTGCACCCATCTGGCTTCTTTGGGAGGAAAGGTAATCACAGGATAGAAATAGTCTCTGGAAGTAGTTGACGTAGATATAGCTCTCTCATAATCCTGATTAGCTCTAACTTTGCTGGTTAATATATCGTAATTCTTGGGCATGCCATCAAACTGAATTTCTGCTCTATCAATACGGTATATATACCCCAGATCGTAAGTTTTGACAACAGGATTATCCTTTTTTAGTTTTGCTTCGTGTATAGGCTCATTATCCAGAGTATCCTTGATAGCCACCCATTCGACGTCATTCACAAGAGAGAACTTATCTACGTCGTGTGGGTAGAACAAGAATCCCAGAATTCCCAGAAGCCCAAGTGATATGATAATTTTTAAGTCCATAAAATTATATGCTAAAGCAAGAAAAGTCTTACTGTTATATTTGTGCTTCTCTGGCTACCACCGATTGATTTTGGAAGATCGTGAACCGCGTAATCCAGGCTTGTAAGCATCCCCATGTTTTTGCCACTTATCGTTCCATTCAGAGCAAGTGCGAGGAACGCAACTTTTCTGTTATAATTCTGAAGCGGGTTTTTTAAATCCTGATACGTAAGATATTGGACACCTGAACTAACCTGAAGAAATTGTGATAATGAGTGCGCGATCTGAAGAATGTAAGCCTGCCTGACCGCATCAAGAGATGTTCTCTCTGAACGTGGTGACGTATACCCTATGGTTTTATCATTTCTATAAGCCGGGCTTAATATCGTGTCTGGTCCAAGGTGGAAGTTATACTTGATCTGATTGATCAATATCGTGTCAATCACACGTCTATTTCCATAAAAATCAGCGTCATACTGATACTTGAACTTGGTAGTCAGGGTCAGATCTGTAACTCGCTTGTAATCAGCGATCAGAGTGACAATGTTGCTCAAAGAGTTTTGCAATGCAAGGCTATCTTTTTGCTCCACTGTATCGTCTGGTATAATGTCGTGAGCCCTTTTCGTCAGGAACCTTAATTGCACAGTACCAAAGTTTGGAATATCCTCAGGTACAAAGTTTGCTAAAGCATACCAAACACGAGCGCTTTTTTTGTCGAGGAGTAAACTTTTTTTGTAATAACCGGGTTCCACAGAAAAGCCTTTGAGAAACGGTACAGCCAAACTGGTATATAACTGGTATCCCTTCGACGCTTCCTCATAATCGAAGCGATAATGAGGTTTAATTCGTGTTTCCATATTGTCTGGTATACCGTTGTTATTAAAATCCATAAATTCACGGCTTAAACCCAATCTGAATTTTGGGGGGTCCCTGCGGAAAAGTAAGAAATCATCCTCCCAATCCTTAATTCCATCACCGTCAAGGTCATCTTCCGTTGCCGCTTTCGGAAGGAATGGCTCCGACGGGTCAAGATAAGTGCCACCATAATCGTTAGCCGCAACGAAATCTGAAGCGTCGTAAGAAGGACCTATGTACGTATACTCCCCTGCGATCATTAGTGGACCCCATGGGCGATTAGCGTCAATGTACCACGCAGAGGAAGATTCCTGTGAGCGATTGCCCTTGTAGGACGGGAACTGCCAGTTCCTTAGAAGCCAGGCTCGCTCTGCTTTCAAAGCAACTCCCAACAAAGTCATGCTCATGTCAATGCCAAGAGTAGATTTTCCTAGATTTTCACCGTAATTAAAGCTCCTCCAACTTCTATTCGACTCATCTGTAACGTTTCCTTCTGCATTTAATACCGTCCGATAATTTTCACCGTCAGAGGATAGCTCTACAACGTAATCATCAGCGATATCCAGTTCAAACTTAGCGGATTCAGTTTCTGAGGAATTTGCTATAAAGAATTGGTATACGAAAGACCCATCGTTGTCAACCCATCTCGATTGCCCATCCTGAAGGCTGGTTCCGGGGTCTATCAAAACACCGGGTTGCTCCCTGCCCCCGACGAAATTATATTCAAGCTGACCATTGATCCACAGTTTTACTCGGAATACCCTTGCCCCACCAGGGTTCTCAGGCGAACCATCACGGAACCTTAAATAAAGGTAAGCTGGAGGGTTGTGTTCAACAACGCTGCTAAAAGGGTTGCTTGTCCTGCTTAGAGTGTAGTTGGTAAAGTATTTATTCACGTAGCCGATGCCGATTCTTGGAAACGGCACAGAAAACCTGTAGTTATTGATATCTATGTCCCAGACACCCAAATTGGCTTCACCACGAGCACCCACCATGTACCAGTCAGAAGTGCTTGTTATTTGTTTATCCTCATTTGCAAGGCTTTGGCTACCGAGTTTTGATATAAAGGTTGAGATTCTGCCCCTGGACGAAGGGAAAAGCAATGTCCATCCAACAGCATCCGATTGTCTCTCGCTTAGTGTAAAATTTGAGAATACGGTTGAAAAACTTCCGACGCTAAGGATATGAGTCAATTTGCCGGGTGCGCCTATTGGGAATGACACGTAAGTCGCACCTTTTAACACTTCTCTGAATTTCTTAGCACGCTGAGTTGCTGAATCGCCTTCGATCAAACCATAAGTGGCATCTATGGTATACAAAGACTCTCCACTACCTTCAAATATCTTATTTCCAAGCGGGTCATAAACAGCAGAATTAGCGTGATAAGGCAAAAATAGCATGATCAGGCAGATGAATAAAGTAAAGAGGATAAAAACGTGAGAACGAAATCTCAGCTTTTCAATGTATATTCCTTTTTTTATATCTTGAATATTGCTTATTAAACCTTTAATACGCACAAATATTCACCTCTACTGAGTCTGGTTCTGTACGTTTTCTTCTAAGGCTTCTCCTCCGAAATCATACACGATACTTATTCTGTGACTTCCAAAGGTGTCTAAAATAGTGTTGATCGGGTAGACGAATGCGTAGTCAATCCGTGCGGATTTACTGAATCTGTATCCCGCACCAACGGTATAATTCATACCCCACGCAAGATTCTCCAGAGCAATTCCTGTCCTGAGAAAAAGGTTGCCATCTCGTGCTTTCTTTTCCAGACCGATTTTAAGATCGAATTCACCTTGCTTCATTACCATATCCATAGTCCACGTTGTATTTTTATTTATAGCGGCAACACCCATCCTTGTGACCAATGGCAGTTTCTCTTTCACTTTTGACGAATTGGATGTTATGTCGGGTCTTCTCAAGTTCTGGAATGCCACTGCTACTGAGGTATTGACTGATGGCCAGATAACAAAACCAGCATCAAAGCTCACTCCTGCCCAACCGGGCAGGTCCTCTATTATTCGTCCGTTTGAATCAACAGTCGGTGCAGAATCCCAATTCATGAGCTTTAGGGTACCACCTAATGATAAATTTTTTCTCCTGTTTTTGTCTCCTTTTGTGATATAAAAGCTGGACGATCTAGCATAAGATAGTGCCAAAATGTTTTCATAGTAAAGATTTCCAGTACCAAAGCGTTTCCACACAACACCAAACGACCCAATGTCACCCGATTTATTAGCGTAACCTACAATGTTCTGTGTTATCATAGAGTCATCACTAAGCCCGACGTGTAAGACTGCCATCGTTGCCATGATTTGCTGTGATCTTATCATGCTTAGTCCTGCGGGATTCACCAATGCACCGTCCACGTCTTCAGCAATGGCTGTGCATGCACCTCCCATCGCCATAGACCTTGCACCAAGAAAACTGTCCCTAAACGCGGATTCAGACTGAGTAACTGTAAGAGACATGAGCAGAAAGAAACATAAAATTAAATACGATAAGACTGAAAATAAATGAAATAAGGTAGCCCATTTATCCCCCTTTTGAAAGGGGGAATAAGGGGGATTTAAAGGCACACAATTTTCGTTCCCATGTTCAACTTTGAAAAACCGTATATTATTAAAAATAGTTTTACAATACAGCACTCGATCACCTCGCCACAATTAGCGTGCCGTTTCGGATTTTCTTACCAATACTCACCTGGTATATGTAGGGGCCAATGTCTACTCGATCACCATTTTCATCCTTGCCATCCCACAGGATGCTTATGTAACCAGATTGTGTATCTTCTTGTATAAGAGTTCGGATCAGCTTCCCCGTGTAGTCAAAGATTTCGACTTTAGCTTGCACGCCCGTTTCCTGTTTAAGATTAATTGTTAGCGTAGTGCTGTCCGCTATCCCATCTCCATTGGGAGAAAATGGGTTATAACTCCATTCTACATCAAGCTCTGAGGGAGATGCTTCAAAAATAGCAAACGTTGAAAGATAGTTGAGGTTGACAGTTACAAAGTTCCTGCTTGTATCAACCTTGCCGCCAACCAATCTCCACTCATGTGATCTTTCATCCCAATTGAATATTGCAAGATTCTTTTCAGATCGGACTCCCGCTGTAACAAGGTCAGAATCGTCGTAGAGCATTGTCAGTTGCGCTGTTCGGGCAAGCACAACAGAATCTAGCTGTGCATAAGCAATTATCTTTGCGCCTTCTGCATCATAGAATTCTACCTCGTTTATTTGAATATTGTTACCCTGTTTTCCATCTTCGATCAATAATTTTACGTATCTGGCTATGGGTATCGTTGAAAGAGTAATTTCGGTTGTCTTGTCATTGCACTCATCAACTTTGGTGACTTCGTCATAACTTATGTCATCATTAGACATGAGAACAGACAGCTTTTTGGGTCCATAAGATACATTACCATTGACTCTGGCAATTATGGTAATCTTGCCAATAGTTTGCTGGCTTCTAAGGTCCACCTTGAACCATACAGGTAATGAACTAAGGGCAGTCATCCACGTAGATGGATATTCGGGGTTGCTATCAACAGCAAGATTTGGTAACTGCCGTTCCAGAGAATCTTTAGCAGTCGCATAGAAAGGAGTTTCTACGCTTGCTTCAACTTTATATGCGAGGACAGGTAATGTTCCCTTCACTATTCCGCTGTTATTACTATATGATGTCCACTCAATTTCTTTCACATCCATTGGGACAATCCCAATCTTCTTTAGGTTTGCACCCATAGCACCAGTGGGTATTGTCAATTCTGCTTTATAACCATCGCTTAATATAATCGGTTTGTCCGTCACTATCACCTCTGGCAGGTAAAGTACTTTAACAAGCATAAAATCTTCTTCTACGTCTTTGACAGTTTTAGTATACTCAGCTTTTGCGGATACGGATACTTGATTCTCTCCTTCTCGTAAAATTATAGTGATCTGGAAATGAACCTGTGGGGTTGTTCCATTGAAGTATACATCATTCGTACCAAACCCGATTGATAAGCCTTTCACTTTTGATCGAACAACCTTACCTGAAGTGTCAAGAAAACTTATATCCTGTATGCTGATTCTATCTGACTGCCATCCATCAAGCATATCAATACGAACGTACCTTGATTGAATGGCGACATTGAAATCTACCCGCACTTCTCCATAATCCTGCCCCAAGCCCGAAGTGCAGTTAAAAATGCCTTTATCGTCAAAGTTCTGTCCGTTCCCGGAGAAAGACAATCTCACTACCCTTGGGCCCATAGAAAGATTATTTTTAAATACAGGTGTGAGAACCAATGCTGTCAGGGATTGTGAAGACCCTACGTCAACAGTTACTGAGCGAAGTGTGTTATCAATCTCGCTAAGATCAGGCACTCCCGCCGGGGCTGTTGCGGAAACGGTGACAGTCTGACCTTCCGAGTATTTTACTACTCCCTCGATGGTAAGCTCTCTATTATTAGTGACGAACTCATCAACAGGCCTGATTACCGACAATTCCAGCCTTGCTTCCGCAATGATAGAAGAGTTGATAATAACAAGGCAGGATAATACCTGAATGAGTTTTGATATTCTAAGATATTTTTGCATAAAAAAGCACCGCATATTATGAGGGTATCCATAAAATTATATACTAAGTCTACCATACCAGTTCTACTATTGCAAGGAAAACTGGCTTGATCAAGACTTTCCAATCTTTAATCTTCTAATCCCTTAGATGAATATCTTATAGTTTCTGAAATCAAAGACCGGACCCAGTATCGCCCAGACACTTCCCAGCACGTAGTCTCCAAGTATCAGCCCAAGGAAAAAAGGAGCCGCCCGCCTGTGAGTCCTTAATCCACCCTGTTTTATAAGGATGAATTTTATGAGCCAACTAACGAAAAAAGCAAACCAGAAGTAATCCATAGCGTAGCTTGTTGCCAGCGCATAACCAGCAGGATGGAATGGCCACCAGAGAAATCTCATACGCATTGCCGAAAGTATAAAAACGAGGATAAACCCACCCGTCATATATGATATACGGGTCACATCAGGGTCAGATGGAAATTGAAGCCATCTTTGAAGCCTGTTAAACGCCTCCCATCCGACCCAGCTTTTAAATCCTCCTGCTCTAGCAGATGCTCCGTCACGGTACGTTATATCCAGATTAGCCCAGTATACAGAGAACAGGCTTACCACAGAAGCAACTGCGAGTGCTACGAGAAGCCCTCTGTTACTCATTCGGGAGTTTTCCGCCATTTTGAACGCCTCAAGCTGGCTGGGCATGGGATGGTTGCGGAATCCACGGTTGAACCAGTGGAGCATTGAAAGAACTGTCTGACTGGGTGTATTTATGTTCCTCGTTCCAATCATAAAACTCATTATGTAAAGTGGATTCGCATAATGATCTCCAGCAGATATTTCGTGAGGCGTTCCTAGTTCGGCACGCACTCTTGTTATCGCCAGAGCCAGCAAGAAGAACATCAGCATAAATACGGCAACAACCCACGCCTCAATACCTGCTATGTATAAGAAAAAGAAAACGAATCCGCCAAAAATAAGCACTCCCAAAAATGCCAATCGGTAAGGTATAGGCTCATTAGAGTCGTCAATATCAGATGACATACCAATCGCCTTTTTGAATACTTGCGCCAGATACTTTCGCATCGTCCATATAGCAACGAAACCGAGCGCAAACCATGCTCCTGAAGCCTGTTCGCTGAAGTATGGAAACTCCCTCAATCCCGCCGCTCTTCCAAACACCTGTTCCATCATCCTGAATACGAAGAAGAACCAGCAAGAAAAAGAGAGATCCAATGGAAGAAAAAAAGCTAACCCTATTGCAAACGGGTACATTGATATATTCGTCCCTCTCAGGACATCGAAGGGCCTATCGGTAAAGACGTTGCCGACGTTGGTGAGTTTTATGTATTTAAGCATAGGAACGACTGGAACCAGAACGTTCAGTCCGTTGATAAGGTCTATGATTGCCGCAACACCGAAGCCGATCCACATTATCTTATTCTTAAACAGAATAGTTCCGCTTTCACGAGTCATGCCGAGAGGAAGCTGGATGATCGGATAAGCGAGTTTTTCGTGTTCCGTCCATCGCTTTCGTATGATTGTGTTGACGCAGAGCATCATCAATACAAGGGAGATAAAGAAAGCTCCCCACATAAGCAGGGGCTTGATCCATGGTAAAATATTGCGTGAGTCGTAAATGCTTGATTCACCCTTATAAAAGCCATCCAATACAGTCCTATTTTCAATAGTGAGCCACGAGGGAATGTATCTGAAAAACAACTGTTCCCATTCATTTTCGGGAGTAGCGAACCAGAAGGCGTGAGATATTTGCCCAAACAGGTTCTGGAACGTGTCGTGGCCTGCAAAAGTCATTGATACGACTAGCATAATGTAAATAATCAGCAATTCAGTTTGATTCAAAGCTGAACGAGAAAAACGCATCAAAAGGAAATTCAGGCACGTTACAACAAAGAGTATAAAGACAGGTTCAACGAACAAAGGAAGGCACGATCCGTCAAGGGAGTAATACTTTATTTCGACAATAGTTGCCCAGTATACGTTGATCGGTATGAGTAATACTCCCAATAAAACAGACCTTAGTGTGACTCTGGACTCATTTCTCGTTTGCTTATCGTGCTTATCCATCATAATCCCTTTCTATCTTTATATGGTGGTGGGTAATCACATTGGTGTTTGAATTATACCATTTTTTCGTCATAAGTCAACTGTTCTGTCATTTTGACTCTGTTAAAAGACTTAGTATCTTTCGTGCTTTTGTGACTTGGTGTTTGGATTTCCGCATACGACAAATTTATGCTTGGTCCAGAAAATATACTCTTGACAAAGTATTTATTTTTCTTTATACTATTAGAGCGAAAAATATACGTTATATAGTATACAGTCATCAAAAAACTCTCACTAATAATCGTTATATAAGTATTTATTCGGTATAAAGTACGCATGTTCGTATATATACACAGGAGGTGGATGATGGATATTGGTAAGTGTCTGGAAAACCTTAAAGCCGACTTGAGCAACGGCGGCGTTGTGGAAGACACGTTTGCCGCAATCTGCTACGTGACAATGGCAAACACGGCTTGTCGTATACTGGCGGAAGGAGCAACCCAAAAGGAATTTAATAAGGCAAGGGAATACATTGCTTTATGTAATACTTCTGGAGTTGGTAGCCTGATGAGCGTTACTGGTGTTTAACTGCTAAACTAGAACTTGCTTTTTCCGAAGTTCCATCAATATAAGATTTTCAAGTGGCTGGCTTGTGCTGGCACGCAGATATACGATATTATTCATCGTACAGAACTCTTCGAGGTTACGACAGAACGCTGTTAATCTTTTTTGGTATCCCGCCATTAAACGATCTGTGATGGTAACCTCCTTTACCTCGCCCGATTCCGAATCCTGGAGCTTCAACTCCCCTGACAACGAGGGTTGAAGTTCCTCATTACTGAGTATTTGAATCACTCTGACGTCAAAATCCTTATATAACAGAGTCTTCAAAGCATTTTCGTAAACATTCTGAGGTACGAGGAAATCTGATATTATTATAGCAACGCCTCGGTAGGGTGTTCTGATTGCATATCTCTTAAGGCAAGAATCCATCAGCGAACTTGCTGGTTTTTCCATTTCTGTTGAAATAGCTGTGCTTTCAAGAAAGCCTAAAATTTTGAATATCTGATCTTTTCCCCTCATTGGGCGCAAACCGTTCAGACTTTCAGCGAAAACCGTCATCATCACCATGTCCAAATCAACTAAACCGATGTACCCAAGTGCTGTTGCTATTTTCTTGCCGTATTCAAGCTTGGATGGTATCCCAAAATTCATGGACTGGCTAATGTCAAGCAAAATGTGAATGTATATATTCTCTTCCTCAACAAAAGTCTTGAGAAAAAGCTTGTTCAGGCGGGCGTATATGTTCCAGTCAATGAACCTGAAATCATCACCGGGCTGGTAGTCACGATAATCGGCAAACTCAACACTGCTTCCACGTCGGATGCTTCGGCGTTTCCCTTTCATTGCACCGGGGAATAGCTTTCTTGATACTATACTTAATCGTTCGAGCATTTTCATGAGATCGGGTTCTATCAGCGTTTTATCAGTTTGTGACATGATCAGCTTTCACCTTATCCAGTATGTCCCTGATGATTTCATCCACGTCAACGTCTTCCGCTTCCCCCTCAAAGTTAAGTATCATCCTGTGACGTAACGCAGGATAAGCGGATCCATCTATATCCTCAACAGAAACGTTGTATCTGCCATCCAGCAGTGCTTTGACTTTAGCACCTAAAATAAGTGCCTGCGCACCTCTTGGGCTTGAACCGTACTTCACATACTTTTTCACCATATCTGTGGATAGATCAGATTCTGGTCGTGTTGCAAAGACTAGCTTAACCGCACGTTCTCTAACGTGTGAAGCTAGAGTCACCTCACGGATCAGCCACCTCATCTCTGTAACCTGTTCGGAATCCAGCACTTTGCCTGCCTTTGGCACCTCATTTACAGTAGTTCTGTCCAGTATGGTAGAAAGCTCATCCAGAGATGGATACTCGACCTTGAGTTTGAATAGAAACCTGTCCAGTTGGGCTTCGGGCAGTGGGAAAGTTCCCTCCATTTCGATGGGATTCTGCGTGGCAAGGACGAGAAATGGCTCTTGCAAAAGGTGGGTAGTTCCAGCCACGCTCACGGTATGCTCCTGCATAGCCTCAAGCATGGCGGATTGAGTCTTTGGAGTTGCCCTGTTTATTTCGTCAGCGAGAACCACGTTTGCGAATACCGGTCCTTTCTGGAACTGGAATTCCTTCCTGCCCTGTTCGCTCTCAGCGACTATGTTCGTGCCTGTGATGTCCGCAGGCATAAGGTCAGGCGTGAACTGTATCCTTGAGAAAGACAGATCAAGCGCATCGCTCATAGTCCGCACCATAAGGGTTTTCCCCAAACCGGGCAGACCTTCCAGCAGGACGTGTCCGTTTGCGAACAAACACAGCAGTACGCCTTCAATGATTTCCTGCTGACCAACGATTACCTTGCTGATCTCCTCTTTGGTTCTCAGGAAATTCTCTCTGAACTTTTCGACTCTCTCTTTCATATTGCCCTCATTTTGCTGAGATATATTCATAATTCATTTTCCATGCAGTCTTTTAGAGCCACCAATATCCTATCGGTGATTTAGATATGCCAATGTGATACTTTATCATCTGATAACCTAATGACTTAGCTGTTGCAATAGATGCCACATTATCTATCCTAGTTGCCCAGTCAACTACACCGCCATTATTAACAATCTCTTTTGTAACCGCTGATGCCACTGCTTTACCGTATCCTTTTCCTCGATAGCCGTATCTAACCCATACGGACACCACAAATATATTATTATTAATTGGTCCCGCTTCGTCAAATTGCGTATAACCAGCGTTTGCTTCAGCTATCAGCTTATCGTTCTGGACAATCACACATCTAAAAGGGTATTCAGAACTTTCGAGTTTTTCAGTGCAGTAAGACCACCAGGGATGACCTTCCTCGATCCTGGTCACTAATTCTGAATGTTCATCGAAAGGAATGAATGTATTCTGATCACATGCAAAAAAGACTCTATGAAAGCAATACCGTGCATCAACATTCACTCCCGCATCTTTATATAATGCTCTCATATTGATTCCATCAGGCAACCGTCCTTTTTGAGTTCTCTCCATCCCATGAAAGTGTAAAATCTCATCTTCATCAGGAATTTTCTTGAGACTATTGAGAGATTCATCCATCCCCATATTCTCTAGCAGATAATCTATCCCATCAGCACTCTCAACGCATCTTTTCAGATCAAATCTGCCAGTTCTAATCAGAGGATGGATTTTCTCGTCTGCACCAGTAGCAAGGACAATGAGGTATGCACTACGGTTGCGAAGGATTTGAATATTCCAGTCGGGGTCATTCCGCGTAACTATTGCCATGACATTAAAGTCAGTTGTGTCTGCTCTCAAGTAGCAGGACTCACCACTGAGACCTTTCATATCGTTAATCGTTAAAATACGCATACGATTACCTCCAAATCATTCATGTATTATTCATAATAATCAGTGAGAACGTTACTATGGTTACATTGATTTGGATGCACTCAATAATCATATATCTGGTAGCCGAAAGCTTTAGCTGAATAGCACTGACTTAAGGAATTTTTAACCCCAGAGGGGTGTCATATTTATAGAAAAACGAGCAAACAACAAATCTAAGCTCCGAAGGAGCGACATATAAACTAGACCTTTGAAAATATGTCGCTCCTTCGGAGCTATGGGTTTTGCTGGTTTTACATATCTATAAATATAACGCTCCTCTGGAGCTAAAAACTAGCACTATTATGAATGATATTGTTACAAAATTATAACCTTTATCTCTTAAGTCAGTGCCATTCAGCTTTAGCTTGCGGTTACCTTTTCTCAGGTTTTATTGCATCGAAATAATTTTTGACCTGCTGTCTATATACCATCGGGATCGATGATCTGTTGATTGTATCATCTGCGGAATCTCTGTATTTAACATAAAGCTTTTCATAAGGTATGACGGATGTACCTTTCTCTGGTTCTTGCGCATTTTCGGTTGTCACGGTTGCGCCTTTAGATGATACTTTTCCCGCCAGTTCAGCATCGTAACCGGTGCCTTTTATCCTTTCAGATGACTCCGTTTCTGTTGCTTTCACAGATTCCTTCCCCGGCGCACCATCGCTTGCACCAGAAAGAGTTTTTCCAGCAGTTTCTTCACCCTCACCAGTAGTTGAACGAGTATGGAAGGCTGTGATTGTTTTTGTGATTTCCTGTTTCCCTCTCGTTAGCTGATTTGAAATTTGCTGGAGTGTATTTGCATCAGTAACTGTAAGCTTTTTATCCTCCAATGCTCTTATCAGTTCCTTGATAGCTTCATCTGAGAGATTCGCTTGCTGGACATTCGTAATCTTTTGAGACAATTCGTCCATCTCTGGAATATCCTTCAGATTATCTAACAGATCACTTAAAAGTTCATTTAGACGTTTTTTGTCTGGTGTTATATTGCCTTTTAGCTTATCAGACAACTCGCTGATCATCTTCATAGCTTCGACCTGATGTGTGAGATCGGCTAAATTCTTTAAGGCTTCCTTTTTGGTTACGTTTTTGCTTTGCAGATCACGACCGGTATCAGTTGTTTTTGAAACCAATTTAGCTACTTCATCAGATAGCTTATTTTTGTCTATATCTCTGGTAGATGTTTCAATATTTGTACCAGCCTGACGTATTGCCTGTCTAACCTCTATTGATTCACCATATTGTGATGGTATCATCCCGACCAATACTAAAGCGGCTACAACAACAGGGAGAATTTTTGTAATCATTGGAACAACATGAGGATATATAGTTTTTGGATCAAGCAAACGGGTATGGTTCGCTGTATCTTCCAGTTGAAGTTCAGCCATTGCCGAGACTTTTTCTTTGTTAATAATCTCAACTGCACTTCCAAGCCTATCTTTAAGATTGAGCTTGCTATCAGCTAGAATTGCAGAGGCAATGAGTGATATTCTTTTCGTCATTCCTATTATGAATCCGATTATAAAACATAATCCAAAAATCCCTATTACAATGGGTATGAGAGAGACAGGAATTAAGATAAACTTATTGGTAAGAATTAGAACAACAGCAATACCTGCACCAAAACAGACGGATATTGATGTATACTTACATATCGTATAAATGTTTATCCGATCTGCAAGTCTTGTTAATATCATAATTATGTTTTTATCGTTATGCGAATTCATTACATTCCCTAATTGAAGAAACTGCTTGTTTTGGCTTTTTCGCTGTAATTTGGATCCAATTCGATAGCTTTACTAATGGCTTTAGATGCCTTATCTGCATCTCCGTTCACAGAATATAAACATGCCAGACAGTAGTATGCTCTCGCATCTTCGAGATTTTGAGATACAAAAGATTCAAAAGCTTTTATGATATTCGGGTGTCTTTCTTTTTCAAGATGCTGTCTCATGTAGCGATTTTGCTGTAACTCATCGAATATCTTTATGGCTTTTTTATACGAAGCCACTGTCTCTAAATATTCGCCTTTATCAGCTAAAGCAGAACCTCTTACAGTATGGCAAACTGCTAGATTCCTTTGGTAGAGTTTATTCCTAAATCCTAGTTCTTCTTCTTTCTCTACTGCTTTCTGCATATAAAATACGCCCTGATCGTAATCTCTTTCGTCCATATATATTCCACCGAGATTGTTATATGCCATCATTATACGATATGCCTCTGGATTACTATCAAAACGCTTTGGATCTATCTCTATTTCTGTGGTTTGCTTATACATTCTTTTTGCGTCTTCCAGATTGCCCTTAGATTGATAAGCATGACCTAGATAAGCATAAGCCTCGAAATAATCAGGCTTTAGTTCGATAGCTCGTTTTAAGGTTATTATACCATTATCTAGATCACCTTTATCAGTGTATATCTCACCTATATCTTTATATAACTTTGGATCATCAGGACTTAATTGAAGTAGTTTTTTATATCCAGCTATTGATTCTTCGTATGCTATATGAGCTT